>Ga0070698_100000184_pt1 | contig 59150 bp, 55 predicted proteins | sample KBSK1502metaG_FD_65477 | JGI IMG/M metagenome (GOLD analysis project Ga0070698, IMG submission 65477) | Corn, switchgrass and miscanthus rhizosphere microbial communities from Kellogg Biological Station, Michigan, USA - KBS K1-50-2 metaG | ecosystem: Host-associated > Plants > Roots >...
TCGCGACTTCGACCGGGCACAGCGACTGGTCTTCCTTGCGCAGCGAGAACCGCTTCTCGACGATACTCGCGCCGCGCGAGATTGCTGCGAGCGCGATGGCCGGGCCGAACGAGCGGTCGGCGATGCCGACGACGGAGCCGTGCCGGCGCAGCGCATCGAGGCCCTCGAGGTCGATGTCGATCACCGACTGCACGAGCGCGATGCCACCGTTGCCGTTCGCATGAACGGTGGCCACGACCTCGGCGAGCTCGAGCTCGGATGCAGTCCCCACCTGCATGACGAGCGGCTTGCCGGTTCGTGCGGCTGCGGCGACGAGATCGAGATCCGACCAGTCGAACACCAAGTAGAACGCTGCGGCGCCGAGCCAATCGAGGCGCATGATCGCGTCCTCGTCGAGCGCCGTCGCGAGCAGCGTGAGGTTGCGTGCTTCCGCACGCGCGATCAGTTTCGCGCTCCAGGACCACGGCATGCGGTCGAGCTTGATCGCGTCGACAGCGCTATTCGCAGCTGCATCAACGGCCGCGACAGCCCGTTCGAGAGTCCCCAACTCTCGACAGTCCAGCACAGCAATGATGAAAGGCGGATGCGCGGCCCCCACCGGACGGCCAAAATCCATCGGTCTCATGCTCCCCCTGAATCGACCAAGCATGACCGAGAATGAGCCGCGCGTTTCAAAAAACGTAGTGTTCCGAATTACTGCTACGAAAAGCTCGGAGACCGATCTTCGACGAGAAATTTCTCTAGAAGCAGCACGAGTCGCGATAGCCGCACGCGCCGCAGCGATAGTGCGCGTGCTCCGGAACCATCTCGGTGCCGCAATTGGGGCACGTCGTCGAGAGATCGCACTCGGGTTTGGGCTCCTCCGGCTCGGTGACCGCAACCTCGGGCGGACGGCTGATGGCCGTGGGTGCGACAGTGGCGACGGCTTCAAACGCGCGAGGCGGCAAGCTACCGCGTGGGAATCGCTCCATGTGAGCAGTCATACCAAACAGGTCTGACTCACGAAGGTAGTAGGGGCTTGACCTCGACGAGCGCAGGCGCATTGGTGCTGCCGCGGACGAGCGCGTAGCGGAACACCTTCTTCTGCTTGCGCAGCGCCGCGGCGCCGACGACGCCGGCCTTGTTCATCGCGATGAACGCGAGCTGTGCCTTGTCGTTCGTTTTGAGGTCGGGAAATTTCGCGATGACCCGCGCGAGCACTTCATCGCACGCCCGCTTGGGATCGACGCCGGCCCGCATGCGCTCGACGATCGCGAACGAGGCCATCGTGCGCATCGTCAGCTCGCCGATGCCGGTTGCGCATGCCGCGCCGACATCATTGTCGCAGTAGTTGCCCGCGCCGATGATCGGCGAGTCACCGATCCGACCCGCGAGCTTGTTCGCGAGGCCGCTCGTCGACACGGCGGTCGCGATGTTGCCCTTGGCATCCATGCCGATGCTGCAGACGGTGTCGTGGCGGTCGTCGCGCCAAAAGCTGTCGCGACTGGACTTCTGCCACTCCGCTTTGACATCGGCCGCGATCAAGGACTCTTCTTTGAAGCCCATCTTCTTCGCGAATTTCAGCGCGCCGGCGCCGACGAGCAGCACGTGGTTCGTCCGCTCCATCACCTTGCGCGCGACCGAGATTGGATTCTTTATGTTCTCGAGCGCGCCGACAGCGCCCGCGCGATGCGTGCGGCCATCCATGATCGATGCGTCGAGCTGGACGACGCCGTCCTCGTTCGGTAGGCCGTTGTAGCCGACCGAGTGCACCGATGGATCATCTTCGACGGCGTTGACGCCTTTCTCGAGAGCATCGAGCACATCGCCGCCGCCGGCGAACACTTTCTGCGCGGCCGCGCAGAGCGTGACGCCGTAATCCCACGTCGCGATCACGATCGGTCGCTCGAGCGGCTTTTTCGGCGCAGGCTTCGCGCGGGCGATGGATGGCAAGAGCGCGGCGGCGATCGTCGCGTCGCGGAGAAAGTCACGGCGGCTGCGAGGCATGCCGCGTCGTAACACATGCCGGAGTCAGGGCCGAAGGAGTCAGCTCGTCTTCGTCGCGGGACCTTGCTGGCGCTGGAGCGTGTTCGGGTCGATACCCGCTTCATCGAGCACGGCCTTCGCGACGTAGATCGGCGCGTGACTGCCGATCGCAAGTGCGATCGCATCGGATGGCCGCGCGTCGATGCGAATCACGCGACCCTTCGCGCGCAGAAAGACAGAACCGTGAAATACGCCGGCGCGCAGCGCATCGACGTGCACCTTCACGATCGTCGCGTCGAGCTTGCGCAGCATGCTCTCGAGCAAGTCATGCGTGAACGGACGCGGCGGCTTCTCGCCGCGCAGCCGCAGCTCGATCGAGGTGCCTTCCGTCCCACCAATGAAGATCGGTAAGGCGACTTTCACTCCTTCATCGACGAGAAGCACTGCTGCGCTATCGCCCAGTGCGACAACCTTGGCAGCCCGCATTTCGACGTAATCGGCTGGAATCTCCACGCGCTCGCTTGGCTCGGCGGCGGGCGCAGGCGCGGGCGCAGCGGGTGACGAGTGTGGTGCAGGCGCGCTCCCGCACCCGATCAGCAAGAGAAGCGGGAGAGCACTACGCATCGCCCGATTCTAAGAGCTACGCTCTAAGGAGCAAGGGAATGCGCGCGGAGCCGCACTACACGCTGACCCGGACGGATCGCATTTGCGATGTGTTTGAAGTCGCTCGTCAAGAGCTCGCCCCGCGCTTCAACATCGCGCCGGGACAAGAAGCGCCGGTGGTGCTCGTGCGAGATGACGAGCGCGTTGTCGAGCTCATGCGATGGGGAATGTTGCCGCGCTGGCGCGGTCATGGCGGCAAACGCGGTCCACTCGTCCACGCGGCGCCGCTCGAGGCGGTGTCGGGCACGCCGCTGTTGCGCGATGCGTTCAAGAAGCAGCGCTGCCTCGTCGTCGCCGATGGTTGCTACGCGTGGCGCGAGCTCAAGCAACCGATCTGGTTTCATCCCGAGCCGCGGCGACCGATCGCGTTCGCGGGCGTGTGGAACGTCAACGACGACGATGGCGTGCCGAGCTTTGCGATGCTCATGGGGCCGCCGCTTGTCACGCGCGTCAAGGACATGATGCCGATCGTCGTCGCGCCCGACTGGTACCAGAAGTGGCTCGATCCGAAGGTGTCACCCGTCGATGCGAGCGAGCTGCTCATCGCGACGCCACTCGTCGGCTGGCGCACCGATATCGTATCGACGCGGATGAGCTCGCCGGCGCACGACGACGCACAGTGCATCGAGCCGATCGGCAATCCGAATCAGGGTGAGCTCTTCTGAAGCTCGACGGTATCGCCGTCGACGAGCGACGGCGCCGCGAGCTTGACGATGCGCTCGTCACCCGTGAGCCCGGTCGCGACCCATAGCGTCGCGCCGGTATCGCGCTCGATCGTGATCGGCGCGAACTTGATCTTGTTCTGCGCGTCGACGGTCGCGACGCGAAGGCCCTGCGAATCGCTGTAGAGCGCCGTCGCCGGAATCTCGAGCACGTGGTGCGGCGTCGGCAGCGTGATCGCGACCTGCACGTACATGCCGGGCAACAGCGCGTTGTCGGGATTCGCGACCTGGATCTCGGTTGTCATCACGTGCAGCTCGGGATCGAGTGCGCCCGACGAGCGCGTCACTTTGCCGGCGAACGCGCGGCCGGCATATTCGCGCACGGTGATCTTCGCGTCGGTGCCGACGCGAACGCTCGGCGCGACGCTCTGCGGAACGTCAACGAACACGCGCACCGGGTCGGTTGCGACGACCGTGAACATCGGCGTCGCGCCACCATCGCCGACGAGCGTGCCGCGATCGATCGATCGTGCGGTGATCGTGCCGGCGAACGGCGCCGTCACCTTCGCGAAGCCTTGCAGCTCGAGCAGGCGCCGCACGTTCGCTTCCTGCGCGGCGACGTTGGACTGCGCCGCGCTCACGGTCGCCTCGTCGGTCGCCGCCTGCGCTTGCGTCTGCTCGACTTGCGCTTTGGAGACGAGCTTTTGGTCGGCAAGCGTTTCGTAGCGCGTCGAGTTCGATTTCGCGAAGTCGCGCTGCGCAGATGCCTGTTTGACCGACGCGCGAGCCGAGGCGAGCTGCGCGCGCGCTTGCGCGAGCTGCGCGTCGAGCTCGGGCGTATCGATCTCGGCGAGCAGCTGCCCTTCTTTCACCTTGTCACCGATGTCGACGAGCCAGCGCCGCACGTAGCCCGCGCTGCGCGAGTAGATCTTCGCTTCCTCGAGCGGCTTGACGACGCCCGGCAACGCGAGCGCCTGATCGCTGGAGAGCACCTTCGCTTTGATCACATCGACGCGGATCGGTCCAACCTCATGCGCGATGCTCGGCGTCGCACCGCGCGCCTTGCTCCATTGCAAATAGCCGATGCCGAACGCGGCGCCAACGACCACGAGCAGCACGATGACCACGCGCAGGCGCGAGCTTTGCGCCGGCGACGGGAGATCGAAGCCGAGATCGTCGTGGTCCTGGGTCATGGCAGCTCCACGGGCTTCTTCGCCGTGCGCCTGAGCAAACTGTAGATCACCGGGACGGCAAACAAAGTCGTGACTGTCGCAAGCGCGAGGCCGCCGATCACAGCACGGCCAAGTGGTGCATTCTGCTCGCCACCTTCACCAACGCCGATCGCCATCGGCACCATGCCGATGATCATCGCGAGCGCGGTCATCAGCACCGGCCGCAGCCGTGTCATTCCGGCGGCGAGCGCGGCCGCGCGTGCTTCGCGGCCGTGCGTGCGTTGGTCGTTCGCGAACGACACGACAAGGATGCTGTTCGCGGTCGCGACGCCGACGCACATCAGCGCGCCGACGAGCGCCGGCACCGACAGCGTCGTGCCGCTGAGAAACAAGATCCAGATGATCCCCGCGAGTGCGCCGGGCAGCGCCGTCAGGATGATGAACGGATCGAGCCACGACTGAAAGAACACGACCATGAGGAGATAGACGAGGACGATCGCGAACAAGAGCCCGAACTGCAGTCCGTTGAACGAGCTGTTCATGCTCTCCGCTTGGCCTTTGATCACGATGCGCGTGCCGGGTGGCGCCTTCTTTTGCATCGCCTCGACGATTGGAGTGATCTCATCGATCACGGCGCCGAGGTCCGTCGCGTCGATGTTCGCTTGCACGTCGTACGTGCGCGCGACGTTGTAGTGCGTGATGTTGATCTGCCCCGTCGAGCGCTCGATGTGCGCGAGGTTGCCGAGCGTCTGCGGTCGGCCGCCTGGCGTCGAGATCGGGGTCGCCTGCAACGCAGCGAGCGAATCGATCTTGTATTGCGGGGTCTGCACGGAGACGAGGTACTGGACGCCGCGCTTATCAATCCAATACGTCGGGGCGACTTGGCCGCTCGATGCGAGCGAAACGAGCAAATCGCTCGCGACTTCGCGCTCGCTGACGCCTGCCTGCTGCGCGACGGTGCGATCGATCTCGATGCGCAGCTGCGGCGTCTTCGCGACCTGCGCGAGGTGAACGTCGGCCGCGCCGCGCACCGCCGCGACGCGTTTGGCAAGCTCTTGCGCGAACGCGAGCGTCTTGTCTTCGCTGCCGATCGGGCCGACGACCTGCAGATCGATCGGCGCGGCGAGCCCGAAGTTCAGCACCTGCGTCGAGATATCGGGCGCGAGGAAGAAGAATGTCGTGTCGGGATAGAGCTTGTTCAGGCGCATGCGCAGCGCGCGCATGTACTGATCCGTTGGTCGATGGCCGTGTTTGAGCGCGATGTAGATCTGCGCGTCCGTCGACGAGATCAACGCGCCTTCGCTGAGCGACATGCTGATGCTCGAATTCGGCGTGCCGATGACATCGAGCATCGTGTCGATCTCGCGCTCGGGAATGACGCTCTTGATCGCTTGCTCGATCGTGGCGATACGTTTCTCCGTTTCCTCGATGCGCATGCCGGGCGTGCCGCGCACGTGCAGCTTGATCAAGCCCGCGTCGACCGTCGGAAAAAAGTCGCGACCGATCATCGAGAGCATCGCGATCGAGCCTGCGATGAACAGCGCGAACACGCCGAGCGCGAAGGCCCGATGCTGCAGCGCCCACGCCAGCCGACGGCCATATCCCATCCGCATGCGCTCGAACGCTCGCTCGAATGCCTTCGTAAATCGGTTCGGACCGTGCGCGGACTCGTGACGCAGCAGGTGGTGCACCATCGTCGGCACGAGCGTGCGCGAGAGCAAATACGACATCAGCATCGCGAACACGACCGCCATCGCGAGCGGCACGAACAGCGACTGCGCCGAGCCGGTGAGCATCGCGAGCGGCGCGAACACGATGCAGATGCACAGCGTCGAGACGAGCGCCGGCAACGCGACCTGTTGCGCGCCGTCGATGATCGCCTGGACGAACGGTTTGCGCTGACCGATGTTGCGATGGATGTTCTCGATCGCGACGGTCGCATCGTCGACGAGCACGCCGACGGCGAGCGCGAGCCCGCCGAGCGTCATCACATTGAGCGTCTGCCGGAACAAGCGCAGCATGATGACCGAGAACAGGATCGAGAGCGGGATGCTGATCACGACCGTCAACGTCGATCGCCAGCTGCCGAGGAACAGCAAGATCATGAACGCGGTGAGCGCTGCAGCGAGACCAGCCTCCTCGAGCACGCCCGTGATCGATGCGCGTACGAACACCGACTGATCGAACAGCACGCGGATCTTGAGCTTGCCGCGGGCCTCTGCGGGCAGCCGCTCGAGCGCGCGCGGAATCGCTTCTTTGACGCGGCGATTCACCTCGAGCGTCGATGCGTCGCCGTTCTTGATAATCGGCATCAGCACCGAACGGCGGCCGCTGACGTGCACGAGATTCGTTTGCGGCATGCTCCCGTCGCGAACGTTCGCGACGTCGCGCAAATAGACCGTGCGGCCGTCGACGGTCTTGACCGGTACCGACGCGAGCTCGTCGAGCGTCTCGGGCGTCGCCGCGACGATGATCTGATACTCGGTCGTACCAAGTTTCGCCGAGCCGCTCGGCAAAATGACGTTTTGCGAGCTCAGCGCGACCTGAATATCGCGCGCCGACATGCCGAGGCCATGCAGCCGAGCCGGATCGATATCGACCATGATCTGGCGCTGCTTGCCGCCATACGGATAGGGCGACTGCACGCCCGGCACTCTCGTGATCTCGGTCCGCACGAAGTTGATGCCATAGTCGAACATCTGCTGCTCGGAGAGCGAATCGCTCTCGAGCGCGAGGATCATGATCGGAACGCTCGTCGCGTTGTAACGAATGATCGTCGGCGGCGTGGCGCCGGGTGGCATCTGCCGAACCGCGCTTTGCGACACCGCGGCAACCTGCGCGATCGCGCCCTCGACGTTCGAGCCCGGATGCAAATAGATCTTGATGATCGAGTTGCCAGTTAGCGTCTGACTTTCGGTGTGCTCGATGTTGGCGACGAACGTTGTAACGCTTCGTTCGAAGTTGTTCGTGATGCGCCGTTCCATCTCCTCGGGCGGGAGCCCGCCGTAGCTCCAGATCACGGTGATGACCGGAATGTCGATGGGCGGGAAGATGTCGGTGGGTGTCTTCCGAATCGACAACACACCGCCGAGTGCGATGAGCAGCGCCATCACGATGAACGTGTAGGGACGCCTAAGAGCTGTTCGGACTAGCCACATCCGAGCGGACCCAGTTTGCCTGCTCGTGGGGGCGTGTCCAGCGTCTCAACACTTCGCAACGTCGAACTGTCTGTTACTGCAGAGCCGGCGCGCCACCGTCGAGAACAGCTGCGTTATCCTGGATGCGCGATGAGCGCGGGTGCCGACCGAGAGCCGGAGGGGGAGGTCACGGTCAGCGCGAAGCCTGGACCCGACGTTCGCGGCGGTGGCGCCACGGGCGCCGACACGGCCGAACGCGCCGCTCTGGATGCGGCCACCGAGATCGTGCGCGGGCGAGAGACCGCGGCAGACGCATCGGCCCTCGGCTCGCTGAGCGGCCGCGCATCGAGAACGACGGGTGGTGGCACGGGCACGCTGCATCGGTCGCCAACGTCGAGCACCGCAGTGAGCTCGCCGCTCGAAGCGTTGCATCGCGCGGAGATCCTCAGCACGCGGCAGTTTTGCCGCATCGGGCTTGGCATCGGTGTCGCCGGCGCACTCTCCGTGCTGCTGTTGCCGGGGCATCCCGTCTCGTCGGCGATTTTGCTCACGATGATGACGTGCGCTGTCGCGGCGCTTCTCTATTTGTACTGGCGCACGAGCGATCCGCTGACATTTCACAAAGGCAACGGAGTCTCGATCGCCTGGTACATCCCGGCGCTCGCCGTCAGTGGTGCGGTCCCCTACTTCGGTCCGTTCTCGCCGGTCGCTGTCATTCTCGTGCTCGGCATCTACTTCACGTCGCTGGGTCGCAGCACGCGCCTCGCGTTCACGATCTTCATCACGCAAGCGATCACGCAAGGTGTGACGGGCACGCTCGTGATCCTCGACAAGATCGATCCGGGTTTCGTGCCGATCGACAGGATGCCGCTCCGCGTGCAGATCCTGTGTCAGCTCCTGGTGCAGATCGTGCTCCTCGGCACGTTCCTCATCGCGCGCGCGAATCGCAAGTCTTCGCTCACTGCGCTCACCGAGCTCGAGCGGGCGGTGCGCATCGTGGCGCAGCGCGAGGCCGTGCTCGAAGAAGCGCGCGAAGAACTACGTCGTGCCGTCGGCACCGGTCGCGGACGCTTCACGGATCAACTCATCGGCCGCTATCAGCTCGGCGACGTGATCGGGCGCGGCGGAATGGGCGAGGTCTACGAAGCCGTCGACACGGTCTCGAACGAGCAGGTCGCGATCAAGATGCTCGCGCACGCCTCGCTTGGCGATCCGCAACACGTCGAGCGCTTTCTGCGCGAGCTGCGCACCGCGGTGTCGATCGAATCGCCCAACGTCGTGCGCGTCATCGAGGTCGGCGAGCAGCCGCTCCCTCACCTCGTGATGGAGCGCCTACGCGGCAAGGACCTCGCAACCATTCTGCGCGGCAGACGCGGCGCGCTGTCGCGCGACAAGGTCGTCGATCTCGTGCGGCAGGTCGGTGCGGGCATCACGGCGGCGGGTGCGAAGGGCATCGTTCACCGCGACATCAAGCCGCAAAACCTGTTCCTCGTCGGTACGACGTGGAAGATTCTCGATTTCGGTGTCGCGCGGCTGCAAAACACCAGTGACACCCTCACCGCGGGTCACGTCGTCGGCACGCCGGCGTATATGGCGCCCGAGCAGGCGCAAGGTGGCAGTGTCGATCATCGCACCGACCTCTATGCGCTCGCGGCGATCGCATATCGCGCGCTGACCGGGCACGCGCCATTCTCCGGCGGCGAGGTCATCGATGTGCTCTATCGCGTCGTGCACGGTGCGCCGCGGCGGCCATCGAGGCTCGTGAACCTGCCAGAGGATGTCGATCTCGCGCTCGCGATCGGCCTGGCGAAGCGCCCGAATGACCGATTCGCAACGGCGGCCGAGCTCGCGAATGCGCTCGAAGCGGCGATCGCGGGCAATCTCGACGACGCGACGCGCAAGCGTGGACGTGCGCTCGTCGAGCGCGGTGCATGGGCGGCGGCGACGCCGATCGTGCTGAGGCCGCAGCTATAGAGCGCTGTCGCTGCGCGCCGATCCACTCGCGCGCGAGTCGTCCACGCGTCTGATGCGCCCCAGCTCGCTGCTCAGGGCGGGGCGCCCCATTTCGATGTGCCCGACGCTGGAGCCGGTGGTGCTGCCGGCGGTGGCGAGCTACTCGGCGGCGGCGCGGCGGAACCCTTCGCGGGTTGCGTCGTCGGCTTCGGTGCGCTGCCACTACCGGTGGCTTTCGTTGCGCTGGTAGCGGGCGCCTTTGTCGGCGGTGACTTTGCGGCAGCGCCCGATCCCGATGTTGTGGCTGGTTTCGTCGCCGGAGCTTTCACGCTCGTCGCGGGAGCCTTTGTTGCCGCCGCTGCGCTAGAAGGCGTCGCGGGTGCTGTTTTCGTCGCAGGAGCTTTCGTCGCGGTTGCGGCACTCGTGCTCGGCGCTGGCGATTTCGTCGCAGGAGCTTTCGTCGACGTTGCGGCACTCGTGCTCGGCGCCGGCGATTTCGTCGCAGGCGCTTTCGTCGCCGTCGCGGCACTCGTGGTTGGCGCTGGCGATTTCGTGGCGGGCGCCTTCGTTGCCATGGTTGCGCTTGGTGACTTTGTGACGGGAGGCGCTGATGTCGGAGTCAGGGCAGGCGCAGACTTCATCGTCGTCGTCGGCTTCGCCGATGCAGTGCTCGCTGGCGTCACGGTTGGCGGCGCACTCTTCGATGCCGTGCCCTTCGGGGCCGCCGAGACTGCCGGCGGTGTCGGAGTAGGCTTCGTTGCCGGCGTCGTCGTGCTCTTCGTTGCGGGCGTTGCAGGCGTTGCTGGCGGCGCCGATTTGATCGGCGTACCGGTCGCCGACATCATCGTCGGTGCCGATTCGTTCGCGGCCGGCGTCGCCGGGGCTGCGCCGCTACCTGCGCCCATGCCAGCGCCATCAGACGCGGCCGAGGATTCGGGCATCACGGGCTCGGGCTTCGTCGCGACAGGCGTCGCGCTGATCTCGGTCACCTGCCCGATGAACTTCACCATCTTCATGCGCGGACGCGGCATGCCTCGCTTCGTCGGCGGCGTGCCATCGGAAACGAATGCGTAGAGCTGGAGCGGCTCGCTGATCGGAAACGCGGTGCCGCCGACGAGCGTCGCCGCGTACGTGGTGGTTGGGCGGTTATGCGCGTCCTTGCAGGTGTTCCACTTTGCCTTGTACGTGCCCGGCTTGATCTTGAACTCCAGCGATTGGCCGACGGGAAGGCCATCGCGCGGGAGCCAGTTGTCGCCGTAGTCGGAGTCGTTGTCGAACGACATGTACAGACCGCACAGGCGCTCCGGCGTCGCGTTGATGAACACGACCTGAATCGAACCGCGATACTCGAGCGCAGTGGATCCGTGCGACTCGTTCGTCATCACACATCCACCGGCGAGTAACGGAAGAGCGAGTAGAAAGCGCATCACAGGCAAGCGTAAGACGGCTCGAGTCCGACTGCGCTGTGCTGTGGCGGAAAACGCGAAGTGTGAGCCGGCTTGCCGAAGCGGGATATGTCGTACTTGCAGCTGTCGCCTGACGTGTCAGCGAGTTGGCTTGCTCTTATAGATGGCCGTGCTCGGTGGCTCTTTGGCGAGGGATTTCTTGGACGCCTCGACGCGCGCGAGAAACGTCAGGAAGTTTTCGCCGAGGACTTTTTTGACCTCGGCGTCGGTGTGACCACGCCGCAAGAGCTCTTCGGTGAGCTTGGGGAGCATCGAGTAATCCTCGAGGCCCTGGGGGACGTCCTCGATGCCATCGAAGTCGCTGCCGAGCCCGACGGCGTCGGGACCGGCGACTTTGATCACGTGCTCGATGTGATCGACGACTCTCGTGAACGGCGCATGCGAACGGCCGGCCTTCGCGTACATCTGAAACAGTGCGCCGTACGCCGGCCCCATGTTCTTCGCGTACTTCTTCTTTAGCTTCTGCCACTCCGGCAGCAGCTTCTTTTCGAGCGCGATGAAGTCGTCCCACGATTTTTGGTCGAGGAACGCGGAGCTGAAGTTGATCATCACGATTCCGCCTTTGGCGACGATGCGCTTGATCTGATCATCGGTGAGGTTACGCGGCATCGCGCTGAGCGCCCGACACGACGAGTGCGAGGCCATCACCGGCGAGCGCGATACCTCGAGCACGTCATCGATCGTGTCGTCGGAGACGTGCGAGACGTCGACGATCATGCCGATGCGGTTCATCTCCTTGATGACATCGCGACCAAAGTCACTGAGGCCGCCGTGCACCCGCGACTGCTTGGGATCGAAGTCCGGCAAGAAGTACGCGCCCGACGAATCCGCCCAGTGGTTCGTGTTCGTGTGCGTCAGCGTCATGTAGCGCACACCGGCGCGATACATCTCGCGGAGCACGCCGAGTGAATCTTCGATCGCGTGACCGCCTTCGATGCCCATCAGGATGGCGAGCTTGCCGGTCTTCTTCGCGGCGCGGATGTCGTCGGCCGTTGTCGCGAGCATCATGTCGTTCGGGTGCGCGTCGACGGTGCGTCGTGTGATGTCGATAAGCTCGAGCGCACGCCGCGTAGCGCCGCCCGTGACGGCATATTCCGGCGAGACGAAGATCGAGAAGAAGGGCGCCGTGAGCCCACCCTCCTTCGCGCGCGGTAGATCGAAGTGACTCGTCGCGCCGCGCGCGCCGACATCGGCCCACTTCTCGGCGAGTTGCATCGGCGCATCGAGATGCGTATCGATCACGATCGCCTCGCGCTGCAGTTTCTTCGCGCGTGCAGCGAGGTCATCGGCGTGTGCCGGCGCGGTGGCGGCCAAGAGGACGAGGAGAGTGCGCATGGGGCGGCAGCTTACCCCTGCGGCACACCCCCGCCGCCAGCTCTTCGCACCAGCAAAGTACAAGTGAGAGCGCCGGCGAGCGCGACGAGGCATCATGAAGGGGTGCGGCCCGTGGCCTGGCTCGGATCGATCGCGGTCAATGCGATCGTGTTGATCCTCTTGGGGTCGCTCGCGCACAGGCACGCCGCACCACGTCGTCGAACGCCGATCTCGATCGAGATCATCGACGCACGCAGCACGGCGGTACTGATCGCGAGCGCCGGCGGCAATTCCGGCGGCGGCACCGCGGGCGGCGCGGCGGCGAGCGCGACGCACGACAACGCGACGACGCGCTCCGTCGCATCGACATCCGCGAAACGATCGCGACAACGAACGTCGACAGCCCCGAACGCGTGGACCGACGTATCGATGCGCGTCGAGCAGATCGATAACGGCAACGGAACCGGCATCGGCAACGGCACCAGCATCGGCAACGGCATCGGCAACGGTACGGGCATCGGCAACGGCTTCGGGATCGCGCCCGGCACCGTTATCGCGTCGGCCGACGACATCGCCAAACAAGTCCCCGCACCTCCCGCGCCGCCCTCGCGCGCGCGTCCGGCAAAGCTCATCTATCCCTCGCGCAACCTCGACGTCGAAGACGAGACGCACCTCTTCATCGCACGCGTAACGGTCGACACCGAGGGCACCGTCGTCGGCGCGCGGTTCGTCAAGACGCACCCCGGCTCGCGCGGCGAGCACGCAGCAAACGCGATCTGGTCCTTCCGCTACCTGCCCGCGCTCGACGACGGGGGCGCGCCGATTCGCTCGACCTTCGAACAGGAGTTCCAGATCCGTTAGGCCGGCTCGGGCACGAGCTGGCGCAGCCGCCACGCATGCAGGTGAAGCTGCTGCTCGGCCTGACGCTGCGCGCGCGCGTGAATGTGCGAGATCAATGCCGCAACGGTCACGATCGCGCTCGCGTAGAAGATGAGCCCGATGCCAAGGCCGATCGGCCGCATCTCGATCACGAACGAACGCAGCAGCACACCGCCGCCAACGAATGTGTGCGTCGGCGTCAGCCAACCGAGGCGCTCGGCCAGCCACGGCAACGCGACACCAAGCGCGAGCGCGACAATCGTCGGCACCATCCAGCGCCCGCGAAACAACGGATTGCGGAAGATCACCAACGCCGTGACGGCCGCGATACCCGGCGCGATCATGAACGGCGTGAACATGCGCGCGAAGATCGCGACCATGACAAAGTTGCCGACGATCATCACGGGCACCCGCCAGCGCGCAGTGGGCCACCGGATACCTGCCCACGCGCTGATCGCCAACGCCAGCGCATTGACCACGAGCGCCACGAGATAGCCGACCGAGCGCATGCCGATCGCGGCGAGCGCCGGCACGAACACGAGGTAACACAGATACGCGATCACGCCGACGCGACCGGCGCGGCGGATCGCAGCGAGGTCGACATCGGCGAGCGAGCGCTTGACCTCCGCCGGCAACGTCTTCGGCGTCTCCAGCATCAAGCGCCCGACGAGGTCTGCCGCCGCCGTCAACGTCGGATCGAGCGCGAGCGCGCGACCGGCTTCGCGCAGCGCATTCGCGCGCGACGTGTCGCGATCGTATCGCGTCTGCGCTTCTTCGAGATGCGCGAGCGCGAGCTTGCGGCGGAGCGCGAGGTCGCGATCGCCATCGAGGAAGCTCTGCACGCGATCGGCAAGCTCGCGCGCCGATGCGATGCGATCGCGCGGCTCCGGGTCGGTCGCCGCAACGCAGAGCTCGTCGAGCTCCGGCGCAACCTCGACGAACGGCGCATACGAAGACGGCCGGCGTTCTGCATCCTTGCCCACGGGCTTACGCATACGTTTGCCGCTCAAGATCTCGCAGAGCATGCGACCGAGCGCGTAGACATCGGCGCGCCCGTCGACATCGGGACTGCCGTCGCGCTGCTCGGGCGCCATGTAGACCGGCGTGCCGATGATCGTGCCCGCTTGCGTCTCGTCGGGGCGCGGCGTCGGCAGCCTGCGGCCCGATTCGGTCAGCACCTTCGCGACACCCCAATCGAGCACGTACACCTCGCCGAACTCGCCGAGCATGATGTTCGATGGCTTGAGATCGCGATGGACCACGCCGCGCGTGTGCGCGAGCTCCATCGCGAGGCAGACATCTATAAACGCGCGCAACAACTTCTCGCGTGGATACGGAATCGAGCCAGCCTCGACCTGATTGATGATCTCCGCGAGCGTGATGCCCGAGAGGCGCTTCATCACGATGTATGGGCAGCGCGCGCCGTCGTGACCGACCTCGTAGACCGGCGGGATCGAGGGATGATCGAGCCGGCCCTGGACTTGCGCTTCGCGCATGAATCGCGCCTCGAGCTCGGCACTCGGCTGCTCCTCGAGCAGTCGCTTGATCGCGACCTCACGCCCGAGCGTGGTGTCCTGCGCGGCAACGACCTCGCCCATGCCACCGCGGCCGAGCACATCGCCGAGCCGGTACCGACTGTTATCGAGCGATGGCCGCGAGCCGCGGTTGCGCGGCAGGGCCGCCGCAGTTGGATGTTCCTCAGGCTCGGTGTCGTCGGACCCCATGGAGCCATGTTCGCGCAAAGTCATCGGCAATGTCGGCCGCGAACGCACGTCGTGCATGGCGCCGTCGCGCAACGCGTGGAAACACCGGTGGCACATCTGATGCTGTGCGGGCGTGTATGCGCGCCTTACTGACGTTCGCGATGATCCTTCCTCTCCCCGCCGCGGCCGACTCTCCGGATAACGTCGACCAACGCACGCTCACGGCCGATCAGATCGAGCACTATGCGGCGGCCTACGATTCGACGATCAAGGCGTGTTACTTCGAGCACGGCCGTGCCGCAAAAACTGCGACCGGCGAGCTCTCGATCAAGCTTGTCGTCCATCGCAACGGCTATGTCAAAGACATCACCGTCGAGGCACCAGGCGTTCGCGGTCAGAGCCTGCGCAAGCTCACGACGTGCATTCGCCCGCAGGTGTTGACCTGGCACTTTCCGGTTCGGCGCGATTTCACGACGGCGATCCTGCCTTACTACTTCCTCTTGCTGAACCTGCCTGAGGCCGGGCCGCAATACAGCTGCTGGAACCCGCACGGCTGCCCGCCAAAGGTCATCGCGCGTCGTTAGTATCTGGGGGATGTTGATCGATGACGAGACCCGCAGCGAGCTTGAGCGTTTCGGGTTCGACGCTGAGCTGCTCGCGCGGTTTGCCGCGCGCGCGAACGAAACCGCAAAGAACGAGATCAGCGGCACGATCACGAAGCCCACCGCCGCGGACGTGAGCGTGTTGCCTGCGCCCGGTAGCGCCGAGCATGCCGAGCTTGTCGCGCGCGGCGAGCAGGCGATCCGTGCTGGCGAGGTCGGCGTGATCGTGCTCGCCGGCGGCATGGCGACGCGATTCGGCGGCGTCGTGAAGGCGGCGGTTCCCGTCGCCTTTGGCCGCAGCTTCCTCGCGCTCAAGCACGCCGACGTGCGCAACGTCAGCAGCACACTCGGCGTATCGATCCCGACGTATGTCATGACGAGCTTCGCGACGCACGATCGGATCGTCGCGCAGGTCCGCGCCGAAGCGCTCGAGACCGATACGACGAAGATCGTGTGCTTCCCGCAGCTCGTGTCATTGCGGCTGACGCCGAGCGGAGAGTTGTTTCGCGAGTCAGACGGTTCGCTTTCGCCCTACGCGACCGGCCACGGCGATCTGACGTTCGCACTGCGCGCGAGCGGCGTGCTCGGAAGGTTTCGCCGCAAGGGCGGCAAGCTGCTCTACATGTCGAACGTCGATAATCTCGGAGCGACACTCGATCCCGCGATCATCGGCACGCACCTCGCGCGCGGCGCGCACGTCACGGCGGAGGTCGTGTGCAAAGATCGGGGCGACCGCGGCGGCGCACCAGCGCGCGTCGAAGGCGTGCCGCAGATCGTCGAGTCGTTCCGCTTTCCGACGAGCTTCGATCAGGAGTCGATTCCACTGTTCAACACGAACTCGTTCGTGTTCGACGCCGCCGCGATCGATCGCGACTTCGACCTCACGTTCTTTCGCGTCGAGAAGCAAGTCGGCGGCGCGAAGGTCGTGCAGTTCGAGCGGCTCGTCGGCCAGCTCACCGCATTTTTACCAACGCACTTCGTCGAAGTGCCGCGCAACGGACCACAGGGCCGCTTTCAGCCGGTCAAGGATCCCGAAGAGCTCGAGGCGCGCCGCGCCGACATCGAAGAGATTCTGCGCGCGCGCAAGATTCACATGTAGTGATCGGCGACGCGCATCGCGATGAACGTCGCGACACCTGCGAGCACATATGCACTTGCCAAGATCCGCGCGCGGCGCGCACTGAGCCTCGTGCCGATCGCGACGACGATCGAAGACGCCGCGATGAACGTGCCGGTCGCGAGCCAGCACAAGATGATGAGGTCCTTGCGCAGGTCCGCACCTTCGAGGATGCCGCTCTTCGCGTAGCCCGCCGTCGACGAGGACCAGATGAATGCGCTCAGCCCCGCCGCGATGACGACGAGCACGAGCGATGCGATCGCGTGCAGCTTCCAGGTGTTTCTCATGTCGGCCTCCCGAATTCGCGACTCGCGACGACCTCGCCATCGCGCACCTCGAGAATCACGACGCGATTTTCGAGCTCGATCACCGCCCGTTCCTGATCCGCGGTGATCGTTCGCGCACGCTCATCGCCGAGCCAACGCTGCGCAGCGGCGCGCACTCGCGCCGGGTCGCGATCGGACTTCGTCCACGTCTTCGTCGCCGCGTCGAAGCGCGAGCTGCGCAGCTCGCTACAAACCTGCAAGCTGTACTGCTCGTAGTAGCGCTCGCGGCCGGCGGCTTGCGCCTCGCGGTGAAACGCATCATCTCGCCAAACGGCTAGGTTGTCGGCCGAGTCCCATTCGATCACGGCGCAGCGCTCGCCATCGTCGGCGGTAAAGTCTTTGATCGACACGTATCCGGTCATGCCGATCGCGCGCTGGTAGACATCCTCTGCGTGGCGGTCATACTGCGCTTTGATCCCATCGCGCAGCCGAGTTCGAAACACGATCACCCGTCGCTCGGTCATCGCGCGTAGTGTAACGTCCGATTCGTTGTCATGTTGGATGATCTCGATGATGAAGCACTCGACGAGCTGCCGTTCGGCGTCGTGTGCCTGAGCGAGCAGCTCACGGTGCTGCGCATGAATCGCACCGAATCCGAGCGCAGCGGCATCCAGCGCTGGCGCGCGATCGGTCGGCCGTTTTTCGGCGACGTCGCGCCGGGCCCGGTCAACGCGGCGCTTGCCGAACACGTGCGCGCGTTTGCCGAAGGCCGCGGGCGCCCCGCGATCCAACATACGTTTGCGCGCCGCGCGGGCTCGGATCCGACTACGATCGAGCTGCAACGCGGCCGCCGCACGGGTCGCGTCTACCTCTGCATTCGTCGGGATTGATGGGGCTCGAAATCATCGGATTACTCGCAGCGAGCGTAGGCGCAAGCTACGGCTGGTGGAAGCTGCAGCAGATCCGCGACCGGCGACTGCAGCTCGAGCGCCCGCGGTTCGACGCTGATCTCGAAGTCGCGATCACCGTCGCCCAGCACGAAGCGCGCACGCGCAACCACGCGCACCTGTGGCCGCTGCATCTGATCTACGGCCTCTTGCAAGACGAGGCGTTCACCGCGGCCATCGCGCGTTGCGGCGGCGATGCGACGGCGATGGAAAACCACGTGCAAGACGAGCTCGATCGCCACAAAGATCCCGTCGACGACGAAGCGGGCCAAGAGGCGGCACACGCGCTCGGTATCGCGTACGCGCACGCGCGATGGGCCGAGCGCTCGGCGACGTGCACCGATCTGTGGTCGCGCCTCGCGCGCACCGATGCCGCGAGGGCGGCCGCGAAAGCGGGCCACGTCGATTCGATCGCGCTGTTGTTTCTGCTCGTTCACGGCATGCCCGAGCAATCGACTGACTTGCCGGATCGCGTCGACGTTCACGTCGTGCTGCGCAACGATGACTACACGACGAAGGAATTCGTCGTCGATATCCTGCGCGATCAGTTCGGCCTCGACGAAGCGAACGCGACCACGCGCATGGAAGAGACGCACAACGGCGGCCGCACGATCATCGGTCGCTTCAAGCTCGCGCTCGCGCGCGATAAGATCGCCGCCGCTCGCACACGCGCGCACGAAGCCGGCTATCCCCTCTGGATCGGCGTCGAAGACTGCTAGCGCGGACCGAGCGAAGCCCGGCTCGTCCGCTCGCGGGCGAGCCGGAGCGGCGAAGCGAGGGACGCGCGGAGGATAAAGGCTAGCAGGCCGCATGAAATGCGGGCTGCTAGTGCTGCGCGGCGTCGCTGATGATGGCGACCGCTTCCTGCACGGTCTCGGCATCGACGATGAGCGGCGGGAACATCACGAGCGTGTCGTCTTCGGCAAAGGTCAGCAGGCCATCCTCGCGACAGCGCTCTTCGACCCGCGACACGTATTCTTTGTCGCCCAGGCCAACACCGATCGCGAGGCCTTGGATGCGCAGCTCGGGCTCCTTTGCCCATTCGATTGTCGACAGCTTCTGCCGCAGTTCCGCGGAGCGCTCGGCGATGTTCGAGAACATCGCATCGCGATGATCGCGCCAATAGAGCTGCGTTGCGATCGCCGCCTCGACAGCGAGTGGATGCCAGCCGAACGTCGAGTAGAACTCGAGCTTGCCATCGACGGCCTTCGCGACGTCCTCGGTCGCGAGCACCGTCGCGATGGGCGCGACACCGCTGGCGATCGCTTTGCCCATCGCCAGTAGATCGGGCTCGATACCAAACACCTCGCTCGCGTAGAGCCGACCGCACCGGCCCATCGCGGTGCCGACCTCATCCATGATCACGAGCGTGTCGTAGCGGTGACACAGCTCGACGACACCGCGCATGAACTCGGTGTCGGGGATCATCACGCCGAGGTTCGTCACGATCGGCTCCATGATGAACGCCGCGACATCGCGATGCTTGACGAGCGTCTCGAGGCGATCGAGTGCCTTGGCATCGAGCGGAGGCGCGAGTTGCTTCATCCCCTGCACGCGTGCCGGCGCGTCGCCGCTCACGATCGAGCGCGCCCCGAACGAGTTGCCGTGATACGCCTCCTCGAGCGCAACGATCTTGTGGCGTCCCGTCGCCGTCATCGCGAGCTGGAGTGCGAGCTCCACCGCTTCGGTGCCGCCGACGCAGCGATACGCCCGCGCGAGGCCGCCCGGCGCGTGCTCGATGAGCAGCTTCGCGAGCTCGGACCAGCCCTCGTACAAGAGTCCGGGCGCGACGTAACACGGCCCTTCGAAGTCCCGCACGCGCGCGAGGATCTCTGGCGGATTCCAACCGAGATTGCCGACGCACCAGCCGCTCTGAAAATCGATGAATGAGCGACCGCGCGCATCGCGAAGACGCGCACCCTGCGCAGCTACGACTTCAATATCTTGGGCAGGCTCGAAACGACCGAGATATTTTCTGTCGTGTCGAGCGATGTCGCCACCTTGCGTTCGTCTCAGCAGACCCATGCCTTCTGAGTTTGCAAGAGTGCAACCAGTTGTCGGCGGCAACCGCGGCGACCGCTGGCTACTCGAGTTGTTCTCGTATGTAGCCGAGACCACGCGCGCGGCCGTGGCATTGATGTTGATGAGCGCACGCGCATGCGCGCGCGAATCCTCCTCGTCTTCGTCACCGCTTGCGCGAGCGAGCCCGCGATTCCCGACGAGGCGCCGACGGAACCGAGCAAAGAAGACTCGCCCGGCTACATGGTGTCGGGCGCTCGCAACTGGTACCTCATCGGCGACGCGCTCGCGCAGGGTAACGACACGCTGGAGATGACGGTCGGCGCACCGAGCTCGACGAGCGTTGTCGACCTCTGGCTCGATGGCCAGCACGTCAAGCGCGCGACACGGTCGAGCGGGTTTCGATTCGCGATCGATCTGCGCGACATCGCGATCGGCGAGCACACGGTTCTGCTCTCGGCAGATGGCAGCTCGCACGCGTTCGCGCAGCGCAAGTTCAAGCGCAGTCACCCGCTGTACGTCGCTGTATCGAACGATTGGGACACCGGCGATCACGGCGATGACAAGCTCGAGCGACAAGATCGCTTGCACGCGAATCATCCCGAGCTCGTGATCACGCACTTCGTAGGGCCGTACACGTTCACCGATCCGACCGTCAGCGCGACGCGCGCGCAATACCTCGTGCAGTGGCTCAAAGCATACGAAGCAAAGGGCGACGAGATCGGGCTGCACGTGCATCCGTATTGCAACTTCGTCACGCGCGCAGGCGTCACGTGTCGAACGTCGCCTTCGTTCGCGCATGCGAGCGATTCGACCGGCTACACCGTCGTGCTCGGTGCGTACACGCGAAGCGAGCTCGAGAAGCTGTTCCGCAAGGCGACGGAGCTGTTCGTCGCGAACGGGCTCGGCCGGCCCACATCGTTCCGCGCGGGCGGCTGGACCGCGACGATCGACGTGCTCGCGGCGCTGTCGGCGGCAGGTCATGTCACCGATGCGAGTGGCTGCAACTGGGCGCGCCTCGAGGAGTGGCAGAACGTCGCCGGGGCGCAGCTGTATCAATGGAACCAGCAACACTGGCCCGTGATCGACGAGACGAGCCAGCCGTACTACCCGAACGCGACCGACATCCTTTCGGATGCGTCGCCGCAGCTATCGATCCTCGAGGTGCCCGATAACGGCGCACTCGTCGATTACGTCTCCGCGCAGGAGATGATCGATATGTTCCGCACGAACTACGATGGCCATGCGCTCACCGAGACGCGTCACTATTCGATCGGCTACCACCCGGTGAATTTCAGCGAGACGTTCTTCGCGCGCATCGACGGCGCGCTCGCCGAAATCGACAAGCACCTTGCCGCAAACGACAAGGGCCCGGTGATCTACGCGCGGATGTCGGAGCTACCGAAGGCGTTCGCGCGCTGAGTCGAGATCGTTGATGCTGTCGATCTCCCAGCCCTTGCGCGAGAAGTATCGCTTCGCGCCGCGGCTCGAGCCGGTGACTTGCATGCAGAAGTCCATGCCGCCTTCGTCGCAACGCGTGGCCTTCATCATCACGCGCTCGCGATCGCCGTTCTGCGGAAACACGAGTCGGAACTCGTCGCCGTTCGATTCGTAGCGGAAGCCTTCATATTGGCCCTTCCACGCCGACGCCGCCTGGAACACGCCGATCGAGTGATCGGAGATCGCCGCGAAGATCTGGATTACATCGCGCTCGCTGCGCGGGATGTGATCGATCCACACGCGGTTGGTGACGAGACTCGCGTCACCCTTCGGCTTGTGTGCACTCCCGCGATAGACGCCGTAACCGACGAGAGAAACGGCAACGATGGCGAAAACGGCCTTCTTCATCATGTAGGAGCTATAGCGCAGATCCCGTAAGGACGGCGTGAGAGGCGCAGCCGACTTGGCAATCCTCCGCCACACCTAGGGATGGGGCTCGACGAAGAAATCGAGGAGTGGGGCCGCACGCGCGAGATCGAAGCCGCAGTCCTGGTGGCGTTGATCCGCAAGTGCGCCGATGACGACGAAGAGGAGGCCGAAGCGGAACGCGAAGACGCGATTCCAGCGCCGGTCTTCGACGAGCTCGTCACGCCCGCCGTGTATTAAGCCGTGATGTCGGCGATCTTGCGAGTCAGCCGCTTCTGCGGCTCGCTCGGCTCGACGGTCTGCATCGCGACGACCTTCGCGAGATCGCCTTCGACGGTAATGTTGCCTTCGAGGAAGGCCTGCACGCCGGCGGCCGTATCGCCATCGACGAAGATCTTGCGGGCGATTTCTTCGCTGAGCGTGAGCGACGTCGTGTAGCTCGGCTCGTGGCCGCGCTTGAAGAGGCCATCTTTCATGTACAGCTTCGTGTCGCCCTTGGCCGAGGTCACGATGATGTTGACCTCGGCGGTCCGCATCGGCTCGGGAATCTGCAAATCGCCGGCGTCGGCGATCAGCTTATCGACCTCCGCGAACCATTCGTCTGAAAGAAATGCGTGGCGCATGCGCCACCATAACCTAGCGCGTGCCGAACGCGATCAGCGGCTGCGCGCCAAAGCGCACCTTGCCGTCGGCGACGTTCTTTTCCGCCATCTCGATCACCGCTTTCTTTAGAGCGGCACTGCGATCGGGCGGTAGCGTCGCGATCGCAGCTTTGAGCGGCGCCGCGAGCTCGCTCTGCATGTCCCAGTACGCCTGCGGCGACGAGAACGCGAAGTGCAGCGGCACCGGTTCGATCGTGATGTCGGTGAAACCGCCGGCGCGCAGCACGCGCTCGAGCTCGCCAGGCGCGGCGAGCCGGAACACGCCGGGCGCCTTCGGATCCGGAGGCGGCGCGTTCGTGTACTGCTGCACGAGCTGGCCCATGCCGGTGAAGAATGGATTCTTCGCGGGCTCGTCCCACACGCAAAGCGCAAAGCGCCCGTTCGCTGCGAGCACGCGATGCATTTCGGCGGTCGCACGCTCTGGGCTCGGCGCGAACATGAGGCCAAAGCGGCACGTCACGACTTCGAAGGTGCCGTCGGGAAACTCGATGTGCTCGAGGTCGATCACGCGGACGTCCATCTCGACGCCGGCGCTCGCGGCGCGGCGCTTCGTCGAAGCGACCATCTCGGGCGATAGATCGCCGGCGGTCACCTTCGCGCCGCGCTTTGCCGCCGTCACCGATGGCTCGCCGCTGCCGCACGCGAGGTCGAGCACGCGAGTGCCGACTCCAACGCGAACCGCGTCGAGCATGCGCTCCGACACCATGCCGATCTGCTCCTCGAGCCAGCCGACGTATTTCTCCCACCCGGGCGCCGATGCGCTCCACTGGGCCCGTTGTTGCTCTTTCTGTTCTTCCAGCGTCGCCATGCCGGGACTGTAGACGTGTATTGTCGGGCTATGAAGTGCCCGGGCTGCACGAATGAGATGGTCACGACGGATGTCCACTCGATCGAGATTGATCGTTGCCCCAGCTGCGGCGGCATCGTCCTCGACAAGGGTGAGACCGAGATGATCGATTCGCTCGGTCTAGCCAACGTGATCGAGGGCGGCGTCCAGCAAGCACATCAGCATCGCCAGACCACGGCGCATTGCCACGCATGCGGGCGCGACATGATCGCGCTGCGCGGCGCCGGCGATATCGAATACGACTGGTGCGAGGGCTGCGAGAGATTGTTCTTCGATCGCGGCGAGCTCACGGCGCTCGAAGCATTCGTCGACAGCTGACTTGCGGGTGATCCGCAAGCACCGCATCATCGCGCGATGACGAGTCGGGTCGGTCTTGGGGTATTGCTCGTGGCCGCGCTCGCGGCGTGTCCTGCACCGAAGGGCGGCGGAGGAGGAGGCGGAGGAGGCGCAGGCGGCGGCGTACGCATCAATCCCAATCAGTGCGGCAAGATCGACGGCACGACCGTCGGCCGCAAGCTCTACGCATTCCTCCTTGCATCGGCCGAGCTCGACCGCTCGACCTTCGAGCTCGAGACAACGGTCAAAGAAGCGTGTCGCACGATGGCGCGTGAGCTCGGCGTGTCGGATGCCGGCGACACGCGCACCGTTTGCATGCGCGCGAAGCAAGAGCTCGACGCGAATCTTCAGATCAGCATCAAACACGAGACGCGACTCGTCACGAAGACCACGCCGCCCGTGTGCAAGACGGACGTCAACTTCACGGCGAACTTTGCCGCGGAGTGCGAAGCGCGCGCGACCGCAGATGTCAACGTGGAGTGCCAAGGCACCTGCGGAGGCATGTGTAATGGCGCATGCGATGGCACGTGCTCGTCGGGCACGTCGGCGCAGTGCGCCGGGCAGTGCAAGGGCACGTGCCGCGGCAAGTGCAGCGGCGAGTGCCAAGGCTACGCGAACGTCGACGCATCGGCGGAGTGCAAAGCGTCGGCGGAGATTCGCGCGACGACGCGCACGACCTGCACGCCCGCGAAGACCGAGATCGTGCAGCAGGATGTCACCGTCGTCGATGCAACGAAGTGGAACAAGGCCATGGCTGCGATCAATGGGGGCCTGCCGCAGCTGTTAACGGCTGCCAAGAAACTCGAGCTCGTCGGCAAGGCGGTGGTGCTCTGGGTCCAGACCGGCGCGCAGCTCGCAAAAGAATCGGGCAAGTTCGCGTCGCAGCTCGGCGCAAATGGTATTTGTGTCGCGGGTCAGCTCGTCGCCGTTGCTGCGGCTAGCGCGAACATCCAGGCGCGCATCAATGTCTCCATCCAAGTCTCCGCGAGCGTCTCGGCCTCGGCCGGCGCAAACGCGCAGTAGCGAAACGCTCACGTTCGGCGACGTCAGCGTCGCGTTGTCGAACCCGACGCGCATGGTGTTTCCCGATCCCGGAATCACGAAGCGCGAGGTCGTCGAATATTACCGCGACATCGCCGACGTGATGGTGCCCGAGCTGCGCGGCCGGCCGCTCAGCATGGAGCGCTTCACGAAGAGCATCACCGCCGGCGGCTTCTTCCAGAAGCACTGGCAGAAGCACTATCCCGACTGGATCGATCACATCGTGATCGAGGGCAAGACGACCGTCGATTATCCGATCTGCGATTCGCCAGCGGCGCTCGTCTACTTCGCGAATCAGGGTGGCGTCGCATTTCACGTCACGACGAGCCGCAAGGAATCGCTCGGGCACCCCGACGTGATCGTGTTCGATCTCGATCCGCCGGAAGGTGGCTTCGAGCTCGTGCGCCGCAGCGCGCGCATCTTGTACGAAGTGCTCGGCGAGCTCGGCTTGCCGACGTTCGTCAAGACGACTGGATCGAAAGGGCTGCACGTCGTCACTCCGCTCGACGCGACGGCGACGTTCGACGAAGTGCACGTCTTGTGCGGCGCGCTCGCGAAGCAGCTCGTCGCGCGCCATCCCGATCTGCTGACGACCGAGTTCTACAAGAAGGATCGCAAAGGCCGGCTGTACTTCGACACGGGACGCAACATCGGCGGCGCGACGTTCGTCGCACCGTATTCGCTGCGCGGGCGCGCCGGCGCGCCGGTCTCGGCGCCGATCGAGTGGAGCGAGCTCGATGACAAGGCGCTGCGCGCCGATGGATTTCGCCTACGTGACATGCGCGCGCGGCTGGCAAGTCGCGGCGATCCGTGGCGTGACCTGCGTCGCAACCCCGGATCCGTGCGTCGCGCGTTGCAACGACTACGGTAGAGTGTGCGTATGCACAGGCTGTTCGTTGTCGCGTTGCTCGCGAGCTGCAACGAAGCGCCGCCGAAGGATATTGCCGAGCGTCTCGCCGATCTGCCGGGCGTGACGGTGATGGAGTGGACGCCGCCGCAGGGCTTCGAGCCCAGGCCCGGCTATCGCTATTTCGATCTGCATTTCACGCAGCCCATCGATCACGACAATCCGAGCGCGGGGACCTTCGAGCAGTACGTCACGTTGATGCACGTCGACCCCGAAAGGCCGCTCGTCGCGTACACGGGCGGCTACGGCGCGAGCTGGCGGCGATCGCTGACTGAAGTTGGAACCGTGCTCCAGGCGAATCAGATCAGCGTCGAGTATCGGTTCTATGCGACATCGCGCCCGGAGAGCCCGGATTGGTCGAAGCTGACGGTGCGCCAGAACGCCGACGACGAGCACCACATCTACGAGCTACTCGGCGAGATTTACGAAGGCGCGAAGATCCAGACCGGCGGTAGCAAGGGCGGCGAGAACTCGATGTTTCACATGATGCTGTATCCCGACGATGTCGACGGCGTCGTCGCGTACGTCGCGCCCGTCATCACGGACTTTCCGGATCTGCGCTACGCGACGGTGCTCGACGATGTCGGCATCGATGCGTGCACGGCGGCGCTGCGCGCTGTGCAGCGCGAGCTGCTCGTGCGGCGCCAGACGATGGAGATGCGCGCGGCCGCCGAGGCCGACTACATGATCGCGGGCGTCTCACACGCATACGAGACGGCCGTCGTCGAGCTCGAGTTCTCGTTCTGGATGACGCGCGGCGAGCCGGATTGCCCGATGGTGCCGCTGCCGACAGCGACCGACGATGAGCTCTACACGTTCCTCACCGACACCGGTGGCCCGGCGGCCTACGGCGATGCGGATCTGCTCAGCTACGGCCAGCAGTACCTCTATCAAGATCATCTCGAGCTTGGTTATCCGGTGTGGCAGCACGCGCACCTCGACGATCTCTTGCTGTACTCGTACGAGGATTGGTCGGCGTACTTGCCGGCGCCGAGGCCGGCATACGATCCGACACTCGCGCGCGAGCTCGCCGCGTGGCTCGCGAGGGGACCGGATCATCTGATCTTCATCGGCGGCGAATGGGACCCGTGGGGACCAGGCTATCCGGTGATCGCGAGCGATGCGGACACGCTTGTATTCAGCGTCGCGCACGGCAGCCACTGGTCGAGCGGGCTTTACAGCGTGACCGAGAGCGAGCGCGCTGCCGCGCTTGCTGCGCTGAGCGAGTGGACGGGCGTGTCAGACGTCATCTCGCCGCGCATCGCGCCACCTGCGCCGATGGGCTCGCGCGGACCGGAAGTCTACAGGCCATCGCGCAGTGTCGTCGGCGAGTAGCCGAGCATTCGTCGACACGTGCGCGAGAAGTGCGCGAGATCGGCAAAGCCACTCGCGTGTGCGGCGGCTGTCGCATCGGTGCGCGCGAACGCGAGCAGTGCGCGCCACAGGCGGCGCCACAACCGATAGGTTCGGATCGACACGCCGATGTCGCGCACGAACAGCTCGCTCGCATGCGAGCGCGTGATCGGCAGACGCGGTAGCTCCTCGGCGGGATCGCGCAGCGCTTCGACGATCGCGGCGACGCGCGTGTCGATGCGCGGTGCAAACTCCGTCGCGAGTTGCGTCGCGGCCTCTTGCGCGATGCCGCACAGCGCGTCGGGATTCGTGAGCTCGGCGCGATGCGAGATCGCCGCTTCGACGAGCCAGCGCGCGACGCGACCATCGAGTGCTTGTGCGGTGCCGCTCGTGCGCGAGCGAGCAGCGAGGCGCGGCAGACGCTCGGGGTCGTAGCAGATGCCGATCACCGGTCCTTCGCTATGCACGGAGTTCTCGAGATCCGGCGGGACGAGCAGCACGCGGCCAATGGCGCGCTCGCCGCGCGCGTCGGTGACGCTCATCGGCGCGTCGAGCGTAATGAACAGCGCGGCGCCGTGCTGCGCGTGCATGCTCGACACGGTCCGCACCGATGAGCGGACGCCAAACGAGTCGCCGAGCACCCGTGAGATCCGCGATTCGTTCAAGCGAGCCATGGCGGGTCCATCTAGACTACCGATGCCATGAATCTGTTCAACGACGAGATGCGGCGCAACCCGTATCCAATGTACGACCAGTTCCGGGCGATGTCCCCCATGCACGTCCCTCAGGCCGACCTATGGCTCGCGCTCGATTACGAAGCCGTCAAGCGCATGTTGCACGATCAGGAGGCGTTCTCGTCGAGCGTTGGCGGCACGCGTGGCTTGGCGTTCGAATGGCTGCTGTTCATGGACCCGCCGCGTCACACAAAGCTGCGCGCGATCATCAGCCGTGCGTTTACGCCACGCTCGATCGCAAACCTCGAGCCGCGCATCCGCGAGCTCGCGCGCGGTCTCGTCGAGGCTGCGCTGGCGAAGCGCGATATCGATCTAGAAGCGGAGGTCGCGGCGCCGCTGCCGATCATGGTGATTAGCGAGATGCTCGGGCTGCCGGCCTCTGATTGGAAGCGCGTCGAGCGGTGGAGCCACGCGATCATGAGCCTCGGGAGCACGATTATCGGAAGCGCGGAGGAGTCGCAGGCCGCGAGCGAGACGTTCCTCCGTGCCGATAGCGAGATGCGCGATTACCTCGCGACACTCGTTGCCGAGCGCAACGCATCGCCACGCGACGATTTGCTCACGCGCCTCGTCCAGGCCGAAGTTGACGGTGAGCATCTGAGCGCAGATGAGCTCGTACGTTTCTTCGAGCTGTTGCTCGCGGCAGGCGCCGAGACGACGACGAACCTGATCGATAACACCGTCGTGTGCTTGCTCGATCATCCCGAGCAATACGCGCGGCTGCGTGCCGAACCCGCGCTATTGCCGACGGCAATCGAAGAGGTGCTGCGCTTCCGCTCGCCGGGGCAAGCGATGTTTCGCGCGACAAAGCACGAGGTCGAGCTGCATGGCAAGACCATCCCGGCGGGTAAGATGGTGCTCGCGATGCTCGGCGCGGCGAACCGCGATCCGCAGCAATTCGCCGACGCAGCCACGTTCGATATCGCGCGCGATCCGAACCCGCATCTCGCGTTCGGCCACGGCATCCACTTCTGCCTCGGCGCGGCGCTGTCTCGACTCGAGGCGCGCGTGGTGTTCGAAGAGCTGTTGCCACGCGCCGACGTCACGTACGCCGACACCACGCCGTGGGCGCCGCGCAAGCCGTTCCACGTGCACGGCCCCGCGAGCCTGCCGATCACGCTCTCTACGCGGTAGGGCGCAGCCGACCTGCTGGTCGGGTCCAGCCTGCCACCACGATACGCAACCCAGGACATACGAGCGGTACGCGAGTTGCTGTGATGTCTTTGGATGAGGGTCGCGATCATCCTGCTTGCAGCATGCGGAACGAAGGGCAACACGAATCCGGGCGGACCGGACGCGGGCTCGCAGAGGCCGCCTGATGGTGGCGACGAAGTGACACCGGCGGGGCCACTCGCCGGTTTGCCCAGTCCACCTGGACCGCACATCGCGCAGATCCAAGCGCTCGGCAATGACGCGTGGCTCGAGCTCGGCACACCCGCGGCCGATCCGATGTGGGGTGTCGCTCGCGGGCGCTCGTGGGGAGGCCGCGCGCTCGTGCTCGCGCCCGGCATTCGCGGCGCGTTCTTCACGGGCGAAGGGCGGCACGCGTTCGTCAAACCCGACAGTCACGCGATGGACGACATCTTCGTTTACGACATCAATGCGAACGCTTGGATCGCGGTGCATCCCGGCACCGACATCGCGACGTTCAACGATCGCGTCGCGAGCGGCGATCTTCACATCGATCAAAACGCGCAGCTCGTCGATCACACAGACCAGCCGATCCCAGTCCACGTCCTGATCCACGCGTGGGACTTCCTCGCGTACGATCCGGATCGCGATCAGTTCGCGATGTTCGCGAACGATGGCCTCGGCCGATATTTCCTCGGCGGTGAGCCAGAAATGGATGCCGGCCTCGACACGCTCGAGGCGCAACGCGCGGCGATCACGATGCCGCCGATGTCACCGTGGTTCTACGATGTCTCGACGGCACGCTTCCAGCGGCAGCGCGCCACGAACAGCGCGCCGCTCGATTACACCTCGTACTCGTTCTTTCAGTACATCGCGAGCAAGAAGCAGTACGTGCTCGCCGGGCGCGACGCGGTCGGCTTCTATGATCTCGCGAGCGCCACGTGGATCACGCCGACGATCAGTGGCTCCTCGCCGCCCGGCTACGATCACGGTGGTTGCTACGACGCGAAGCGCGAGCGGCTGTACCTCGGGCCAGGTTCGGGCAGCAGCGAGACCGGACTCTACGTGTTCGACATCGCGACAAGCACGTGGAGCAAACCCGCAGTCAACGGCTCGGCGCCCGCCGGCGTCGGTACGAACATCGCCTCGATCTTCTGCGACAGCGTGAACGATGTCGTGCTCGTGTTTCATTACGCGAGCCGCACGCGCTACGTCTACGACCCGACAACAAACAGTTGGACATCGAGCCCACTTCCGGCCTCCGTGCTCGATGCAGTCAGCTACGCGAGCTTCAACGCGTTCTTCGATCCCGAGCTCAATGCGTATTTCTTGTACGCAGCGGGCGACAGCGAAGAAGGCGGCCGGATGTTTGCGTACCGCTATCGCTGAACTCCATGCGAGCATGGAGCGGTGACAGATACGGTCCGCGCTCCCGCCGTCGCAGGGATGTTCTATCCGGCCTCCTCCAGCGAGCTTGGCTCGCTGGTCGATCGCTTGCTCGCCGCGGTCTCGCCGCCGAAACAGACCGCGTGCCCCAAAGCGTTGATCGTGCCGCACGCGGGCTACGTGTACTCGGGACCGATCGCGGCGTCGGCGTTCGCGCGCATCGCGCCGTTTGGCAAGCAGATCGAGCGCGTCGTGCTTGTCGGGCCCGCGCATCGCGTGTTTGTCGATGGCCTCGCGTCGCCGGGTGCTACGCGCTTGCGCACGCCGCTCGGCGAGCTCGAAGTCGATGGCGATGCGCTCGCGAGCGTAGGCGTTGCGCCCAACGTCGCCGCGCACGCGCGCGAGCATTCGCTCGAAGTCGAGCTGCCGTTTCTGCAACGCGTCGCGCCGAACGCGAAGATCGTTCCGATCGCGACATCGCGCGCGAAACCGGAGACCATCGGCAAGGCGCTCGATGCACTGTGGGGTGGGCCGGAAACGCTGATCGTGATCAGCTCGGATCTGTCGCACTACTTGCCGTACGCCGAAGGTCGCAAGCTCGACGAGCAAACATGCGCGCGCATCGTCGCGCTCGACACGACGATCGCCGGCGACCAGGCGTGCGGCTGCACGGGCATCAACGGCCTGCTCTGGCTCGCGCGGCAAAAGCAGCTGCGCGTCGAGCTCGTCGATCTGCGCAGCTCCGGTGATACCGCCGGCACGCGCGATGAAGTCGTCGGCTATGCCGCCTTTGCGCTGTACGAGGCAGCATGAACGAGCGCGGCAGTGTTCTCGTGAAGTGGGCACGCGCGCGGCTGCGCGAGGCGCTCGGTGGTCCCGCCGCTGAAAGGCCAAGCGGCGAGTGGTGCGACGAGCCCGGCGCGACGTTTGTGACGCTGCGCTGGAAATCGGGCGACCTGCAGGGCTGCATCGGTACGCTCGAAGCGGATCGCGCGATCGTCGAGGACGTCGCGCACAACGCGATCGCCGCCGGCACGCGCGACCCGCGCACGAAGCCGTGCAAGCTCGCCGACATCGACAAGCTCGATGTCGAGCTGTCGATCCTCTCACCGCTCGAGTCGATCGACTCCGAGGCAGACATTCGCATCGGCGTCGACGGCATCGTGCTGCTCCACGAGCATCGCCGCGCGACGTTTCTGCCGGTGATGTGGACGCGCCTGCCGACGGTGAAGATCTTCATGGCCGAGCTGCGTCACAAAGCGGGCCTGCCGCGAGACTTCGGTGGCGAGGTGCAGCTAATGCGCTACACCGTCCATCACTTCGAGGACAAAGCCCCGTGAGAGATTTTCCCGGACGCTGGTGGCACATGACCGACGACGGTCGCGTGCAGTGCGACCTGTGCCCGCGCGACTGCAAGCTCAACGAAGGCCAGCGCGGGATGTGCTTCGTACGCCAGCGGGTCGGCGATCAGATGGTGCTGACGACGTACGGTCGCTCCAGCGGCTTTTGCGTCGACCCGATCGAGAAGAAGCCGCTCAATCACTTCTATCCGGGCACCAGCGTGCTGTCGTTCGGCACCGCCGGCTGCAACCTCGCGTGCAAGTTCTGCCAGAACTGGGACATCTCGAAGTCGCGCGAGATGGATCGCCTCGTCGATCAGGCGACGCCCGAAGGCATCGCGCGCGCCGCGAAGCAGGCCGGCGCCCTATCCGTCGCGTTTACCTACAACGATCCTACGATCTTCACCGAGTACGCGATGGACACCGCCGACGCGTGTCACGCACTCGGCCTCAAGACCGTCGCCGTGACCGCCGGCTACATCTATCCGGAGCCGCGCCGCGAGCTGTACGCGAAGATCGACGCCGCCAACGTCGACCTCAAGGCGTTTACGGAAGACTTCTATCGCAAGGTCACCGCGTCGCACCTCGAGCCGGTCAAGGACACGCTGCGTTACTTGGTCCACGAAACGAACGTGTGGACCGAGATCACGACGCTCCTCATCCCCGGCCTCAACGATAGCGACGCCGAGCTAACGCAGCTCGCCGAGTGGGTCGCCGGCGACCTTGGAACGGACGTGCCCGTCCACTTCAGCGCGTTCCATCCCGACTACAAGATGATGGACATCCCGCCGACCCCGGTTGCCACGCTGCGGCGCGCCCGCGCGATCGCGCTTCGCGCCGGCCTTCGCTACGTCTATACGGGCAACGTTCACGATCGGGAAGGCGACCGCACGAGCTGCCCGAGCTGCGGCACCGCCGTCATCGAGCGCGATTGGTACGAGATCCTGTCGTCCAACCTCGAAAACGGCAAATGCGGCGGGTGCGGCACGGCCATCGCGGGTCGCTTTGGCGACAGCGTTGGCAACTTCGGGCGCCGCCGCATGCGCGTCGTGCTCGGTCGCTGAAACGAAATCGCCGATCTGGAGGCCATCCAGCTCGGCGACGTCGGTAATGGGTGAAAGATCTAGCTCTACGCTTCGGCTTCGACGTCAGCTTCCGGCTTCTCCGACGGCTTGCCTTCGTTCTTGATCGCCTGGACCTCGTTGCGAACGGTCTGGGCGAACGTCTTTAGCTCCTGCATCGCGAGGCGGACGCGAGTACCCGCCGCCTTGTTGCCGTCCCGATAAAATTTCTCGAAGTCGGCTGCCATACCGGCGACAAGCGCCTGGAGCTCCGTGTAGCGGGGCACCGCAGCAGCGGGAGCCGAGCTAGAGGATGTGGTTTCGACGTTTTCGTTGGTCTCCATGGGGCCCGACCTTGCCCCAGCCCTCTGACAAGGGCAACTAAGGGATGCTCATAGGCTGCGCAGAAACGCCCCACAGAAGGCCTGAATCCTCCTCTAGGCTGAAATCATTAGGGTCGAGATCTGCCCCAATTGCTTGTACGTGCGCAGTCAGCGTGCCAGTGGCGGGCAAAGCGACCAGGGAAGGCACCTCCACGGAGCTGCGCTTGTCCTCCCAGACCGTGATTTCGAGCAATGCACCGGTTGCGTCCGCCCACGCGACCGAATGAACCAGGGCGCCGGCCACCGGCGTCCACGAGGCTGTCGTGCGGGTGACCGTCACGCCGGTTGGCGTGTTGAGCCAGGTGCCGGCAGCAAGCGTTGGCACGGTTAGACCTTGCCGGAGCACGATCGATTGCGCGCCCATGCCGCCAGACGCCGTTTGCGCAACCGCGGTCAGTCGGTACATCGCGTCGGTGCCGAACACGGTGCGGTTTGGCACGAGCAGGTTCGTCGGGTCGGTGCTGATGAACGTCGGAATCTGGGCGGTCTCGTTGGAAGACAGCTCGATCCCGACGAGGTACGCGAGCTCGGTCAACGCCGGCGGCGGCATGCCCTTGTCGATCGTCGCGGTTTGCAGATTGCCGGGCTCGACCTGCGTCAACGCGAGCCCGGTCTGGTCGACGCCGTTTTCCACGATGATGCCGGTCTTGTACGCGTAGCCGATGATCGTCTGCGTGTCGTCGGCCGGATCGAGGTTTCCCTTGGGGTCGCGGTCGACGATCGTCGCGAGCAGCGTGACGGAACCGGTGCGCGATTCGATCGTCCAGTTGCAGGTCTGCCCGATGCAGAGGTTCGTACCGTTCGGCGTCTGGATGTCGTTCGCGGTGCTGCCCAGCGTATTGTTCCACGAGTACAGAACGAGCGCGCCTTTGAGATGACCGTTCGGAACCGTGAGCGTCTCCCAACCGGAGATCGTGCCGCTGAGCGTTGCCGAGTCGGGCGTGCCGCTGGTGGGCGGCATCGGGATCGTCACGTTCGCGCCGTTCACGCCGACCCAAACCGTGCTGCGGTAGCTCGTCGCCTTGACCGTGATCGTCTGTGGTCCATCGACGTCTTTGAACACAGCAAGACCGGTCGCATCTGTCATCAGCTGCTTCGCGCCGACTTCGACGGTTGCATTCGTGATCGGCACATCCGTCGATCCATCGATCACGAACACGTTGACCTCGCCGTCGATCTCGCCATCGCCGACGCCGCCGCCGGCAATGACGCGCGGGTCCACGTCGTTACTACACGCCACCAAAGCCACGAGCATGAGAACGCGCATGTTCCGATCTTACGCATGTGCGATGTGGGATGCGCCCCGACGGTGCATTACGTCCGCGCAGGGGCGGAGTTGGTACTCCCCGTGACGGCCTGTCGCAATTAGATGCAATCCAATTGCATCTGTGACGGGCGTTCGCGAAGTTAGGGATGACAGTTGCTATCCATCCCGACGCATGCGCATCGGCGGCACGCGCCTACATCAGGATCCATAGCGGTGACACGAACCGACTCGCGTTGTCGGAGCCATTACAACGTTTGTCCCGCAAGTGTCGTCGTGCGTTCGCGTCATGGGATGGCTCGCGCTGACTGACAGAACTGCGAACCGACTCTGTACAACATGCGCAGCTGACGATGGCACTGCCCGTGTAATTCGTCGCCGGCCATGACCAGCCGTCGTCAACTTCTCCTGATCGCGATCACCGCACTCGCCGGTTGTGAGGCAAACGTGGATGGGTGGGCGAAGGACGATCCAAACGACACGCCCGATGACGTCGCCGACGCACTCGCGGCGATGCCGGAGGCGCGCGTGCTCGAGTGGACCAGCGACGGCTTACCCATGTACATCGTCGGCGAGATGGTGAAAGCGGGCGCGATGCAGAGCGACGACCCGTCTGCATCTGACGCGGCGCTCCGGCCGATGCTCGTGCCGATCCTCAAAGCGTTCCGCAATCCCGACCTCATGCTGCGCAAGATGAACGTCGACGAGGAGGGCAACCGCCACTTCCGCTACGTGCAGACATTCAACGGGCTGCCCGTCATCGGCGCCGACTTCGTCGTGCACGTCGATGTCAAAGGTGCGGTCTACGCGGTCAACGGCACCGCGCGCGGCGACATCTCGACGTCGCTCGGAACGTCCGCGATCTCGCAGGCGGCGGCGACATCCAACGTCGCAGCCGATCCGCGCTTCGCCGGCCTCGCACAAACCGCGACGCGTCTCGTCTATCTCGAAGACGATGCGGGCAACTTCTACAAGACGTACGAGACGACGGTCGAGGGCATGAACGGCGATAGCCCGGTGCGCGACAAGGTCTACGTCAACGTCGAGACGGGCGCGATCGTTGCCGTCTATCCGCAGATCTATTTCGCCGAGAACCGCAGTGTGTACAGCGCGAACAACGGCACCTCGACGCCGGGCACGCTCAAGCGCAGCGAAGGCCAAGCAGCAACGGCCGACGTCGACGTCAACGCGGCGTACGACAACACCGGCGCCGCGTACGAAGCGTACAAGAATTTTTGGAATCGCGACTCGTACAACAACGCGGGCGGCTCGCTCATCAGCACGGTTCACTACTCGACGAACTACTGCAACGCGTACTGGAACGGCACGCAGATGACGTACGGCGACGGCAACTCCGCGCAGGGCTGCGGCCCGCTCGCGCGCTCCGTCGACGTCACGGCGCACGAGCTCACGCACGGCGTGACCGAGTACGAATCGGCGCTGACGTACTCCGGTGAATCGGGCGGCATCAACGAGTCGCTCTCCGATGTCTTCGGCACGTTCGTCGAAGCATGGGTCGATGGCGGCAAGACAGGCACGCTCGCGATCTCGACCGACACGTGGCGGCTCGGCGAAGACGTCATCTCGGGCGGCCTACGCTCGATGTGCGATCCGGCCTCCGACGGCGTGTCGAAGGACTACTGGACGAGCAGCGTCGGCAGCGTCGACGTTCACTACAGCTCCGGCGTCGGCAATCTCGCGTTCTGTCTACTCACGCGCGGCGGCACGCATCCGCGCGGCAAGAGCACCGTCAACGTGCCTGGCATCGGCATGGATAAAGCGATCCGCATCTTCTACAAGGCGCAGACCGACATCCTGACGTCGAGCGCGAAGTACTCGAACCTGCGCACGGCGACGGAGCAAGCCGCGGCGAACCTCGGCTACGACCAAGCGACGCGCGACGCAGTCGGCTGCGCGTGGGCCGCCGTCGGTGTCGGCACCGCGCCGACGACGTGCGGCGGCGGTGGTGGCGGCGGCGGGACGGACGGCACGCTAACGAACGGCGTCCCCGTCTCGAGCATTGCCGACTCGCTCGGCGGCCAGAAGTTCTGGAAGCTCGACGTTCCATCCGGCCAAACGACGCTGACGTTCACGATCAGCGGCGGCTCGGGCGATGCCGACCTCTACGTGCAGCAGGGCGCGAAGCCAACGAAGACCTCCTACGCGTGTCGGCCCTACAAGACCGGCAACTCGGAAACCTGCACGTTCTCGCCGCCGGCGGCCGGCACCTACTGGGTGATGCTCGACGCCTACGCCGCATACTCCGGCGTCACGCTGACGGGCACGTACTCCAACTCCGGCGGTGGCACCGGCGATCCGCTGCTCACGAACGGTGTCGCGGTGAACAACATCGCGGGCGCGACCAGCAGCGCGCAATACTGGCGCATTACGACGCCGTCGGCCGTGACCCTGACGGTTAGGATCAGCGGAGGTACGGGCGATGCTGATCTCTACACGCGCTTCGGAGCGCGGCCGACGACGTCGACCTACGCATGCCGTCCATACCTCAACGGCAACGCGGAGACCTGCACGCAATCGAATACGAGTGCCGGCGACTACTACATCATGTTGCGCGGCTACACCTCGTACTCGGGAGTCAGTTTGATCGCGAGCTACTAAGCCCCACGCGGTCGCTGCCGGTCGATCGTCCGATACAATTGCCGCATGTCGCGCATGGGACGAACCCTCGTGCTCTTGCTCGTAGTTGCGGCGTGTCGATCGAAGCCGCCGCAGAATCCCAAACAGGACCAACAGGTCGCCGAGCTGCAGAAGGAGCTCGACGATACGAAGGCGCAGCTCGTGAAGGCGCAAGGCGAAGCGGAGGACCTTCGCAAGAGCGACGCCGCGAAGGCCGATGAGGCGAGCGCGCTCGAGAAGAAGCTCGCCGATGCCGTTGGCAAGGCAGGCGAAGTGACGACGGCGGATGGCGCCGTGCGACTCGAGCTCGTCGATCAGATCTTGTTTCCCGTTGGCGAAGCGGATCTGACGGACAAGGGCAAAGAGGTGCTCGCGAAAGTCGGCGCCGCGCTCAAGGAGATCGACAACAAACAGATCTGGGTGCAGGGACACACCGATGATCAGCCGATCATCATGCGCAAGCCGAAGCCGAAGCCGGCCGAGGCGAAGCCCGCGGCGCCCGAGCCGCCGCCGAAGAAAGGCGCGAAGAACGCGAAGGACAAGAAGCCCGAGCCTGCGGCCGCACCGGCGCCACCGCCGCCCGCGGCAGAAGAGAAGCACGTGGATGCGGTGCTGCCATTCGTCACGAACTGGGAGCTCTCGGCAGCGCGCGCGCTCACGGTCGTTCACTACTTGCAGGATCAGGCGAAGATCGATCCGACGCGGTTGGCGGCGGTCGCGTTCAGTCAGTATCGGCCGGTCAGCAAGAACCGCGCGAAGAACCGACGCATCGAGATCGTGCTGTATCCGCGCGCGAAGATTTCGCCGAAGTGAGCTAGCGCGGACCGAGGTGCATGCGGTCTTGCGCGGCGATGAAGCCATCGACGGCCGCGCGCTCGGGTTTCGCGAGCGAGACCACGATGCCGACGATGAACGCGAGCGGCACGCTGATGATGCCCGGATTCTTCATCTTGATGATGGGCTCGGCGTTCTTGAAGAGGTCGACCCACACCGTCGGGGACAGCACGATCAGGACGAGCGATGTCAGCGTGCCGGTTAGCATGCTCGCCATCGCGCCCATCGTCGTGAACTTGCGCCACGTCATCGACATGAGGAGCGCGGGAAAGTTTGCGCTCGCCGCGATCGCGAACGCGAGCCCGACCATGAACGCGACGTTCTGACCTTTGAACAAGAGGCCCAGCACGATCGCGACGATCGCGAGGATGACCGTCGCAACGCGCGCGACGCGCATCTGCTCGGCTTCGCGCACCTTGCCTTCGCGCACGACGTGACCCCACAGATCGTGCGCGAGTGCGGCCGCGCCCGAGAGCGTGAGACCCGCGACGACGGCGAGGATCGTTGCGAACGCGACCGCGGAAATGAAACCGAGAAATGGCGTGCCACCGAGCACCTCGGCGAGCAGTGGAGCGGCCATGTTGCCACCTTTGTCGACGCCAACGATCGCCTTCTTGCCGACGAGGACGGCGGCACCGAAGCCGAGCACGAACGTCACGAGGTAGAACCAGCCGATCAGTGACGTCGCGTACGCGACGGAGCGGCGCGCGGTCTTCGCGTCACGCACCGTGTAGAAGCGCATGAGAATGTGCGGCAGGCCGGCGGTGCCGAGCATGAGCGCGATGCCAAGCGAAACGGCGTCGATCGGATCGGCGACCATCTTGCCGGGCGCCATCTGCGCGGCACCGTATTGATCGCGGACTCGCGCGAACAGCGTGAGCGGATTGAACCCGAACTTTGCGAGCACCATAATCGCGAGCAGCGTTGCGCCGAGGAGGAGTAGGCCCGCCTTGATGATCTGGACCCAGGTCGTCGCGATCATTCCGCCGAACAGAACGTAGAGCAGCATCACGCTGCCGACGATGATGATCGCGAGGGTGTAGTCGAGACCGAACATCAGATGGACGAGATTGCCCGCACCGACCATCTGCGCGATCAGATAGAACGTGACGACCGCGAGCGTGCTGATCGCTGCGGCGATGCGCACCGGGCGCTGGCGCAGGCGAAACGCGACGACATCGACGAACGTGAACGTGCCGAGGTTGCGCAGCGGCTCCGCGATCAAAAACGTGATCAGCGGCCAGCCGACGAGAAACCCGATCGAATAGATGAGGCCATCGAAGCCGTCCTTCGCGACGAGACCTGCGATGCCGAGAAAGCTCGCCGCGCTCATGTAATCGCCCGCGAGCGCGAAGCCGTTTTGCAGCGCCGAGACGTTGCCGCCCGCGGCGAAGAATTCGCCGGTCGTGCGCGTGCGGCGCGCGGCCCAGTACGTGATCACGAGCGTGATCGCGACAAAGCCGATGAAACAGGCGATCGCGATCGCGTTCGGCTCGCCGAGCGACGAGGCGCTCATTGCTTGCCTCGCTTGTCCCGTAGCGCCTGGATCGCCGGATCGTATGTGCGGTTCGCCCAGCGCACGTAGATCGCGATCAGGATCGGCGCGAGGATGATGAGCGCGGCACCGAGCACGATGCCGATGCTCACGCGATCGCCCGCGATCAACGTGCCTGTCGTTTCCTTATCGAACGCGACAAGCAGGATGAATCCGAAGTACGCGATCACCATCACGGCGGTGAGCGTTGCGCCCACGCGCCAGCGGCGCGCGACTAGCCTGTCGAGCTCGTTTGGTGGCATCGCGCGCGAGTCTAACGCGGCGCGGGCGCAATCGTGATGATGTACGAGTCGCAGCCGCCCGGTCCCGCATCACCACCGATGCGCTTCACGAGCGGGCATGCCGTATCGCGCTCGTCGGTGCGCAGCACCTTCGCGCCGACCTTCGCGAGCGCCCCGAGCACCTCGTTATCGGGCAGCGTCACCTTGCCGTACTGCTTCGGGCCACTCGACACGAGCGCGAGCTGCGGCTTGACGGCTTGCAGGAACGCGAGCCGGCTCGATGTTTTCGAGCCGTGGTGGCCGACCTGCAAGATGTCGGCGCGGATGTTTTCGTTGTGATGATCGATCAAGAACTGCTCGACATCGCCCGGCGGATCGTTCGGATCGCGACGTTCGCCGGATTCCGCATCGCCGACGAGGAGGACGCGCGTCGCACCGAGCTGCACCGCGATCACGACGGAGTTCTGATTCGGATCGGGCAGCTTCTTGCCGTCCGCGTGAAGGATCGTGAACCGCGCCGCTTCGCCGAGGCGCACGTCGTCACTTTCGGAGAACCGCTCCCAACGCTCGATCTTGATCTCGGTGCCCTTCACGCCAACGATGCGGTCGGTCGGCACGTCGGCGGCTGTGTGATAGCGGACGGTCTTCGACGCGGCGACGGCCGTCAGAAAATCGCGATAGAACGCGGCGTCGTTGACGCGTCCCGAGTCCCATACGTTCTGGACGTCGTAGCAATGGACGACGAGATCGAGCGCCGAGCCGTGATCGAGATGCGGATGACTGAGCACGACGTGATCGAGCGTGCGGCGCGTCGTCGGTGCGGTCTCGCCCTTCGGGACGCACAGCGCATCGCCCGACGGCCCGAGCGCCGCCTCGAGATAGGAGACTACGCGCAGCGGCTTTTCCGCCGGATCGTTCGTGCCCGCGTCGTACAGCAGGTTGAAGTCGTGGCCCTGCAGCAGGATCGCGAGGCCCGTGCCGACATCGATCATATGGATGCGGTACGTGCCGAACGGCGGCGTGGTCGGCACGTCGCCCGGCGATTCGACGCGCTGCCACGTGATCTTCGGCGGCGCCGCGGTTGGCTGCGGCGATCGTGCCGTCGCCGGTGGCGGCCTGGGTGTTGTGGTTCTCGCCGGCGCCGGGCATCCCGTGCCCAGCACCACGAGCAAGACGAATACGCGTTTCATGCCCGCTTTCGAGTATCGCTGATCGGCGTCGCAACTGCAGCCGGCCATATGATCGGCGGCGGCGGATACGCGGGTCGTGCCAACAAATAGCCCTGCGCGTAGCGCGCGCCGGCGGCGATCACGGCATCGAGCTCCTCTTCGGTTTCGATACCTTCGGCGACGACCTTGGAGTCGAGCTCGCCGCACAGCCGCACGATGCCTGCGACAAGCTTGTAGAGGCGCGTGTTGCGCGCGAGCCCGGCGATAAGTCCGCGATCCAGCTTCACGACGCGCGGATGAAGATCCGCGATGTATTTCAAATTCGAGTAGCCGGCACCGAGATCATCGACGACGAGATGCACGCCGCGACCACGTACTTCGGCGAGCATGTCCTTGCACAGCCGGAAGTGCGAGAGCGGCACCGCTTCGGTGATCTCCAGATACACATCTTCGGAGTGCTGGAAGATCGGATCGTCTGGCTGCACGACCCACTTCTCGTTGAGCTCCGCGGGATGAATGTTGAGAAACAGTGGATGGCCTTGGCAGCCGTCGAGCGCCATCGAACGCAGCACGCGCCCAAGCTCGCCCGTGAGGTTTTCGGCGACGGCTGCAGCAAACATCGCGAGCGGGCCATCGAAGTCGGGCGACTTCGTGCGCGCGAGCGCCTCGTACGCGAAGATCTTCTGCGTTTTCAGATCGACGACCGGCTGGAACACGCAAAAGCAATCGCGCGTCTCGATGACCTGGCGAATCGCGTCACCTTGTGGCGTCTTGGTCGGCCGCTTCACGCCTATCGATCATACGCCCTCAGAACTGACTGACGATAGATGCCGCGAACACCGGGCCGCTCAGATTAACGCTGCCGAGGGAGGCGGCACTCATTTCCAGCTGCAGCGTGTCTTCGCTGGCGGATTCAGGAGTTGCCACGAGCGACGTGCTCGTCGTCGCAACGTACCCGAGCTCGAGCCGCACCCCCAGTGTTAACCGAGGTCGATACAGCGCGTAGAGATCGAGGCCGACCGCAGCCTCGGTGATCGCGCTCCAGCCGGCATCGCTCGCGGTGTGACCGGCGTCATCGCGAATCGCGAGCGACGTGCGCGCGGTGCCAAGATCCAGGCGCGCCGTCGCGACGATGTGCGAGTACAGCTCGTAGTGCGCGCGCGCGCCGACGGTGAACGCGAGCGTGTCGAGATCGGTCGTCAGCGACTGAAACATCCTGCCGTCGGCGCCGCCCCACGCGACCGCGGCGGTCGCGCGCACGCCGAAATCCGGCAGCACCTCGATCGGCAGCGCATACGCATAGCCGACGGCGCCGCCGCCGAGACTGTCCTCGGTGACAGCGTTCGCCGAGCTCGTGCGAAGCGCGCGCGTCGATGCGCCCCACGAGACCTCGTGGTTACCGGCGAACGCAGCCGTGGTCAGCAAGCAGAGAGCGATCGCGATGCGCATGATCAGGGCCCTTCATCGAGGAGGTTGGCGGTGAGGAAGCCGGTGAGCACGAGTGCTTCGTCGCGCGTCGCGGTCGGAGATGGAATGATCGTCGCGTGGCCGAGCGGATCGCCGTGATCGACGAAGATCTTCGCGTTCGCAGCCGACAGCACGCGCGCCGGCGGATCATCGAGCCGGAAATCGGTCGGATGCAGGTTGTCGAGCGCGACGAAGCCGACGCGCGAGACCGTGCTCGTTGCACCGATCAGATACGAACCGCTCGGCGAGAAGTCATACGAGTCGAGCTTGCCGACGCCGAGCAGCGGCGACGTCGACTCGGTATCCATATCGAGCAGCCCGAGCACGGTGCGCGCATCATCGTGGACGAGCATCGCGAGCTCGCGGCCCGGCACCGGCACGACATCGCGCACCGGCTTGTCGAGCACGACGGTGCGCAGCTTCGCCTGCGTGAGCGGATCTTGGATGTTGACGAGGTCGAGGATGTGCACGCGCGGCACCTTCGCGCCGACGGATGCAAACAGCGCTTTCGTCGGCGGCGTATCGACACCCGCCGGAAACAGCAGGATGCGATCGATCGGATCGCTGATCGGCACCGCGCGAAACTGCGCCGTATCGGCATCGATGATGACAACCTCGCCCGTGTTCGGAGTTGACGCCAGGATGTATCGGCGCTGCGTCGGATCGTCGTAGACGGCGATGTCGGTCGGGCCACCGCCGGCGCCGAGCTCGGCGAGGAGCGGGTTGAAGTCGACGCCCTCCGCCGTCGCGGGCGGTACCGCTTCGATGAGGACCTGCAGCACATCGCGTGCGTTATCGCTGCGCACGTACGCGCTCGACGTATTCGGCGCGAACACGATCTCGCGCGGCAGCACCGGCTGGCCACCGAGATCGAGGCGGATTGACACCTCGCGTCGCGTTGGATGGTTCGCATCGATCATCGTCAGGTTGTTCGACGACAGCACGAACGCAAACGTACGCGGCGTCGCATCTGCGGCGCCCGGCACGATCATCGGCGGCGATAGCGTCACGCCTTCGGGGACCGAACCGAACGAGCGAATCGTCTTGAGCGTCGGATTATCGGCGCTCGGCGGCTCGAGCAGATGCACGACCGCTAGCTCGTTCGGGTTGCGAAAGAACCCGGCCTCGTCAGGGCCCGCCGCCGAGAAGTACGTCACGATCATGCTGTTGTCGGGCGCGACCGCGATGCGATCGAACGGCGATCCGATCTGATATGCGACGACCGGCACTTCGGTGTGAACCGTATCGATGACCCAACATTGCGGTGGTTCGTCGATCTCACCTTCGTGGATCGCTTCTTCGCCGCGCGTGATCACGAAGAGCAGATGCCGATCGGGACTCGGCACGGCGACGACGGCGCGCCGGCCGATCTTCTTCGCGCTCAGCGTCGGGTGATCCGCCGCGAGATCGAGCAGCGTGACGCGATCGAGCGCCGAATCGACATACGCGATCTGCGACTTCATCGGGATCGGGCCGAGCACGACGCGCTGGCGATCCCAAACGATCGGGCGATCGTCTTCCCAGCACGCGGTGAGTAGCACACACAAGATTGCGATGCGCATGAGGGTCCTCAGTTGACGATGTGGCTGTTGAGATCGAAACCGGTGACGGTGCGCACGGCATCGCTCACGAGATCGACGAACGAGACGCGACCGAGCGGGTGGCGCTGCGCGGCGAACGCCTGGCCGGCGCCGGGCAGAATGCCAACCGACGACGGCGGCGAGCCGAGCGCTTTCGTCTGCACGACGCCGGTCTGCGTCGTGACGACTTGCAGTGCGCGCGTGTCCGTCACCGCATCGCCGCCATCGAGCGCGACGTACACCTTCGTGCCGTCGGGCGCGTACGTGAACGGCCCCGGATCGACGGGCGTGATCTGCAGCTTGCCAAAGCCTGTCGCGAGATCGAGCAGCGTGTAGCCGTAGCTCTTGTCGATGAAGTCCTCGAAGCTCGACGCCGTGCTCGGATCGCCGAATGTCTTCGCGTTGAGTAGCAACGCCGTCGTGCCGCTCGGCGAGATGCCGACAGCGCGCACCGATTTCTTCAGCGTCCACGTTTGCTGCGGATAGCCCGGCTCGTCGAGCTTGATGAGCGTGATGCGCTCATCGATCGTCGCGTTCGTGTACAAGAGAGCGCGCGTGCCGTCGCGCGATAGCACGAGTGAGCCGAGCGTCGCGCTCGTCAGATCGATCGTCTCGACGCCGCTCGGGCTCTGCGCATCGCCGGGGACGTCGATGATCGCGAGCAGCTTCGCCGCGCGTTCGACCGCGTAGATCCGCGTGCCATCCGGCGCGAGATCGATGTCGCTCGCCTCCGACGCGAGTGGGATCGTCCATGCCTGGCCCGGAGTCGTGCCGACGTTGACGATGCGCAGTGATGCTGCGCCGGCTTGCCGCACCGCCGCGTATTCGCCGGTCGCGACGATATCGACCTCGACGTCGGTGCTCAGCGTCGGATCGGCAACTGGAATCGGCGGCACGATGCTCGGCTCGTGCTGCGTCGCGTACGCGAGATCGATCACCGATACGCCATCTTCGGTGACGACGTATGCGCGATTGCCGGCGGCATCGAATTGCACGTTGCGCGGCCGGAATCCGACGGTCAGGTTGACCGCTTTCTCGAAGCCAGGCGACAGCGCGATCACGGTCACGTCCTGAAAGCTGCCGATCCCGAATACGTCGCCTTCGGCGATCGCCTTCGCGAGATCGAACCACACGACGGCGTAGCGCCCTGTCGGATCGATATCGAGGCGATTGAGCCGCTGCAGTGTGCCGACGACGCGAATCGTGTCGCTACCGGCGAACGGCCGCACGATCGTCGCCGTCCCGTTATACGAATCGAGCACGATCGCGCCATCCGCGCCCGGCGTCGTCGCGACTTCGCGCGGGGCTTCGCCGACCTTGATCGACGACACCTCGAGCGTGCGCCCGTCGATGCGCGCGAGTTGATCTTGCGCGGTCATCGCGACGTATACGTACCGCTGCGAGCTGATCGGCGCGCCGAAGTCGTATTCGACTTCCGGCGGCGTCACGCCACCATCCCCGCCTTCCGGCGGCGCGACGCAGCGGCCGAACTCGTTGCAGATCGTTCCGGCGGGACATTCGTTCGACGATAAACAGCCGACGAATCCGCCATCGGCGCTGGCGCCGCCGGCACCCCCATCGGGAGATGCACTGCCGTAGTCGCCACTCGCACTGCACGCAGCCGTAACCAAGATCCAAAGCACGCGCATGACCGGTCGCGATGGCAACGGATGTGCCGCGTGACGCGCGTGCGAAGTCGTGACGTTGCGCGGCGCGAGTCGATCGCGCGTGCGCCAAATGCTGACGCGGATGTCCTAGTGGAACAGTCCTGCTCGTCTGGCGAGATTGCTGAAGATCACATTTCGTCTTATCGATGAGAAGCTATGACTCGCGTCCTCAACGTCTTTCCACTGGGCTTCCCGTGGCAAACGTTCGATCCGTTCTTGTTCTGCGTCCATCACGACGACGCGTATCCAGCGGGCAACGAGCACATGGGCCCCGCGACATCGCTCGCCGGTCGTAACCTCGGTCAAGACTTCGCCGGTAAAGATGGCTGGCGCATGTATCACGGCGAGACCGTGCCCGGGTTTCCACAGCACCCGCATCGCGGCTTCGAGACGGTGACGATCGTCCGCCGCGGGCTGATCGATCATTCCGACTCGCTCGGCGCAGCGGCGCGCTTTGGCCGCGGTGACGTGCAATGGCTGACCGCCGGCAAGGGCATCGTTCACTCCGAAATGTTCCCACTGCTCGAGCGCGCGGAGCCGAACCCGCTCGAGCTGTTTCAGATCTGGCTCAACCTGCCGCGCGCCGACAAGCTCGTCGAGCCGCACTTCGCGATGCTTTGGGATCATACGATTCCGCGCCACGTCGAGGGCGGCACCGAGGTCACGGTCATCGCCGGCACGCTTGCCGGCATCACGCCGCCCTCGCCGCCTCCACGTTCGTGGGCCGCCCGCACCGAGTCCGATGTCGCGATCTGGTCGATTCGTATGGCACCCGGCGCGCGCTGGACACTGCCGCCGGCGCAGGCCGGCACGAACCGCACGCTGTACTTCTTCCGCGGTGCAGCAGTGCGCGTCGACGATCGCTCGCTCGATGCCCACGCCGGCGTGCAACTCGCGCCCGACGCGCCGATCGAGCTCGTCGCCGGAGCCGAGCCCGTCGAGCTCCTGCTGCTTCAGGGCCGGCCGATCGCCGAGCCTGTCGTGCAGTACGGACCGTTCGTCATGAATTCGCCGCGCGAGATCGAGCAGGCGTTCATGGATTACCGCCGCACGCAATTCGGCGGCTGGCCGTGGCCGAAGGATGATCCTGTGCATGCGCGTGAAGAGGGCCGCTTCGCGCGCCACGCCGATGGGTCAATCGAGCGGGTGTCATTCGTCGATAACGCCGCTCGCCTCGTCAGCGGGTAGCGTGTAGCGCTTCTCGATCTCACCGCGGATCGCCGCGCGGCTCGCGAGCGCATCGCCATTGGCGCGCTTCTCGATCTGCTCCGCTGCCTCGGCGAGCTCTGGATCTTTCACCTGATCGCGAAACCACTTCGAGTATTCGCCCTGGCGCAGGTGGAAGTTCCAGGTGTCGTCGTCGACGCCTTCCGCAAGCAGCAGGAACAGATTGAGGTTGTACGCGCGCAGGTTGAGCTTCTTTTCGGGGCCACGGAAGAAGAACGCGTGCGGCCCGAGGTTGCCTTCGACGTATTTGCGCGAGTGCCTCGTGCGCTCGGTGACCGGCCGATCGACTTTCAAGATCGTCGCGCGCTTGGCATCGCGCGGCCACAGCAGCGCGTAGCCCGGCCGCAGCCGCTCGCTCGGCACGGATGGCACGCGCTTGGTGCCGGCGACCTTGCAGAATTCCTTCACCGTCTTGTCGGGCTGATCGCCGACGACGAGCAGCGTGTTGATCGTTTCGATCACGGGCTTCGCGACGGCACCGGGATGAACCGTGACGTAGAGCGTCCCGTGCGGGCGCAGCGACATCTCTCTGATCGGCTGCCAGCTCTGCGGCAGCAGATGATGCGCCTCATCGACGACGAGCCAATGCGGGCGGCCCGTGCGCGCGCGCAGCTCGGCGAGCACCGGCAACAGCTGCGCAAAGAACTCGGGCCGATGCTCGACGGCGACGCCGAGCATGTTGACGACCGCGTTGCGCGTCGGATCTTTGAGCACGTCGACCACTTCGCTGACGAGCGGCGCGCGACTCGGCGCGCCGAGCACGACGGCGAACTCGAGCGATGTGTAATCGCCCTCGGGATCGAGAATCGTGAATTGATAGTTCGCCTCGCAAAGCCGCTCGAGCACGCCGGTCGTCAGCGTCGATTTGCCGCTGCCCGAGGTCCCGCAGATCATCATGTTCGTCGCGTACGGATCGAACATGACGTCGCCATTGTCGCTTCTGCCGAGGCGTACGCGATGGCGCCCCGGTGACGCTTCGATGAGATCGGTCGCGATGACGCGTTCGATGAGCTCGGCCACTCCGTTGCCGTGATCGCCGCGCAGTACGATATCGGCGTGCGCCTTCAAGACCGGCAGCGCATTGTTGACGGCCGCGCCTACTTCGGCGTTCGTGAGCAGTGCGTGATCGTTCTCGGCATCGCCGACGGCAACGACGTTGTGCTGCGACAGACCGAGATCCTTGAGTGCTGCCTCGAGGCCGGTCGCTTTGTTAACACCGCTGGGGAGCACCATGACGGCGCCCTTGTTGAAGATCACTTGGAGCTCGAGCGCCATGTCGTGGATGACGTGGAGGATCGTGTCCTGGTGCGGTTCCCACGCCGCGACGATGACGCGACCGACCGCGACGCGATCGACGCCGCGACGCGCGAGCTCCTCGGCGAATTGCTTCGGCGGCGCCTTCGCGAGCAACTTGATCGCTTTCGTCGCCGGGCAATACACGAGCGCACCGTTCTCGGCGACGATCCGATCGAACATTTCAGGGTGCTGGATCAGCCCAAGCAGCTCGTCGAGCTCTCGGCCGGTCACCATGATCAGCTTGCGGCCCGAGTCGCGCAGCTTGCGGCATGCCGCCCAGGTCAGATCATCGATCAACCCATGGTGCGCAAGCGTTCCATCGTAATCTGCAGCGATCGCGTGGTACCGCACCCTCGGGCACGGTGCAGGGCGCGCGCCATTTGTGAAGTCGGCGAACTCGCTCGGTGTGCGCCAGCGCTCGACGGCTATTTCTTGAGCTTGCGCACCGGTGGAAGATCGATCGTAACGACCGTCTGATTTGCGGCGACCTTCGCGCAAGCGATCGGCTGCTTCGCCATCTGGAGGCCATAGTCTTCAAGCGACCCGGACGTCGAGAGCTGCTGCCGCGCAAACCCAATTCCGCACACCACGAGCGCGCCTTGCGGCGCATCGCGCACGGTCGCAAACGGCTCATCGGGCTGGACCTTGCCGGCAAGCTCGCTCGGGATGTGCTTGGACCCCGCGGGCCGCGCAAACAACGGTGACTTGCCCGGCGTTTTGTGCAGGACCGATTCGAGCGTTGGCTGCTTTCCAAAGTCCAGATTGTCGAGGACCCAGATCAGCGCGCCATCGGGCGGTGTGAGATCCGCGCTGTGGGCGACGATGTGCAGCGCGCGGCTCGCAACAGATAGTGCGACGCCGGTGATGTGCTCGCGATCGACGCTGATCTCCCGAGCGTGAGGCATGTCGTAGGCATCTTGCATCTCCACGGCGATCCGAATCTTGCCGCGCGAGACGCCGGCGAGCGTGAACGTGCCGTCCGGTCGGATCGGTGCGACGTAAATGGCTCGCATGAGCTTCGCGAGCGGCGGAAGATTCGGATCCTGGCGCGGCGTCGCGATCACCCATCGCGTGTGCGCGGGTATCGCGCCGAGCGTGACGGTGCCGTCGATCTGACTCGTCGGGACGACCGTGAGGCGCGTATGGCGAGGCGATACGAACACGGGCATCGAGCGCCGCGCGCCGCTCTGCGCAACGACGAACCCCTGCGCATCTGCAAGCGCGAATTTGCCGTCAGGACCCGTCCTCGTGACGTTGCGCTTCACGCTCAGCCCAGGCGCCGCCACGGAGATCGGATCGCCGACCACAACCGTCGCGCTCGCGACGATCGCATTCGCAACGGGCGCGCCGCGTTCATCAACGACCTCACCGGTCATGTTGGACGGGTAGCCGATCGAGTTGAACGGACCCTCGATCGTGATCCGGCGACCATGCGCGAGCATGTCCTCGAGAGCGGCATCCGCGCCCTCGACATCGCCGCGACTCCAGCGCAGCCTCGCCGCGTTCTCCTCTAGGTTCGAGCGATGGTGAGATGGCAACGTACGCGCGATCGGCACCCAGCGCGCGTGCAGTTGATCGACGAGCGCCAAGTCCTCGGGCCGGCCGCTCTCGACGAGGGCCTCGATTTGCGATTCCACCGCTTCGAGCTGGCCGCGCACGCGATGGCGCTTGGCGTAGAGCTCGATGGCGCGCACGAATGCGGCGCTCGCTTCTTCCCAGCGATCCGCGTTCGCCGCGCGGGTGCCGCGTAGTGCCTCGAGCTGCGCTTGCACGTCAGCTTGTGGAAATGCAGCGACTGCGGTCTCCACCGCTTGCAGATCACCCGCATCGTTGAGCTGCGCCAGACTGATCGCCGTTGTCGTTCGGATCGGATCGTCGTCGCAGCGCGGCGCGAGCTCGCCGAGGATGCCGAAGTCGCGAAACAGCTTGCTCGCTTTCACGGCCACGTCGCGGCGGTCGACGCTGTCGATGCGCGCAGCAAGCGCGACGACGCGCGCGCATGGCGACGTAGCGCTGTCCGCAAGTTCCAGCTCCTTCGCCGTCGGTAGCGGCGCGCCGACAATCGCGCGACGACTTAGCGTGAATGCGCGCGCGAGCTCCGGCGTGATCGTCGCAAGGTGCGGCGGCGATGGACGGTCGCATGTTGTGGGTGCGACAAGATACATCGCGATGCTATCGGCATCGACGCGCGCGCGATCCGCGAGCGCGCCGGCGAGCACGGCGTCCAGACGCGCGAGCGCTGCATCGAGGCATGCAAGCTTTGGCGAGCGCTCGCCGGGCACCGCCTTGCACGCGCGCGGACGGACTGCTTTCCACGCCGCGATATCGTCAGCGACGAGCTTTGCGGCCACCGGATCGCGTGCGCTCAGCGCTGCGATGCGTTCGAGCGACCACACGCGATCGGGCTGCAGTGCGGCTGGCGAGCAATCGATGATCGTCTGCTTCGCATCGCGACGCGTGAACATGACGAGCGCGGCGATCGCAGCGGCGCCGAGCACAACGCCGCCGGCAATGAGCCAGCGCCGTCGGCGATGTGCGGCGTGCTCGAGTGCATCGAGCAACGCATCCATGCTTGGCCAACGCTTCGCTGGATCGACAGCGAGCCCGCGCCGCAAGATCGCGCGCAGCGGGCGGGACAGCTCGTCGCCCTCGAGCTTTGCCGGGCCCGCGAGCACGCCGGTGCGAAGCTCGTCGAGGCTATCGCCGCGATAGGGTCGTTCGCCCGCGAGCGCTTCCCACAGCGCGACGCAAAACGCGAACTGATCCGTCGCTGCCGTGACGGCTTCACCGGTCCACTGCTCCGGTGCCATGTAGGCAGGCGTGCCGAGGATCGCGCCGGTCTGCGTGCGCGTGACCGTGCCCGACGACCCCGCGCGCGCCGGCGCATCACCGACACCCGCTTCGCGTGCGAGCCCGAAATCCGTGACGAGGATGCGGCCGCTGCGACTGCGCAGCACGTTGCTCGGCTTGAAGTCACGATGAACCAGCCCGCCGGCGTGTGCGGCCGCGAGCCCGCGACCAGCGGCGATGAACGCAGCGAGGATCTGGCGCCACGTCGGTCGCGCTGAACGCAGCCACTCGCCGAGCGTCTCGCCATCGACGAGCTCCATCGCGACGAAGTCTTCGCCGTCGGCCGAGCCGACATCGAACACGGTGATGACGTGCGGATGCGACAGCTTCGCGAGCGCACGCGCTTCGCGCAGCAGCCGCGCGCGCGCATCATCGCTGCCCGCGTTGTGCAGCACCTTTAGCGCGATCTTGCGTTCGAGCTCTGGATCGAAGGCGGCGTGGACGACGCCCATGCCGCCTTGGCCGAGCACTGACTCGAGGCGATAGCGGCCGAGCTGGGTGCGCTCCGTCTGCGCGATTGCCGACGGCGTCGCCGGCGCCGTCGCCGTTTGCGCGAGCTCGTCGTCTTTCATCGATTCTCGTATGGATCGTACTTCGCCGAGCCAGAGCCGACGGGCTTCATCACGCCGGCGTCGGGCTTCGCGACAGGTGGTCGCTTCTTCGGCGACGCGTGAGCCGGCGGCGCGGCGTCGATCGGTGCGGCGACGATGGCTGCATCCATCGGCGCGTCGACGGCAGCATCGACCGGCTGCGCGACATCGGTGGGCACCGGTGGCGTCGTCGCGCGGGGCTTCTCCGATTCGGGCGCGCGCGTCAGCGCGAACGTGATCACGGCCACCACGATGATCACGCTTGCCACGATGATCAAGCCCCCACGCCACGGCGGCGGGCGCACCGTAGCCGCTTCACCGGCGCTGTGGCGCAGCGTCGTGTTCGGCGCGCCCGTGGCGAGCGTCTCGCGAGGCGCGACCGCGACGGGTTCCACGGGCACCGGCGTGATCGCCTTGCGCGGCGGGATGGTCTCGAGCGCGAGGTTCTCGCCGCTGATCGAGCCAACGACGCGCGCGAGCTCGGTCATCGATGCGTAGCGCTCGTCAGCTTCCTTCGCGAGGCAGCGCAGCACGATCGCATCGACCTCGGGCGTTAGCACCGGGACGAGTGCGCTCGGCCTCGGCGGTGGCTCGCGCAGATGCGAGGCGAGCAAGTCGCCCGCCGTGCCGGCGATGAATGGCGGCCGGCCGCAGAGCATGTTGAACAGCACGCAGCCGAGCGCATAGATGTCGGTGCGATGATCGACGCCGCCCGCGCCGCGGCATTGCTCGGGCGACATGAACGCGGGCGTGCCCATGATGACGCCCGTCTTCGTGCGCGCGTGCGATTTGTCCTCGTCGTCGATCAACTTCGCGATGCCGAAGTCCAGGATCTTGATGCGCTCGCCGCCGATGACCGCCGGGTCAGCGACGATGAAGATGTTGTCGGGTTTGAGATCGCGATGCACGATGCCGCGCGCGTGCGCCGCCGCCATCGCGATCGCGCAATGCTGCGCTAGTCGCATAGACTCGACGACAGGCAATCGCGTTGTCCGCCGCAGCCGATCCGCGAGCGTCTCTCCGACGAGGTATTCCATCACGAGGTACGCGCAGCCCTCGTGCCAGCCGAAGTCGAGCACTGTGACGATGCCGGGATCCTGGATGCGCGTCGCCGCGCGCGCCTCATCGAAGAAGCGCTCGACGATGCGGCGCTGCTCCGACATCTCGGGCAGCAGCACCTTGATCGCCGCGCGACTGCCGAGCAGCTGATGCTCGGCGAGATAGATCGTGCCCATTCCGCCGGCACCGATCCGCGACACGACGCGGTAGTTGCCGAGGACCTTACCGATCATCGCCCCAGCGTATATCAGAAGAAGTAATCGACGCCGACTTCTGCGAGGCCGACGACGCGATTCGTCGTCACGCCAACGGCCTGCAGATGGAGCCCGATATCGACGGGCCCCAATCGATAGGTCGGGCTGACGCGCAATTGCGCCCAGCCATTTAACCCAAGCGGGTCATTGTAGCTGTCCTTCACGACGTCGACGCCGAGGCCGATGCCACCGGCGATGAAGAACTGGGGAATCACGTCCCACGCGTACTCGGCCGACATGCCGATCGCGACGATGTCGAAGTGGTGATACACATCCATCGGATCGTTGCTGCGCGCGTAGAACACGCTCGGCACGAGCCGGATCCTCCCCGGACCGACGGTGGTCAGCGCAATGACGCCGCGCAACCCAAAGAGCGCGTCCTTGTCGGACGATACGCCGATCGCGGCACCGACCGCGAAGCGCCGGGTCATCGCCGTCACGACAGGAGCCGCGGGCTGTTCCGGCGGCGGCGGCTCCGCGCCGGGAATCGCGACGAGCGCGGGAACTTCGACGATCACGTGCGCGCCGAGCGCGATGTCGACCGACTGTTTGAACCCTTCATGCCCCGGTGCGGTTGCCTCGATTACGTAGCTTCCCGGATCGACCGGCACTTCGTGGTCGAGCTCGGCGCTCGCGACGTCGGTGTTGTTGCGCTTGACCGCGAGGTCCTTCGGGCGAGCCACGACCTTGATCGTCAAATAGGACAGCTTCGGCGCGAGCGCGGCGGCACGCTTCTCGGCTTCGCCGGCGCGCTCGTCATTTTGGCGTTTCGCGAGCGCGCGCGCTTCGATGAATGTCGACCACGCGACGGCGAAGTTGCCGCGCTTTTCCTCGCAGTTGGCAAGATTGAGGAGCGTGCCGACACGCGGCTCGAGCTCGTTGCTGCGACGAAATGAATCGCACGCTTCCGCGAGCTTGCCTTGATTCATGAACGCTTTGCCGTCTTGAAACAGCTTCTCGGCGGCAGGACTCGCGTAAGCGACCGAAGCAACCGTTAGCGCTATTGCGAATGCGATCCAGCGAGTCACGCGCCCACCGTATCACCGCTCGCCCTCGGTTCGGCGATGTTGCACACTGCTGCCGCGATGAAACATCACGCTCCGGCCTCGGCGCGCAATCGCGAGCCCATTCGCGAAGTGCTCGCGCGCGTTCTGCCGCCGCAAGGTGTGGTGCTCGAGCTCGCTTCCGGAAGCGGTGAGCACACGCTGCACTTCGCGCAACACTTTCCGAAGCTGACCTGGCAACCAACCGATGCTTCGACCGACGCACTCGCGAGCATCGAAGCGTGGCGAGCCGAGGCACATCTCGAGAATCTGCGCGCGCCGCTGCAGCTCGACGTCACGAGCGAGGTGTGGCCCGTCGAGAACGCCAACGCAATCGTGTGCATCAACATGATCCACATCTCGCCGTGGCGCGCGACGCTCGGCATGTTCGCCGGCGCTGCACGACTGCTCTCGAGCGGCGCCCTGCTCTTCCTCTACGGGCCGTACAGCTTTCACGGCACCACCGCGCCGTCGAATGCCGACTTCGATCGCTCGTTACGCTCGTGGGATCCTGCGTGGGGCGTGCGCGACGTGCGCGATCTCGAAGCGGCAGCGCCCGACTTCGTGCTGCGCGAGATCGTCGCGATGCCGGCGAACAACCACTCGCTGATCTTCCGCCGACGATAATTATTTGCAGCCTTCGCCGCTGCACGACTTCGAGCACGGCCCCGCGCATGTTTGCGTGCAGCCACCGCCCGAGCATCCTGCGGTGCATTTCGAGCCGGCTTGGCAGTCCTGGGTGCAGGTGCCGCCCGAGCAGCCGAGCACGCAGGTCGCGTCCTTCTGACACGTCTGCGTGCAGTTGCCGCCCGAGCAGTTGAGGTTGCAGTTCTGGCCGGCGGCGCAGATTTGCTTGCAGTTGCCGTCGGCGCAGTTATCGCCGCCGACCGCGCCTTTGATCTGCTCGGCAGCCTGCTTGACGCCTGCGAGCTTGCTCTCGACGGCGACATCAACTTGGTTCGAGCCGCTCTTGGTGACGACGCCAGCGGACCCGACGTTCACCTCGTTCTCGCCGGATTTGACCTTGACCCCATCTTTACCGACCTGGACCGAGTCCTCTTTCTTGCAGCCGGCGAAACAGAGCAGGATCACGATGATGGTTCGCATGGCCCCAGAATAAGTCGCGGGCCGGGCGCGCCGACATCACAGTGGCATCAAATTCGTTAAACCACCGTCGGCGCGCGCACGCGCCAGCGCCAGCCGAGGAGAACGCCTAGCGCGAGGATCGCGAGGACGACCGCGCCGAGCCGACGACCGTAGTGCTTCGGCGCTGCCGCCTGTGGTGACACAAGCGGCGTGAGCGCGCCGCTGACGCCGACGTCGTCGACGGGCATCTCGTCGAGATCGATGCGCGTCGGCAGCCCCGTGATTTCCTCTTCGTCACCGTTGAAGCGAATCGCGTACAGCTTGAGCTCGCCTCCCTCGCGCAACTGATCCGGTGAAATCGTCGCCCCACCACAGTCGATCTTGCCAAGCTCGACGATGACCTTCGCGCCGTCGGTCTGCGCTGCTTCAAGCCACTCCGTCGTGCGGCCCTCGTGCGTCCAGTGGACGAAAATGCCTGCCACCGGTTGATCGATCTGCACGATCAACGAATCGGCATATGAGCACGTCCAGTGATGCACGTTGTGCCAATACGTCAGCACGCGCGGCGCGCGCGAAGGCGCCTTCCAGTCTGCGACGAGCGGATAATGCGTCTCGGCGTAGCGACCCTTGATGACGAGCGTGGTGCCGGCGCGGCCTTCGTATGCGAGCATCACGGTGGCGCCATCGCCGCGCACAACGTGCGCGCTGCCAGGTTCGCCGAGCCAACGAACCTCGACATCGTGCAGCATTTCATCGTGGACGAGGATGTATCCCTTCGGCGGCACGGGCGTTCCGTCGGCGGCGCTGACCCAACTGGGAATCGCACAGTCGGCGCGCGCCTCGGCGGCTGCGAATAAGAGCGACATGACGAGCAAAATCCGCATGCCCAAAAGACACCTCGCCCCGATGCCGGTTGCCTTGCTACAAAGGTCTCCCCATGTGCCGCAATATTCGCACGCTGCATCATTTCAAGCCGCCGACCACGCCCGAGGAGATCGAGGCAGCATCGCTGCAATACGTGCGCAAGGTCAGCGGCATGCGCGAGCCGACGAAGGATTCGCAAGCAGCGTTCGAGCGTGCGGTCGCGCAGGTGACAGCGGCGACGAAGCGGCTGCTCGCGACGTTGCCGGCGCGCGGTGAGCCGCGCACGCGCGAAGGCGAGCGCGAGAAGGCGCGCGCGCGTTGGACGCGACGCGAACAGGCAATCCGTCGCGCCTGATTACAGCGTCAGTCCCAAGAGGTGGCCGATGCCTGCGGTCACCGCCATCGCGAGCGCGCCGCCGATGGTCACGCGCAGGGCCGCCCGCAGTATCGGCGCACCGCCGATCCGGCCGCCGAGCGCACCGAGTGCACCAAGGCTCGCGATCGTGACCGCGGCGAGAAATTCCATGCGCCGCGACGCCGGCGCGATCGCGACGGCGAGCACGGGCAACAGCGCGAAGAACGCGAAGCTCACCGCCGAGATCCATGCGGCCTGCAGCGGCCGCGCGCGCGTGCGCTCTTCAATGCCGAGCTCGTCGCGCAGGTGAGCGCCGAGTCGATCGTGCGCGCTGAGTTGCTTCGCGACTTTCATCGCGAGCTCCTTGTCGAGACCGCGATGCATGTAGATGCCGGCGAGCTCGCGCAGCTCCGCTTCGGGCTCGGTCGCAAGCTCGTGCTTCTCGAGCTCGATATCCGCGTGCTCGGCATCGCGCTGCGAGCTCACCGACACGAACTCACCCGCCGCCATCGACATCGCGCCCGCGCATAGTCCCGCAACGCCGGCGACGAGAATCGCCTCCTTCGATGCACGCGCTGCCGCGACGCCCATCATGAGGCTCGCGGTCGATACGATCGCGTCGTTCGAGCCGAGCACGGCAGCTCGTAGCCAGTTCGCGCGGCTGCTTCTGTGAATCTCGCGGTGGCGACGCGCCATGCGGCAAGTCTACAGCTGCGAGAGCAGTCCGTGCTTGCGTGCGCGCGCGACGTCTTCGCGCAGCGGATTGAGAACGTTGCGCGCCGGCGTCACGAATTTCTCGGCGTGGAACGCGTTGTAGAGCAGCCTTTTGCCGCTGTCGCGCTCGGCGAGCGTGAGGATCGCGTTGCTAAACACGCGATGTTCGGGCTTGGGCAATAGGCCATGGCCGACGATGACATCGTTCGGAATCGGGTGCGTCCAGTCGAGCACGCGAAACTCGCGCTCCGGCGCGACGTGCAAAAAGCCGGCGCGTGCCAGCGGCTCCCCGTCGGCAGGCCGCTGGCCATACGTCGCGCCCATATCGGCGCGGCCGTCGACCACCGCGCGCACGACCTCGGCGTGCGAACGCAAGAACAGCTCTTTGCGGAAGAACCGCGTCGGGTCGAGGCCGTGGGCCGCAAGATGAAGCCGTGGCATCAAATAGCCCGCGGCCGATGTCGGATCCACCCACGCCACCACCTGACCGCGCAGGTCTTCGATCGTTTGCATCGGACGTCGCGCGTCGACAAACAGCGCCGAACAATACTCCGTGCGCTCGTCGCGCACCGCCGACAGCAGCGGCCGCAGCTGGATCTTCTCGTCGGTGAGCACCATCAAGAGTGGCGACATCCACGCGTAGTCAGCGCGATCCTTCTCCAGCTCCGCCGCGAGATCCTGATACGACGCCGAGTTGATGCCGTGCACCGGCATGTCGAGCAGCTTCGTCAGCGCGATACACAGATTGTCCAACGCCAACCGACTGTCGCCCGGCGTCGCCGACGGCACGACAGCAAGCGTGATCGCCCCCATCTCTCCAGTGTACCAGGTAACGTAAACGCACTTGCACTCCGCCGTCCGCACGGGTGTGTTGACAGCCGCCGCGATGATCGGCTTCGCGGCGAACTCGCTGTTGTGTCGGGCCGCGCTGCGAGGCGGAGCGATCGATGCCGCGAGCTTCACCGCGATTCGACTCGCGACAGGTGCCGCGGTGCTCGCCGCGATCGTCCTCGCCCGCAAATCGAGCATTCGCGGCGCGGGCACCTGGTACTCGGCGTTCGCGCTCGCGGGTTACGCGATGGCGTTTTCGTACGCGTACCTCGCGATCGGTGCCGCCACGGGTGCCCTGCTCCTGTTCGGCGCCGTGCAGTTAACGATGATCGTCGGCGGTCTGTTCCGTGGCGAACGTCCGACGATTCGACAGACGTTCGGTTGGCTCGTCGCCGCCTCCGGCCTCGTCGTGCTCAACGTCCCCGGTCTCGATCCTCCGCCGCTGGGCGGCGCGCTCCTGATGATGGTCGCTGGCATCGCGTGGGGCATCTACACGCTTCGCGGCCGTGGCGTCACGCGCCCGCTCGTGGCCACCGCGGGCAACTTCCTGCGCAGCGTCCCGATCGCTGCTGTGCTCGTCGCGATCGCCTTCGCGACGCGCGCACACGCATCGACGATGGGCATCGCGCTCGCCGCAACCTCGGGCGCAATCGCGTCGGGTCTCGGCTACTCGCTCTGGTACGCCGCCGTGCCCGCGCTCGGCGCGATGCGCGCCGCGGTCGTGCAGCTCTCGGTTCCCGTGCTCACGGCGCTCGCGGCGATCGTTATTCTCGGCGAGCCATTGCGGACGACCGTCGCGATCGGTGGTGCCGCAATCGTCGGCGGCCTCGCGCTCGCGCTCCGGCGCGCGGTGGCGCGGACCGCTTGATTGCCGTTCCGTCGGTCGAATATTTGCGACGAGGCCGCGTCGTCGGCGGGCGGTGCGCGTGCGAGCACAACGCGAAATCGCCGACCGGTGGCGCGTGTGCTCGCGACAGCGATATCTCGTCATCGCGACATCGATGCGCTCCTCGGCTGCGTCCGACGAGCTAGCACTCGCGGTCAGCGGCGCTCGGGAGAACGAATGCGTTCTGCTGCCGTGTGGCGTCCGGGCGTGGGCGTTGTGCAGGTCGCGAGCGCGCGAGACAAGTCTCGCGGGCCGCGAGCGCGAGCGCTGTGCGGCGATGAGCCTCCCGGGAGGGTTTCATTGATCGTCGTCGCGTAACGCGCGTGCAGAGCGCGATCGTTCTGCAGTCGCGATCGGCCGACGAGATCGCAAAAAAGTTTCGTGAAGAGAAATTAGTTGTTGACACGATATGCGGGCGACGTCGCGCATGTTTGGCACGTGTCATCACCATTGATCACGAGACGCGATGATTTCGCGTGTGTGCGCGCGGAAACAACTTCGCGTCGATTCTCGACGAGGAACTGCAAATCGTCGCGCAGCGCGCAAACCGTGGCGTCGAAAATCCTCGTGCTAGATGTCGACGCATGTTGAGGGACGAACGTGTCGACGTCGCGCCCACGTGGGCGCAGGAAGCAACCAGTGTTGGCTATCGCGAGATCGATCGGCAGCTGCGATCGATCGCGAAGCGACGCGCGGGATTGGATGTCGAGGAAGCGCGATGGCTCCGCGAAGCGGAGAAGCAACGCATCTGGCGAAAGCTCGGATTCTCGACCGTCCTCGAATATCTCG
>Ga0070698_100000185_pt1 | contig 59098 bp, 55 predicted proteins | sample KBSK1502metaG_FD_65477 | JGI IMG/M metagenome (GOLD analysis project Ga0070698, IMG submission 65477) | Corn, switchgrass and miscanthus rhizosphere microbial communities from Kellogg Biological Station, Michigan, USA - KBS K1-50-2 metaG | ecosystem: Host-associated > Plants > Roots >...
CGGGCGCACGGGGCAAACCCGACGCCCGAGAAGGAGGCACGTCATGTTCGGGATTCAACCGGGAACCTGGGTCATCGTCGGGCTCATGGTCCTGGCGGTCCTCTTCATCCTGGTGATGTTCGCCAAGATGTTCCGCAAGGCGGGGCCCAATGAGGCGCTGATCGTCTTCGGCTTTCGGGGCACGCGGGTCGTCAAAGGTCACGGCACGCTGATCTTTCCGATGTTCGAGAGCTGCCGCGACCTCTCTCTCGAGCTGATGTCATTCGATGTCGCGCCGCAGCAGGATCTCTACACCAAGCAGGGTGTCGCCGTGACCGTCGAGGCCGTGGCGCAGATCAAGATCAAGTCCGACCGCGAATCTGTCGAGACGGCCGCCGAGCAGCTCCTGACCAAGACCCCGCCGCAGCGCGAGGGTCTGATCCGTCTCGTGATGGAAGGCCACCTGCGGGGCATCATCGGCCAGCTCACGGTGGAGGAGATCGTCAAGCAGCCTGAGATGGTCGCCGACCGCATGCGCTCCACCTGTGCCGACGACATGAACAAGATGGGGCTCGAGGTCGTGTCCTTCACGATCAAAGAGGTCCGCGACAAGAACGAATACATCGTCAACATGGGTCGGCCCGACATCGTGCGGATCCGGCGCGACGCCGACGTCGCCGCCGCCGAGGCCGAACGGGACACGGCGATCAAACGCGCCGCCGCCACGCGCGAGGCCGCGGTGGCCAAGGCCCAGGCGGACCAGGAACGCGTGCTGGCCGAAACGCTCTCCATGGCCAAACAGGCGGAGGCGCAGCGCGACATGGAAGTGAAAAAGGCGGCGTTCCAGGAAGCGGTCAAGAAGCAGCAGGCGCAAGCGGACAAGGCCTACGAGATCCAGACCAACGTGATGCAGCAGCAGGTCGTCGTGGAGGCCGTGCGCGTGCAGCAGGTGGAGAAACAGGAGCAGATCAAGGTCCAGGAAGCCGAAATCTCGCGCGTGGAAAAGGAGCTCATCGCGACGGTGCTGAAGCAGGCCGATGCCGAGCGCAAGCGCATCGAGACCCTCGCGACAGCGGAGTCGCAGCGGCTTTCGCTGGAGGCCGAGGGTCGGGCCGCGTCGATCCGCACGCAGGGCGAGGCGGAGGCCGAGATCATCTTCAAGAAGGGGGAGGCCGAGGCCAAGGCGATGAACGTGAAGGCCGAGGCGTTCCAGGAATACAACCAGGCGGCCGTCGTGGACAAGCTGCTGACCGGGCTGCCGGAAGTCGTGCGTGCCCTGGCCGAGCCTCTCTCCAAGGTCGACAAGATCACCATCGTCTCGACAGGGAACGGGGACTCCGCGGGCGCCCACAAGATCACCGGCGACATCACCCAGATGGCCGCTCAGGTGCCGGCGCTCTTCGAGGCGCTCTCCGGCATGCAGATCAAGGATCTCCTTTCGAAGGTGAAGGCCATCCGCGACAGGAAAGAAATCGAGAAATCGTAAGGAACGGATAACTGAGAACGGACAACTCACAACTGAAAACTGGGGGCGTTATGGCACTTCTGGAAAGAGTCTCCGCACTGGTTCGAGCGAACTTGAACGATCTGATCGACAAGGCCGAAGACCCGGAAAAAATGATCAAGCAGGTCATCATCGACATGCAGAACCAGCTCCTGCAGTTGAAGACGCAGGTCGCGATCGCGATCGCGGATCAGCACCTCCTGGCCAAGAAGGCCCTGGAGAACGAGCAAAGGCAGCAAGACTGGATGCGCAAGGCGGAGCTCGCCGTCGAGAAGAAGGACGATAGCCTGGCGCGCGCGGCTCTGGACCGTGCGCTCGCGAACAAGGAGCTCGCGGAGAACTTCCACCAGCAGGTCGGCGACCAGAAAGCGGAGGTGGAGAGTCTCAAGAGCGCGTTCTCGAAGCTGGAAGGGAAGCTGGGTGAGGCGCAGGCCAAGAGCGATCTCCTGATCGCGCGCCATCGGCGGGCACGGGCGTCCAAGAAGGCGAGCGAGGCCAAGATGGGATTGAACGCCGGCGCCGGGCCGGGCACCTTCGACCGGATGAAGAACAAGGTGAACCATGCGGAGGCGGTCAGCCAGGCATGGGCCGAGATGGCCGGGGACGACATCGAAGACAAGTTCGCCGCCCTGGAGAAGGAGAAGGAGATCGACCGTCTCTTGACGGAGCTGAAAGGCCGGAAGCTGATTACCGCCTAGCAATTTCGAAATTCGAAATTCGAAATTCGAATTGGAGGATTGATTGATCTCCAACAACTTCGTGACCTCGGCCAACGAGCTGCCGGGCTACCGGATCGTTCGCAATATCGGGATCGTCCGCGGCATCGTCGTGCGCTCTCGCTCCATCGTGGGAACGATCGGCGCGGGGCTCCAGAGCCTCTTCGGAGGGAACATCACACTCTGGTCGGAGCTCTGCGAGCAAACGCGGCGCGATGCCTATGGCCTGATGTCTCAGCACGCGCAGGACGCCGGGGGAAACGCCGTCGTCGCGATGCGTTACGACACCACCGAGATCGCGCAGGGAGTCGCCGAGGTTCTCGCTTACGGCACGGCCGTCGTCGTCGAGGTCGCGAAGTAGCTTACAGCTCTCAGCTATCAGCTTTCAGCCAGCCAGAAACGATCCGCTGAAAGCTGCGAGCTGAGAGCTCAAGGTATCGCTAATGAGAAGCGGGAGCCGCCGGGCCCGCCCATCGGGCTCGCTCCTGCTCGAACCACTTACGCGCTCCGAGCAGGTGAAGGCGGCTCGCGGCAGATTCGATCTCGAGGCCGAGCGCTAAGAGTCCAGACTCCACGAGAAAGGCGCCTCGCTCGCGGTTCTTCCGCTGCTCGTATTCGCCGGCGATGTGAAAGTGGCCTCCCTGCGCCTCGAGCTCTCGGAGCTCGAGCAGGTCGCTTCCGATGTGAACGCGCGCGGTCGCATGAATGTCGTCGAGCTTGAGGATCCCCTGCGCCCATCCCGGGAGGTTGGCGCGGAAGAGAGTGTAGAGAGGGCGGGCATCGCGGGCGTCGACGGCCGTGCGCGCGGTCAGGCCGTCGTGGAGTTGCCCCGATGAAAATTGAAAGTGTCCCCACCAGTCACGCTCATCGTGGGCAGTCGCGCTCGTCGTGATCTCCGTTAGGTCGATGTGGCTGCCCGAGAGGTCCAGGACGTCCCGCTCCATGTCCCACCTCGTTACGGCCAGGCTCCCGCCCGCGCGTCCCGTCAGATTTCCCTTGCTGTAGCGGGCCGTGACGTCACGGGTCTCGAACCGACCTTGTCCGCGCCCGATCCCGTGATCGAAGACGATGTCCGCTTGCGCGCGGCCCGCTCCGCCCGTCAACCTCGGCTCCTTCGAGTCGCGCAGGAAATAGTTGACGAACCCGAGATCTGTCAGCCCTCCCGCCATCTGGATTCTTCCTGAGATGCGAGGCCAGACGTGAGGTCCCCGCACGCGCTCCGGGGTCGTAGCCCTCGATGACGCATGTTCCCAATCCGCTGACTGAGGAGAGCAGCGGCTCTTTCTCCCCAAGCGTGACGGAGCCGCTGACGAACTTCACCGCGGCGGGTCCCACCCAGGCTTGGACGTGCGGCCGGATCGAAAAGCTTCCGCTGACCCGCCCGTGCCCGGCGAAACGGTACAGCTCGATCCAGATCTCCGGCGCCGGATCGGCATCGAGGTTTTCAACGAGAACGGTCCAGTATCGCCTCCGGGCCGTGGCGGGCGGCGGAGGCGGCTTCCGATCCACCGTTTTGAGGGGCGGATCCGAGAATCCCGGAATCTTCGGCAGACGAGCAAGATGTGCCGCGGAAAGCTCCGTGCGCTCTTCCTTTTCCCGGAGTCGGAAGACGAGCCCGCGAGCGGTCACGCTCGTCGCATGAAACCGCTTTCGAAGCAGATCGAGCAGCGAGACAGAGATCCGGACCTCCTCCATTCGAAACCACCACTGCACGTTTTCGTCGCTTCCGTGCATCGTCAGCCCGCGCAGGCGGATGATTCCCGGCACCCACGAGGAGCCCGCCTCGTAGTCCAGAAGCAGCTCCTCCGGGTCCGAGTTCACCCAGTGGCGCAGCTGCGGTCCGGACACCAACCGATGAACGACGGCGAAGCTTGCGAAGACCAGAAGAATCCCGCCAAGCGCCAACCCGATGAGGAGACGCTCGTGGCGAGAAAACGCCCGCGAAATCCGATCGAAAAGCCCGGTTGAGCGGCCGGGCTTCCTATTCAGGCGCTTTGGCATTCGGCGGTATCTATCGCAAGGCTCAAGCCAGCTTTCTCGCCATGAGCCTTCTTAATTGATGATGGAAGAATGAAGAGTGGTGGAGTCCGGCGTTGATAAACTGCGCCGCGAAGAAAAGTAGGAGGACAGAATGAAGAGGTCATCGGTCCTGATCGGCGTTGCCGCTTTCCTGCTGGTGGCAGTGGCTCCTGACGCGCAGGCTCAACAGCCCGCGGCGGTCATGTCGGGATTCAAAACGGATCTGCTCGCTTCGATCGACGACGCGGGCAAGAAACTGGTGGATCTGGCTCAAGCGGTTCCGGCCGAAAAGTACAGTTGGCGGCCGGCGGAGGGCGTGCGGTCCTTTTCGGAGGTCTTCATGCACGTCGTCGCCGGCAACTATCTGATTCCGAGCTTCATGGGTGTTCCACGCCCGGAGGGAGTGGACCGGGACATCGAGACCAAGGTCACGGACAAGGCCAAAGTCATCGAGTGGCTCCAGAAGTCGATCGCCGCTCTGAAGAAGGTGGTCGAGACGACACCCGACGCGGACCTCGACAAGAAGGTCAAGTTCTTCGGCAGCGAGAGAACCGAGCGCGGCCTGCTCATCATCGTCTGCAGCCACATGCACGAGCATCTGGGGCAGTCGATCGCCTACGCCCGGATGAACAAGATCGTGCCCCCCTGGAGCGAAACCCCGGCCACGCCGCCCGCGAAATAAGACGTAGGACGTGGGACGGAGGAGGTAGGGTCGCTGCTATCGCCTCCGGCCTATCACCTACCTCCTACCACCTTCGTCCTCGTCTGGAACTTCCCCCCTCTTTTTTCGTTTAAGTAAGGGATGGAAGCCTCCCCTATTCAGGTGATCGGCCTGCGTAAGGTCTACCGCTCGCGCTTTGGTTCCAACCGGATCGAGGCCCTGGCGGGGATCGATCTGGACGTCCGGGCGGGAGAGGTCTTCGGCCTTCTCGGGCCCAACGGCGCGGGCAAGACGACAACCGTCAAGATCCTTCTCGGCTTGACGTTCCCGACGGCGGGGGAGGCCCGGCTCGACGGAGTCCCTTGCGCCCTTCCGGAGAGCCGGCGGCACGTGGGGTACCTGCCCGAGGGGCATCGCTTCCCCGGGTATCTGACCGCGGCACAGACGCTTTCGATCTTCGGGCGGATGTCCGGCCTGGACGCGCGGACCGTAAAAGGCCGCATTCCAAAACTGCTCGAACGGGTCGGACTCGCCGATTGGGCCCACGTGAGGGTCCGGAAGTTTTCCAAAGGCATGACTCAGCGTTTAGGCCTCGCGGCCGCTCTCGTGCATGAGCCGCGCATCCTGCTCTTAGACGAGCCGACCGACGGCGTCGATCCGGTGGGTCGCCGCGAGATCCGCGATCTTCTCCGCGAAGAGGCACGCCGGGGCACGACCATCCTCTTGAACTCCCATCTTCTCTCCGAAATCGAGCGGACGTGCGATCGGGTTGCCGTGCTGCGGCAGGGCCGGGTCGCCGCGCAGGGAACGATCGAGGACCTGACGGCGCAGACGTCGCGCTACAAGATGGTGGTGTCGGCCCCGGACGACGCGCTGATCGCGGCTCTTCGCGAGACCGGCGCTGGAATCGAACGGGTCAACGGCCATCTGATCGTCTCCACACGAGACCTCGAGCACGTCAACGCGCTCGTCGATCGGGTCCGCAGCCGCGGCGCCATGTTGTCGGAGCTCTCTCCCGTGCGTTCGAGCCTGGAGGACGTTTTTGTTGACTTAGTCACCCCGTCCCCCAGTCCCCCAGTCTCCCCGTCCGGTTCCATCGCCGGCACGGAGTCTCAGACGGGGGGACGGGGCGACGGGGAGACGGGGGGATAACCGCGATGAGAGCCATGCTCGCGAGTTGGGAAGAAGTCTTCCGCGAGGCGGCGGCGCGCTGGACGCTGCTCGCCTACTTCGCCCTCTCGACGCTCTTCATTCTGATCTTCGCGGCGGCCGTCAACCTCGACGTCGTCAACGGAGCGCTCGCCGGAGCCAAGCTCTTCGGGCAGTCCGTGGACATGGGAGGCAGATCGATCGACATCGACCGCCTCGTGCTCGGTTTCGAGTCGGGGTTTTCCGGCTTTCTCTACATCGTCGGAACGTTCCTGGCGATTTTCGCCACCGCCCACCTGGTGCCTCGCCTCCAGGAGAAGGGAACGATCGACCTCTATCTCTCGCGTCCGGTCGGGCGCGTGTCGCTTCTGCTCTCGCGCTACACGGGGGGCCTTCTTCTCGCGGCGGCGAACCTGCTCTATCTCCTGGGCTCTCTCTGGGCGATCATCTACTGGAAGACCAAAGTCGCGCATCCTCGCTTCCTTCTCGCGGGGCTCTCGATTCTCTTCACGATCGCCGCGCTTCTCGCCTTCGCGTTTCTCGCCGGGGTCGTGACTTCTTCGACGGGTGTCTCGCTGATGACCACGTACGCGCTTTTCTTTCTCGCGGCTCTCCTGGCGGCTCACGCGAAGATCGCCGCGGCGGTGTCCTCGGAGTGGACAGCCCGGCTCGTCACCGGCCTGTACTGGATCTTTCCCAAGACCGCGGAGCTGGGCCGCGCGACGGTCGCGCTCGTGGGGGGCCGCGGAACGTTGCGCGCCGTGGCCGACATGAACTATTTCGCCGTGTACGGATCGACGGCCCTCTTTCTCTTGACCTCTTTGACCCTGGCCTGCTGGCTCTTTTCCAGAAAGGATTTCTGACATGAAGACTTCCCGAATCCTCGCGGTGCTCCTGTTGGCGGCCGCCCTCGCCGGGCCGGCAGCCCTCGCCGCCTCCGGCAGTGATCCGCTGGCGCTCGTGCCGGCGGGTGCGGCGTCGGTCGCCGTGGTCCACCTCGATCAGCTTCGGACGAGCCCCCTCTCGGCCCGACTCTTTACCGATGCCGACAAGATGACGGCCGATGGCGACGCGGCACGTTTCATGGCGGAAGCGGACCTCTCGCCGAAAAAGGATGTCGACCTGGTGGTGGTGGCCGGAATGCCGGCCTCTTCCGGCGGAGAGACTCCCGTCCTCGCGATCTTTCAGGGCCGTTTCGATCCGGATCGCCTCGCCGCGGCGGTGGAATCGCGCGGCGGTACCCGGAAGTCTTCACCCGGAGGCGACTATGAGCTGCTGCCGGAGAAGGGAAGCAAGCCTCCCACCGCGGCCGCCTTCGTCAGCCGCGACCTCGTGATCGCGGGAACCGAATCCCTCGTCGCCGACGTGCTCGCCGCCCGCCGAAGCGGAACGGTCGGTCTGACCTCCTCCGGTTCGGGGCTGGGCCGGTACCTGGGCCGCGTGGATCGGGGGGCGGCCGCGTGGGCCATCGTGGATGTCCAGCGTTACCCCTCTCTTCAACGAAGGACAAAGAGTCACCCCGACTCCGAAGGCGGCTCAGAACCCGCGGCAGCCCTCGCCTCCGCGATGAAGTCGGTTTCTCTCTTCGCCGTCGAGGCCACGCCGCGCGGCGACGGGCTCGATCTCGCGGCGACGGGCCTGACGGCCAACGCCGAGACGCGCCAGCTGCTGGAGGACTCGCTGCGCGGGTTGCTCGCGATGTGGCGCTTGGCCGTCGAGGAGAAACAGCCGGAGCTCGTGTCGGCGCTGCGGAAGTTCCACATCGGTAACGACGGAGAGGGCGTGACCATCCGCGGGACGCTGCCGGCGTCGGTGATTCGGTCGATCTCGCAGAAGAAGAGGGTGGAGAACTGAAATCAAGCTGTCAGCGACAGCTGTCAGCTGTCAGCTACCAGGGCACGTCCTTGCCGCGGTGGTCGAGGAACCGTCCGGTGTCGCGGGGCTCGAGCCGGTCGATGACCTTGAGCATCGCGGCGACACTCTGATCCGGGGAAAGGGTCGCGCCGGCACCGCCCATGTCGGTCTGCACCCACCCGGGAGAGATCACGATACAGACGAAGCTCTCGGAGCCGAGCTCGGCGGCCATCGTGCGGGTGAGCTGATTCAGCGCCGCCTTGGACGCCCGATACGCGCACCAGCCTCCGTCTGTGTTTGTGGAGATTGATCCGAGGCCACTCGAAAGATTGACGACCGTCCGCCGGCGGCGAGCACGCAGGTTCGGAAGGAGCGTCTGTGTCACCGCGAATGGCCCGATCGCGTTGACGCGGAAATGGACCTCCAGCTCCTCGACGGGCAGCTCTTCGATTCCCGGCCCGGCCCGGCCGATTCCGGCGTTGTTGATCAGCACATCAATCGGCTCGCCGGCGAGCCGCCGGCCGAAATCCCGCACGCTGCGCTCATCGGCGACGTCGAGAGCCTCGACGCGAACGTCCAGGGAAGTGAGCTCGCGCGCCTGCGCAGGCTGGCGCGCGGTCGCGATCACGCGATCCCCGCGGCGGGCGAGCTCGCGCGCAAATGCGAGACCCAGGCCCCGGTTGGCTCCCGTTACGACATAAGTGGCGGGATCCTCTTTCAGTCCGATGATTTGCTTCTCTCTCTAACCGAATTGATTCATTGATTCATCGAGTCATCGGTTGATTGCGGCTCGACGAGAGTCACTGAATTCAATGAGTCGATAACTCAATGTATCAATCAGTTAGTATCACGCACTCATGGCGGAGCCTGCACGCGAGCTTCCGGCGGAAGTCGCCGAGCTGATCGATCACAAGAAGTTCGAGGAGCTGGAAGATCTCTGGACGCGGCGCGTCGAGGCCGAGCCTCGAGACCTCCCCTTCTTTTACGCGGTCGCGGCGGCGGTCAAGAAGAAAGGGGGATCTGCGCAAGTCGTCTCCTGGCTCCGCTTGCTCGCGGACTACCAGTCACAATTGAAGGACCAGGAGACCCGCGTCGGTGTGCTCGCGGAAGCCTTGCGCCTTTTCCCGACGGAGGTCGAAGTTCGGGAGGATCTCGTCAACGCTTTGCGCGCGCGTTTTGCCGGACACCCGATGTTGGCCGCCGTCCTCGCACAGAACCCGCTCAACAAATCGAAAGAGCCTGCGGCCGTCGTGTCGAAGATCCGGCGGTGGCTCGCTTTCCAGCCGGGAGACGTCTTCTTCCTGCCGGGCCGGGGGGCCGGCCGGATCGTCGAGATGAACCCCGCTCTCGACTTCATTCGGTTGGAGTTCTCCGGCACGCGGCTTCCCTTGTCGCTGCTCTCCGCCGAGAAGACGCTGGTGCCGCTGCCCCCGGATCACTTTCTCCGGGAGAAGCTCGAGCGGCCGGAGGACGCGAAGGCGCTGGCCGACAGCGATCCGGCGCAGGCCGTTCGGAAACTGCTCGCCAGCTTCGGCAGACCGCTCACGGTCGCGGAGGTCAAAGACCACTTCTCGGGTCTCGTCCCCGATTCGAAATGGACCGCTTTCTGGGCGTCGGCGCGCAAGCACAAACAGCTCCTCGTCTCCGGCAATGGAAAGTCGGCGACTGTCGGGTGGCTCGAGAGCGCGGGCGCGGCCGAAGATTCGATCCGCCGGGAATTCGACGAAGCCTCGCCGGAGAAGAAGATCGACGTCGCGCGCCGGCAGGGCAAGCGCTCGAAGGCTCTGGCCCAAGAGTTCTCCCGCGGTCTCGCCGAGGAAGCCAGGAAGGCCGCGCCGGATCGCCCGGCCCTCGCCTGGGAATTGTCGCAGGCGGCCTCCAAGCTGGCTCCGGAGGAGCCCGAGGCCTTTCCCGCCAGTGATTTCCTCGCCGCGGGAAACACCCTGACCCTGCTCTCCGAGATCGGAGATCCCAGCGCCCGGTCGCGGGCGCTGGAGGCGATCCGGCAGGGGCGCGCCGACTGGCTGGAGATGTTCAGCGACCAGTTCCTCCGGGACGAGGATCAACGTGTGCTCGCGGGAATCTTCGAGCAGCTTCCGCAGGAGAGCCGCGATGAGCTGTCTAGGCGGATCTTCCGTTCTCCTCGGATGGCTCCCCGGGCCTTTGTCTGGCTCTGCGAGACCTCCCGCTGGACCATTGGAGAGGGCCCGGCGAATCTCTTCTTTTCTCTGCTCGATGCGCTGCGCCAGGAGGAATTCTCCGGCGTGCGGGCGCGAGTCAAGGAGTTTTTCGATCCGGGCGGCCTCGCGGTTGCCCTCGTTCAGTCGTCCCCTTCCGAGGAGAAGGCCCGCGAGATGCTGGAAGCTCTCAACCGAGCGGGCGGTCTCGAGGAACATCGCCGCTCCACGGTTCGCGAGGCCCTCCTGATGAAGTTCCCGGAGCTGCGCGCCCCGGCGCGGGAATGGATCTACGGGACAGCGGAGTCCATCGAGGCCAAACGGCGGGAGCTTTCGCACATGAAGTCCGTCGAGCTGCCGGAAAACGCGCGCGCCATGCAGGCGGCCAAGGAGCTGGGAGACCTGTCGGAGAACTTCGAGTACCACGCCGCGCGGCAGAGGCACGAGTACCTGTCGTCGCGGATCGCCACGCTCGTCGATGAGCTGTCCCGGGCGAGGCCGCTCGAGCCGGCGCGCGTCGATCCCGTCGAGATCCGAGTCGGAACGAGGGTGCGGCTGCGAGATTCTTCCGGCTCCGAGCGCGACATCACGATTCTGGGCCCCTGGGACTCGAAACCCGAGGATTCGATCTACTCCTATCAGTCCGAGTTCGCCCAGGAGCTGCTCGGCCGCCGGGCCGGCGAGCGGGTGGAATGGAAAGGCGCGGAAATGGAGATCGTGTCGGTCGCGCCGTGGCGGTGACCTCGAGAGAGTGGGGGAGCGGGGGAGGGGGAGAGTGGGAGACAGCGACTCGTTTCGCCTCGGCAAGTTGAAGGGGTCACCCCTTCGCCCCCTCTCCCCTTCCCCCTCTTAGACTTATTTCGAACCGTATCGTCCGTTGAGGGAATTTCGCTTGCCGCCCGGAGGCGGCTCCTCGCCGATCGCGGGATGGCGGCAAGCTTGCTCCGAAGGAATTCCTCTTTTCTCTTGACACCAACCGGAGCGTCGCAATAGGTTGCGGCCAAACTTCTATTGAAGCTTCCATCGGGATAGGCGGGATCCGTTTGGCGCAAGTTTCTTTTTTGCCTGAGGAGGGCTTTGTCATGAAGGTTCGCCCATTCTCTTTCGTCTCCATCCTGCTCGCTGTTTCCGTGCTCTCCTGTGTGTCGCACACGCGCGGGCCCGCGGACGCGGATAAAGCCGTTCCGTCGGCTGCGAAGAAAGGCGTCGCAGTCGGGACGAAGGCGACGGCGGCCGCGAGCAGGCCATCCGCGCCGTCGCGAGCGCCGGCGGTCGCAACCCGCGCCGGCGGCATCGAGTCCTCCCGAGTCAGCTCGGAGGCCGCCGCCCGTGCGCAAGAGCAGGCGCAGGCGATGGCACAGGGAGGCGGACCGTTCGATTTCCAGGCCGTCGGATTCGGCGAGTCTCCGGCCGTGCGGGATCTTCCGCCGTCGCTCACCGAGACGGACCGCGAGGACTTGAGCGGCGAAGCCCGCGAGGGCCCGGAGAATCCGGAGATTCGCAGCCTGGTCCCGTCGGCGCCGTCGTCTCGCAAGAAGGCCGGCGACGCCGCTCTTCAGACGTCGCTGGCTATCAACGCCCTGACCCCTCCGATCGTGAGCTTCGACGGCTTGAACAACACGGACAATTTCAACGCGTTTGGCGGCCGGGTCAACCCATCCGACGACAACGGCGACGTGGGCCCCAATCACTACGTGCAGCAGATCAACCTTCTGGTTCGGGTTTACAGCAAAGCCGGAGTCCCTTTGACAGCTCCCTTCAAGCTGAGCAGCCTGTTCGCCCCGATCGGCGGGCAATGCTCGGTGCAGGACGCAGGCGATCCGATCGTGCTCTATGACCCACTCTCGGACCGCTGGCTCCTGAGTCAGTTCGCGTTCGCGAGCACTGCGGCGCCGCCCTACCACGAGTGCGTCGCGATCTCGAAGACGGCGGACCCGACGGGCGCCTATTTCGTCTACGACTTCATCACGCCCGGTAACGAGTTCCCCGACTATCCCCACATCGGTGTGTGGCCGGACGGCTACTACATGATGGTCCACCAGTTCACCAACGGCGGACCGTTCAACGGCACCGGCGTCTACGCCCTCAACCGCAAGAAGATGCTGGCCGGGGATCCGACCGCCAACTTCATCTACTTCAACCTGAACCTGGCCTCGCACCCGGAAGGGATCGGCGGCGGGCTCTTCGCCGATGTGGATGGCCTGACTCCGCCTCCCGTGGGCCGTCCCGGTATCTTCGCTTACCTCACGTCGACTCACTTCGGCGATCCGGCAGACGGCATCCGGCTGTTCGACTTCCACGCGGATTTCGCCGTTCCAGGAAACTCCACGTTTACCGAGCCCCAGACGACCTTTGCCGCGCCGCTCGCCGTTGCGGCCTTCGATCCGACCAATCCCTCCGGAAGACGAGACATCCCGCAGCCGCCTCCGGCAAACGTCGTGACGACGGCCTTGGACTCGATCGCGGACCGCTTCATGCACCGGATGGCGTACCGCAACTTCGGAGACCACGAGTCCATGGTGCTCAACCACACGGTGGGAGCGCCCGCCTCGACGGTTTTTGGAACGTTCCGTGCCGGCGTCCGCTACTACGAATTGCGCCGGCCTCTCCCGAGCGGAAATTTCGTCGTCAACGAGCAGGCGACCTACGCGCCTGCGGACGGAACCAACCGCTGGATGGCCAGCACCGCGATGGATCACGAGGGAAACATCGGAGTTGGGTTCAGCGTCTCGAGCACCACGGTGTTCCCGGGAATCCGCTACGCCGGCCGGCTCGCGTCCGATCCCCCGGGCGGCCTGTTCCAGGGGGAGGCCATTCTGCAAGCGGGCAGCGGCGTGCAAACCACCACCAACAACCGCTGGGGAGACTACAGCGGCCTGACGGTCGACCCCAGTGATGAGTGCACTTTCTGGTACACGACCGAGTACTACACGCCAGCCAGTCAGGCGACGAGCGCGGCAGGCTGGCTGACCCGGATCGGGAGCTTCAAGGTCAATCCCGGCTGCACCGCACCGCCAAAGGGGACGTTGAGCGGCACGGTCACGTTCTGCGATACCGGGCTTCCCGCCGTCGGCGCGCTGGTTGAGGTCTCCGACGGCCACACCGCACCCGTCACCGCGGCCGGGACCTACTCGATCACGCTCTCGCCCGGAACGTACACGGTCCGCGTGACCGGGCCGAGCTGTACACCGACCTCTCCGGTGTCGGTGACAATCACCAACGGAGGCACGACGACCTACAACACCTGTCTCTCGGGGTCGCCGAACCTCGTCTTCAAGTTCGCGGCGGTCTCGGGAGGGAATGGAAACGGCGTCATCGACCGGAACGAGTGCAACACGCTCTTCGTGACGCTGGGCAACATCGGCTGCGCGCTCGACACCGGAATCTCGGCGACCCTTTCCTCCAGCACTCCGGGAGTCACCATCACGCAGCCCAACTCTCCGTACCCGAACATCCCGGAGGGCGCCACCGCAACGAACACGATTCCCTTCGAGGTGAGCACTTCGTCGAGCTTCGTATGCGGGACGCCGATCAACTTCACCGAGGCAGTGAACGATTCGACCGGTGCCCACACCTTTAGCTTCAGCCTGCCGACATGCACGGCCCCGCCTGTCACCTTCACAGGGAGCATCGCTAACACCGATCCCACGCAGAACCTTCGCATCTTCCGCGACGGAGCCTCCAGCTCCTGCGCCGCTCCCAAGGCGGCATGTCCGGGAACAACCGGAGCGGGTACACGGCACTACGACTCCTACACAGTCACCAATCTTGGAGGCGTGTCGGCCTGCGTCAAGGTCGACGTTTCCGGTCCGTGCTCTGCCGGCGGCGGAAGCGGCCTCAACATCTTCAGCACGGCATATCTGGGCAGCTTCAACCCTGCCAACATCTGCCAGAACTACCTCGCCGACGAGGGCGCGAGCTTCGGCGGCACCGGCTCGTACTCCTTCAATCTCGGAGCGGGACAATCCGCCGTCGTGGTCGTCAACGAGGTGAACTCGGGCCAGGGCTGTTCGGCCTACAGCGTGAAGGTGTCGGGACTCTTGACCAACACCGACGGCGGCGGGGAGTGTCCCCGATTGACGACTTCCGTCTCGACCTCTTCGCTCTGGCCGCCCAACCACAATCTCGTCAATGTCGGACTCACGGCCATTGCCACCGGGGACTGCCCCGGTCCCAAGACGATCCAGGTGAGCGTCTTCGGGGATGAGGACGATCTGTCCGACGGCGGGGACGGCAATTTCTCGCCCGACGCCAAGGACATCGGAGTTGGGACGTTACGTCTGCGCTCCGAGCGCGACGGAAATGGGGACGGGCGCGTTTACCTCATCGTCGTGAAGGCGACAGACGCGTGCGGCACAGTCGTGACCTGCAACACGGTCGTCGTCCCGCACGATCAGAGCGCTTCCTCCATCAGCGCGGTCAACGCTCAGGCGGCGGCAGCCAAGGCCTACTGCGAGGCCCACGCCGGGGCGCCTCCTCCGGGCTACTTCGTTATCGGCGACGGTCCGATCGTCGGGCCGAAACAGTGATTTGGACGGGCGCTCCCCGCAGAGATTTCTCGGGGAGCGCCCGCCTCTCTTTCTTCCCCGGGCGGAGCCGCTAGAGGCAGCGGCGAATGCGGCCGGGCTTGCCGCGCACCAGCGTGAAGGTGCCGATGGTCTCGTCTCGATTCACGAAGTGGACAGTCAGACTCAGAGTGTCCCCGTCCGTCTGGCCGACGTAGCGTACCGGTTCTCCTTTGGCCTGCTCGCCTTCGCGAACCGGCCCCCCGTGTTCCCGGGAGTGAAGCCCCTTCACGTCGAAGCGGCCTGAGTCATCCAGGGTGATCGGCTGATCGATCGAGCCATGAGCGCAGTCATACTCGATCGTGGCTCCGCTATCGGAAGTCTCCAATCGGATCCCCTGTCCTCCCCATGACCCGACGGGCAGGCGCTTGCTCTTTTGGTCCCCTGCCGTCACCGACCGAAGCATTCCGGCGGTCAAAAGGATCAGGCAAACAGTCGACCGGAGACGCATGCGAATCATCCTACCCCCCATAAAGGAGGCGGACGAGCTAGCGATGAGGATCCGAGGCCTCGCGATGAGCGCGGATCGTTTCCGCAATGCGGTCGCGCACGCGCTCGGCCAGTCGGGGCGCGTCGGCGGGAGAGAGACCGGCCGTCGGCTCGGGAGTCAGCACCACCAGAGTTGCCGTCGCGGGCTGAAAAACGAAGGAGTGCTTGGGGAGGCTTCCCGCCGCGCCCAGGATCGCGAGCGGGAGAACCTCGACGCCCGCTTCGATGGCGAGCCGGAACGCCCCCTCCCGGAACTGGCCCAGCGTGCCGTCCGCGCTGCGGGTCCCTTCCGGGAAGAAGAGGACCGAGACCCGCCGATCGAGTCGCTCGCGCAGGTCTCGGATCGCCTCGAGTGTGCTCTCCCGGTTTCCGCGCACGATCGGCACATCACCCGCGACTGTCATCTGCCATCCGAGAAGCGGAATCTGGAAGATCGCCTTCTTCGACAGGAACTTCATCTCCCAGGGGAGCGTGGCGAGGAGGAAGACGTCGGTGAAGGAGCTGTGGTTGGCGACGACGACGTAGGGTTTGCGCCCGTCGGGATGGACGTCGTCGAGGATGCGAAACGTCCAGAAGGGATTGATTCTCGCCGCGAACGCCGCGGAATGATGAAAGAGACGCCCCACACGATAGCGATCCGGATCCCAGGGAAACGTCACAACGCGGTAGACGAGGACCAGCGGCGTCCAGAGGATCACGATCGCGACATAGCTCGCCCAGAGCAACGCCGAGACGGGAGCCGCAATCAGGCGGGATCGAAGCATGCCGGGAATTCTAGGAAATCGGAGCTGGCCGCGCGTGAGGTTATTCTATTCAGTCGATGCGCCGCGGCGGCCTCGCTCTCCTCCTCGCTGCCGCGGCCGTTGCTGCAACGGGCCAGACTCCGGAGGAGAAGCCGTCCCACCCGCCTCACGCCATTCAGGACAACAGTTTCTTGGTCGAGGAGGCGTACAACCAGGAAGAGGGGATCGTTCAGCACATCAACCTTTTTCAAAGGAACGTCCGGACCGGCGAGTGGGTCGGGACCTTTACGCAGGAGTATCCGTTTCCGGGAATCCGGCACCAGTTGAGCTACACGGTTCCCTATCAACGGTTGGAGACCTCGGCAGGAAAGGTCACGGGCCTGGGAGATCTGGCAATCAACTATCGGTACCAATGGATTGGGAACGACGAGGCCGCCCTCGCGGTCGCGCCGCGCTTGACGCTGTTTCTTCCAAGCGGGGACGAACGGCGAGGATTGGGCGCCGGCTCGACCGGGATTCAGATCGCCGTGCCGATGAGCACGGTTCTCTCCGAGGATTGGATCGCGCATTGGAATGTCGGCGCGAACTTGACGCCGGCCGCTCGCAACGAGCGTGGCCAGAAGGCCAACACGTTCGGCTACTACGCCGGTGGAAGTCTGATCTGGCTCGGGCGGTCGTTCGATGTTCTCCTGGAAACCGTTTGGTCGAGCGCCGAGTCCGTCGCTGCCCCCGGCCGCGTCGAGCGCGCGACGAGCTTTCTCGTCAGCCCCGGAATCCGCTGGTCGTACGACTACCCGAGCGGCCTCCAGATCGTTCCGGGGATCGGCGTCCCGATCGGCCTCGGCTCGAGCCGCGGACAGTACTCGATCCTCCTTTACCTCTCCTTCGAGCACCCATTCCGCCGGGCAGGAGCGAATTGAGGAAGCGTATAGTGCCGCCATGACGCGGAGCCGATGGCGGCAGCTCACGGGCCTCTACCTCGTTCTCTTCTTCCTTGCCGTCGTCGCCGCGCCGCACCACCACATCAACGATCTCGAGGATCTGCTCCTCGACCAGCGAAGCGATTCGGGAAAACTCATTCAGACGACCGGACGGGCGGGCACCGCCGGAGCTCCCGCATTCAATCCTGTCCGTTTCGTGGACGACGTGCCGTGTCTGGCTTGTTTCACCCGCGACTTCGTCTGCGTCACGACCAATCCCTTCCTGCTCGTTGCCGTGCTCGCTCCCCTTCCGCTCGCTCCCGGACGCCCGGCCGTCGTGGTGCCCGAGCTCGTTCCCGGCGACGCCTCTTCCCGCGCTCCTCCCGGCATCTCCTGACTGGTTCCGAGTCTGACGAAGAGCGTGGCGCCGGGCGCGCCGCGCGAACCGTCGTTTTTGGGAGATGCGCTCTTGTTTTACGAAACAAACCCTTCCCCTATTCGTGTCCGTGCCATGGGGCGGGCCGCGCTGGCCGGCCTGCTCCTGCTCGATCTGGCCGGCCCCGCCTGGGCAGAACAGATCCGAACCCTGACGCTCGCCGACGCGCTCGCGCTCGCCGAGCAACAAAACCCGACGCTGGGCGCGCAGGCGCAGAGTATCGAGTCCAGCCGTGCCGGCGAGATCACCGCCGGACTGCGGCCGAATCCGACCCTTCAGAACGATACGACGTCGGCCACCCTGGGCGTCTATCAGGAGTTCGAAGTCGCCGGAAAGCGCCGAGCCCGGCTCGAGAGCGCCCGCCTGGCCACGTCCATCTCGCAAACCAATTTCGCCGACGCTCGGAGAACTCTCGTCTTCAACGTTCGACAAGCCTTCGTCGGCGCGTTGCTCGCCAAGGCCAATGTCGCCCTCGCCCGGGAAAACCTCGAAAGCTTCCAGAAGGTCATCGATTTGAATCGCGTCCGGCTGGAAAAAGGCGCGCTCTCCGGCGCCGACTTCTTGAAGATCGAGCTCCAGACGCTCCAGTTCCAGACCGACCTCGAGGACGCCACACTGGCGTTGAAGACCGCCAGGGCGACATTACGAGCGTTGGTCGGCGGGAGCAACGTCGAGGGTGAGTTCGATGTCGAAGGAACCATTCGAGCGATGCCCTTGGAGAAAAACCTCGCCGAGCTGCAGCAGCTCGCAATCGCCAATCGCCCGGATCTGAAGTCCGCCGAGGCCGGCATCCGAAAGGGGGCGGCGGACGTTCACCTGGCCAGGGCCAACAGCTTCCCCGACCCGACGATCGGCGCATCGCTCCTTCACACGGGCAACGAGATCGGCGGGCCTTCGTGGTTTGAGCCTTTCTACCCAAAGGGCGAGACCTCCAACGCGATGGGTCTGGGCGTCTCGTTTCCCCTCCCGCTCTTCAACCGAAACCAGGGGGAGATTGCGCGTGCCCGGTCGGAACAGCGCCGGGCGGAGTATCTCGCCCGCGCGACGCGCAACCAGGTTCTCCAGGACGTCGAGACCGCTTATGTCTCGTTCGAGTCGAGCCGCGACCGGGTCCGTCTGTACGAGCAAACCTACCTCTCGCGCGCGAGGGAGTCCCGCGACATCGCCGAGTTCGCGTTTCAGAAGGGCGCGACTTCGATTCTCGACTTCTTGGACGCGGAGCGGACGTACCGCAGCACACAGCTCGCCTATCGCAAGGAGCTGGCCGCACACGAGACGAACCTCGCGCAGCTCGAGGCCGCCGTCGGAACGTCGGTGACGCCATGAGACGACGAGCCGCCTTCCTACTCCTCGGTGCCGCGCTCGCCGGGCTTGTCGGCTGCCGCCGGCCCGAACGCGTGGAAAAGGAGCCGCCGGCCGGCGAGACGTGGCTCTCCGAGGCCCAAATCCGGGGGGCCCGTCTGGTAGTCGAGCCGGTGGGCACTCGCACGCTCGCGTTCCATCTCGTGACCGCCGGGCATGTCGCCTTCGACGAGGCGCGCGTCGCCCACGTTTTTTCCCCCGTCAGCGGCCGGGTCACGAAGGTCTTGGGCGCCTTCGGCCAGCGAGTCGCCAAGACCGACCCGCTCGCTGTCATTGAGAGTCCAGACCTCGGTTCCGCCTGGTCGGATCTGCTCAAGGCGCGCGCGGATCTCACGGCGGCCGAGCACGAATTTCAGCGGCAGAAGGAGCTCTTCGAGCACCGCGCCTCGGCCGAGCGTGATTACGAGACCGCCCAGGACAATGCGCAGAAGGCCAGAGCGGAGGTCGACCGCGCGCAGCTGCGCCTGAAGATGCTCCACGTCTCGGAGAGCAGCTCCGCGACTCAGGAATTCGTCCTGCGCTCTCCCATCTCGGGCGAGATCGTCAACCGCACGGCCACGCCGGGTCTCGAGGTGCAGGGAATGCTCTCTTCCGCAAGCACCGTCGTCGAGCTGTTCACCGTCGGCGATATCGATCCGGTCTGGATTTGGGGAGATCTCTACGAGCGAGACCTGGCGAAGGTGCATCGCGGCCAGAAGGTGACGATCACTTCCGTGGCGTACCCGGGCCGGCAGATCACCGGCGCTGTGGACTTCGTTGGGAATGTGCTCGACGCGCAGACACGGACCGCCAAGATCCGCTGCGCCGTGCCGAATCGGGACCACGTCTTGAAGCCGGAGATGTATATGACGCTCACGATCGAGCTCGAGCGGCGCGAGATGCTCGCCCTTCCGCGAACCGCCGTCCTCCGGTCCGGCGACCATCAGACGGTCTATGTCGAAGACGGAAAGGCAGACGACGGCAGGACGCGATTCCGTGAACGGCCGGTCGAGCTCGGAGAGGCCGACGACGGTTGGGTGAGCGTGACTTCCGGCCTCTCTCCCGGAGACCGGGTCGTCGTCTCGGGCTCGATCCTGCTTTCCGCATCGCGGGAGTGAGAGATGGTTCGCCGCTTGGTCGAGCTCTCGCTGCGCTTCGAGGTCGTGGTGATTCTCGCCGCAGTCGTTCTCGTTGGCGTGGGTCTCTGGGCCTACTCGAACCTGGACATCGAGGCCTATCCCGACCCCGTGCCTCCGCGGGTCGAGACGATCGTGCAACCGCCCGGGTGGGCAGCCGAGGAAGTCGAGCGCTACGTGACCATCCCGCTCGAGGTCGCATTGAACGGCATGCCCGATCTCGATCACATTCGCTCGATCTCGGTCTTCGGGCTGTCCGACATCAAGTGCTATTTCAAGTGGAGCTCGAGTTACCGCGACGACCGGCAAGAGGTCCTCAACCGGCTGGTGACGATCGTCCTCCCGAACAATCTTCAGCCGACGCTCTCGCCGGAGAACGCGATCGGCGAGATCTATCGCTACACCATCACGGGCGTCCCCTACTCGCTCGCCGACAAGAAAACGGCTCAGGACTGGGTCCTCGAACGTCAGTTCAAACAAGTGGATGGAGTACTCGACGTCGTTGGGTTCGGAGGTGTCATCAAACAGTTCCAGGTCGACGTCGACCCCTATCGGTTGCGAGGACACGGCTTGAATCTTCCCCCGCTCCTGTCCGCGCTCCAGGCGGCCAACCAAAATGTGGGCGCCAACGTCCTGAACCTGGGGGAGCAGTCCTTCAATGTTCGCGGAATCGGATTGCTTCGCGGCGTCGACGACATTCGCAACGTCGTGGTCAGCTCGAAAAACGGGACACCGGTCCGCGTGGCAGACGTGGGCGAGGTCGCGACAGGGCATGCGCCCCGCCTGGGGATCGTCGGTCAGGACGCCAACGACGACGTCGTGCAGGGCATCGTGATCATGAGATTGAAGGGAAACACGAAGCAAACGCTCGACAACGTCAAGGAGAAGATCCGACAAATCCGAAGGGATCATCTGCTGCCGCCGGGGATGGACCTTCAGCCCTACTACGATCGAACGCAGCTGATTCACACGACGACACGCACCGTCCTGCACAACCTCCTGCTGGGAATGATTCTCGTCTCCGCGATCCTTCTTCTGTTTCTGGGTAACTGGCGGGCGGCCGCGATCGCGGCTCTCAATATCCCGCTCGCTTTATTCGTCGCCTTGACGGGCATGGCGGTCGGCGGAACGCCGGCCAACCTCATCTCGCTCGGCGCCGTGGATTTCGGAATCATCATCGAGTCCACCGTGATCATGATCGAGTCCTGTTTTCGCCACATGGGACGCGACGTTGCCGGCAACCGGCGAGAGCGAATCGCGTCCGCCGCGGCCGAAGTGGGCCGGCCCGTCGTCTTTTCCACACTCATCCTGGGCGTCGCATTCCTTCCGCTCTTCACACTGACCGGAGTCACCGGTGTGATCTTCTCGCCCATGGCCCACACGTACGCCTATGCGATTGCCGGTGCCTTCGTTCTCGCCTTGACATTGACGCCGGTCCTCGCGCGGCACCTGCCGATGGGGCTGGAGGAACGGGACAACGCGATCCTCCGCTTCCTTCATCGGATCTACGCGCCGGCCACGGAATGGACTCTTCGGCGTCCAGGCCTCGCGGCCGTATTGGGTCTGATTCCGGTCCTCCTGATCTTCCTTCTCTTCCCCTTCGTCGGCCGAGAGTTCATGCCAAAGCTCGAGGAGGGAAACTTCTGGATTCGGGCGACCTTGCCGCTCTCCATCTCGCTTCCGCAGTCTTCTCGCTACGTGCGCCGGATGCGCGAAATCCTGCGAAAAAAGCCGGAAGTTGTCACGGTCGTCTCCCAACTCGGCCGCCCGGACGACGGCACAGACGTCAGCGGTCCCTACAACATCGAGCTTTTCGCCCCGTTGAAGCCGTTCGATGAGTGGCCTCGCGGAATGGACAAAGAAAAACTGACGAGGGTTCTCTCCGAGGAGTTCGCGCGCGAGTTCCCCGGGATTGTCTTCAACTTCTCCCAGAACATTCAGGACAACGTCGAGGAGGCTTTGTCCGGTGTGAAGGGGGAGAACACGATCAAGGTCGTCGGACCGTCGCTGACGATCGACGAAAGGAAGGCAAGCGAGATCGTCGCGGTCCTGAAGGCCGTTCACGGAATCGAGGATCTCGGCCTCGTCCAGACGCTCGGCCAGCCGAACCTGACGATCAGCCCCGATCGCGCTCTGTGCGCTCGGTATGGCTTGAATGTCGGCGACGTCGAGTCCGTCATCCAGGCGACGATCGGCGGCCAGTCGGTCACGCAGGTCTTCGAAGGGGAGAAGAGGTTCGATCTCGTGGTGCGGTGGCAGGAGCCGTATCGCAACAGCGTCTCCCGGATCCAGGAGATTCTCGTTGGAACTCCCGCCGGCGGCGCGGTGCCCCTCGGGCAGATCGCTGCGGTACGAGAGGAGGAGGGCCCGGCGATGGTCTTCCGCGAGGACAATCACCGGTACGTCCCGGTCAAGTTCTCCGTCCGCGGCCGGGACTTGAAGTCAACGCTCGACGAGGCTCGAGAGAAGATCGCGCGCGCGGTCACGCTTCCCTACGACACCCACCTCGAGTGGGCGGGCGAGATCAACGAGTTGAAGGACGCCGAACGGCGGCTGAAGGTAATCGTCCCTCTGACGCTCCTCTTGATCGGGCTGCTCGCCTACGGCTCCGTGCGCCAAGTCCCCGAGACGCTCATCGTGCTCCTGACGATTCCGCTCGCCTGTTCCGGCGGCTTGCTCGCGCTGATCGCGACCGGAATCAGTTTCTCCGTCTCCGCCGCGATGGGCTTCATCTCCATCTTCGGCATCGCCATCCAGGACGGGATCCTCGTGACCTCCTACACGCAGGGGTTCTGGCGCGAGGGACTGCCCATCGAGGAGGGAATCCGTCGGGGGGTCGAGCGGGGCTTCCGCCCTGTTCTCATGACCAGCCTCGTCGCGATGCTCGGACTTCTTCCGGCGGCCCTCTCCAACGCCATCGGAGCGCAGACCCAAAAGCCGCTCGCCGTGGTGGTGATCGGCGGCGCGCTCTTCATCGCTTTCTTGACTCGCATCGTGCGGCCGCCGATGCTGTTGTTGGCCCGCCGTTGGTTTCCGACGAGGCTGCCGGAGAGAGTCCAAGCCGAGAGCCCGATGACCTCCGCGACCCCGTGACATCTTTTCGAGCACGCGTGTTGCCAAGCTCGAATGGAGCGAGCGTATAGTGGCGCCCATGAAGTGGAGCCGGTGCCGGCGAGCCGCGGGACTCTACTTCGTCCTCTTCTTCCTCGCCGTCACCGCGGCGCCCCATCACCATCTCAACGATCTGGAGGACCTGCTTCTCGACCAGAGAAGCGATTCGGGGCTGGTCGTTCTCCAAAGCGGCAATGCCGCGCGCACCGTTGGGGAGGAGTTCCAATCCTGTTGGGTCACGCAGGATGTCGCCTGCCTGGCATGCTTTACCCGGGACTTCGTTTCCGTTCCGACCTCGGCTTTCACTCTCGTGGCGGTCTTCGCGCGCCTTCCTCTCCGGCCGGAACCGCCCGCGATCGCCACGCCGCAGCTCCTCCCCGCCGACACCAGCTCCCGCGCCCCACCCCTCAGCTCCTAAGCCGTCAAAGGGGCTCGCGGAATGAGCGCGTCGGCGCTCACTCCGTCTTCATGGGGAGAAGGGATTTGCCGTTCGATCGAAGACCTCTTTCTTCGCGCCGCGGGCGCAGCGGGTGTCGGACATGACCCCGATTCGCATCGGATCAGAAGACCACAAGGAGCTTTTCTGCGGAAGCTTCGTCGACACCCACCGGCCTTTCCGGCCGGAAGAGATCGTCTGGCCTGACCTCGAGCCCGAGGCGCTGGCTCGCCTCCAGGCGTTGCCCGTTTGGAACGAAGCGGCTCGCACGGAAGCCGAGACCGCGGTCAAGGTTCAGACGCTGGGAAGGATCGAACCGGACCCGGTGCTGGCCGAGGCAATCTCGCTCCAGGGATACGAGGAAGGCCGCCACGCCTCGATCATCCAGCTTCTCGTGCGGCGCTACGGGATCTCGATCGACCCGTTCGACGCGCCGGCTCCCCCGAAGGATCCGGTCTGGACTTTTCTGAGCATTGGCTACGGCGAGTGCATCGACTCCTTCTTCGCCTTCGGTCTCTTCGAGATCGGGCGGCGCTCGGACTATTTCCCGCCGGCGCTGACCGACATCTTCGATCCGATCGTTCAGGAGGAGGCGCGGCACACTCTCTTTCTCGTCAACTGGGCCGCCTATCTGCGGGCGCAACGGGGAGTGGCGGCGCGTCCCCTCTTCGGGCTTCGCCTGAGCTGGGTCATTGCGCGACAGCTCATCGAGCACGCGCGGCATGCCGCGTCGTTCGGAGGCAGTCAGTCCGAGGAGGGTTTCGAGATGACGAGCCAGAACGCGTTCGGCGACATTTTGGCGCGGGAGTTTCTCGAGCTCTGCCTGGCCGAGAACGACCGGCGGCTCGCGCGCTACGACGAACGGCTGCTGCGGCCGCGACTCGTGCCGGGGGGCGTGCGAATGGCTTTGAAGCTGATGCCTCGGCGGGCAACGGCGGAATCGATCTCGAAGGCAGTCCGTGGAAGGAAAGTATGAGCCCTCTGAAGACGCTTTTTTTGAATCCCCCCTCCTTCGACGGATTCGATGGGGGAGCCGGCTCCCGATACCAGGCGCGCCGGGAGATTCGGTCCTTCTGGTACCCGACCTGGCTCGCCCAACCTACGGCGCTCGTCGCCGGAAGCCGCCTCGTCGACGCGCCCGCTCGAGGGCTTGCCCTCGCCGAGATCCTCCCGCTCGCGCGCGAGTACGAGCTGGCGGTTCTCCATACGAGCACGCCGTCCTTCCGTTCCGACGTGCGTGTGGCCGAGGCGCTTCGCCGGGAGAACCCGAAGCTTCGAATCGGTCTGATCGGCGCCCACGTTGCCGTGTCGCCGGAACCGTCGCTGCGCGCGTCGGAGGCCATCGAATTCGTCGCCCGCGAGGAGTTCGATTTCTCGATCCTCGAGGTCGCCGAAGGCTACCCGCTCGCCGAGATCGACGGGATCAGCTTCCGCGACGGCGGGCGCATCGTCCACAACCGGCCGCGCGCGTCGCTGGAGAACATGGACGCCCTCCCGCCGGTCATGGAGGTCTACAAGCGCGATCTGGTGATCGAGGACTACTTCATCGGCTATCTGCTTCACCCCTACGTCTCGCTTTACACCGGCCGCGGCTGCCGGTCGAAATGTACATTCTGTCTGTGGCCCCAGACGATCGGAGGCCATCGCTATCGGACGCGAAGCGCGCAAAACGTCGCCGACGAGATCGCGCTGGGCCGGAGCTACTTTCCGCAGGTCAAAGAGTTCTTCTTCGACGACGACACGTTCACCGACGACTTGCCGCGGGCTGAGGCCATCGCGCGGCTGCTCGCCGGGTTGGGCGTCACCTGGTCCTGCAACGCCAAGCCGAACGTTCCCTACGAATCCCTGAGGGTGCTCCGGGACAACGGACTCCGGCTCCTTCTCGTGGGATACGAGACCGGTAACCAGGAAATCTTGAACAACATCCGGAAGGGGACGCGGATCGACGTGGCCCGCCGCTTTACCGAAGACTGTCATCGACTGGGCATCACGATTCACGGCACTTTCATCGTGGGCCTTCCCGGCGAGAACCGGGAGACTCTCGAAAACACGATCCGGTTTGCCCGCGAGATCAATCCGCACACGATTCAAGTGTCGCTCGCGGCGCCGTATCCCGGAACCGAGCTCTACCGGCAGGCTCTGAGCGGGGGCTGGCTCGACAGCGGCGCGGCGAGCCTCGTCGGCGGCGACGGGATCCAGGTCAGCGCGATCTCCTACCCCCATCTCTCCGGACTCGAGATCTCGGCGGCACTCGAAGAGTTCTACAAGCGCTTCTACTTTCGGCCGTCGAAGATCGCCGAGATGGCGTGGGAGATGGTCCAGAGCCCGGCCATGATGAAACGGCGCCTCCGCGAAGGTGCCGAGTTCTTCCGTTTTCTGTCGCGGCGCGAGACGCAGGCATGAGGCGGCTGTTCGTGACCGGCGACGACTTCGGTCACTCCCGGGCGGTGAACCGGGGGATCGCCGAGGCGTACGACCGGGGTCTCCTGACGAGCGCGAGTCTCATGGTCGCCGGAGAAGCGGCGGCCGAAGCGATCGCGCTCGCGCGCGACCGGCCCACTCTGTCCGTGGGCCTGCATCTGGTCCTCGTGGATGGGCGCGCCGTCCTGCCGCCGGGCGAGATTCCCTCTCTCGTCGACACCGTAGGCCGCTTTCCAGCGAGGCCGTTCTCAGCCGGGCTGCGCTATCAATTTTCGGCGTCGGCCGCTCTTGACCTTCGAAGAGAGATTCGCGCGCAGCTGGAACGCTTTCACGACTCGGGTCTTCCGCTCGATCATGTGGACGGCCATCACCACTTTCACCTTCATCCGGTCGTGCTCGGAATCCTCCTGGATCTCGCCGAGGAGTTCTCGATCTCGTCCATCCGGCTTCCATCGGAGGAATTGGGTCTTGCGTTGGCCCTGGATCCTCGTGCGAGGGCGACCAAGATTCTTTGGAGTGTCGTGTTCGGCTTTCTGCACCGGCATGCCAGGCGGCTGCTGCAAGAGCGCCGCATCGGGTTCCACGAGCGAGTCTACGGGTTGCTTGCGACCGGCCGGATCACGGAGGAGTATCTGCTCGGCCTCATTCCCCGAATCCAAGCCGAGAGCGTCGAGATTTATTGCCATCCCGCCGCGGCTCTGCCCGGTGAGATCGGAAATTCCGCGTCCGCGGAAAGGGGCGTGGAGCTCGATGCACTTCTGAGCGGGCGGGTCGCCGCGACGGCCGCCGAGAGCGGCTTCGTTCTGCAACGCCGCTCCCTCTCGCCCGCTTCGTCCGTGCCCGGGAACCGCAAGTGAGGCCATCGCCTCGGGGGAGATCGATTGCATAGTCTCGATTGGCTTCATTTGGCCCTGGTCGTCCGACCTCTCTTGATTCTCGTCTGCGTCTCGTCGGTGGGGTTTTACGCGTACGCGGTCTATGCGGCGCGTGATCTGTTCGGCAGACGCGATCCCGACACCCCGGTGGAGGCAGAACCCGGAATCTCGGTTCTCAAACCGTTGCGAGGGCTCGATCCGGACGCCGTCGCGAATTTCGCGTCTTTCTGCGGGCAGGACTATGGACGCTGGGAGATCCTGTTTGGCGCGGAGGATGAGAACGAGCCCGGCCTCGAGGCTGTTCGCCAGGTCGTCCGCGCGTATCCCGATGTGGCCATCCGAATCATCCTCGGCAACGGCGCGACGGGCGCCAATCCAAAAGTTCGCACGCTGGCCTCTCTCGCCCGTGAGGCGAAATTTCCGCTCCTCCTTGTTTCCGACAGCGATATCTGCGCCGGTCGAACTCATCTGCGGCGCATGATCGAGCCTCTTCGCGATCCGTCCGTGGGAGTCGTTACCTGTTTCTACCGAACCCAGGCGCTCGGTCTGATCGGAAAGCTGGATGCTCTCAGCCTCTCGATGGAATTTCTTCCGGAGGCGCTCGTCGCCCGCAAGCTGGAGGGAATGAGTTTCGCCATGGGCGCGGGAATCCTCATCCGCCGCGAGGTCTTGGACGGGATCGGGGGATTCGCCGCGCTTGAGGACGGTCTCGCGGATGATTACCTCCTGGGAAAACTGCCTGCGCAGAAGGGTCATCGAGTCGAGGTCGCGCACGATGTGGTCGATCATCGTCTCGCGACTCGAAGTCTCGCGGATCTGAGGGCCCGGCAAAAACGGTGGAATCTGGGCATTCGAACATCGCGCCCCTGGGGATACGCCGGCCTGATCTTCACGCAGGGCACATCCGCCGCGCTGCTCCTGCTTCTCGCGGCCGGCGGATCGGGTTTGGGCTGGAGCATCGCCCTTTCGACGATCGGCATCCGTCTCGGTGCCGGTTGGTTCCTGGCCGAACAGTGCCTGCACGATCGGTCGATTCGCAGATTTCTCTGGCTCGTGCCGATCCGCGACCTTCTCGGGACGCTGCTCTGGCTGACCTCTTTTTTCGGAGATACGGTCGTCTGGCGAGGTCGACGATTTCGGATCGGAGCCGGCGGACGAATTCTCGAAACCCCGTCGTGAGGCTCGAACGGCTCGCGTTGGCCGCCGGCGTGGGCCTGTTCCTGTGGCTGCTCCACCGCATTGGTTTGGCTGTCGTCTGGAGCTCTCTCCTCCGGCTCGGCTGGGGCTTTGCAGCCATCCTGATGCTCGAGAGTGTGGTCGTCCTGCTCGCGACGTTGGCGTGGCGTCAGACGCTTCCGCGGGATCGTCACGTGCCCTTCACCTCTCTGTTGGCCCTGCGCGTCGCCGGCGACGGCGTCAACGCACTCGCTCCGGCTGCGATCGTGGGTGGCGAGTTGGTGCGGGCCGGGCTCCTCACTCGCTTTGTCGGCCGTGCGGAGGCCGTCGGCTCTGTGGGCTTGGCGGCACTGACCCAGTTTCTCTCTCAGATCCTCTTCGTGGGAGTGGGCGCGATGGTCATTCGAGGCAACGGGCTGGAGCCGCGTCTGCGGATCCTCGGTGTGGGGTTGCTTTCGATCCTTTACCTCATGGCCACGTTGCTTGTCCGACTCTCCCGGGCGCACTCCCGCGACCCCAAGCCGCCAGGCCGACTGCTCAAGCGATTGGGCCGTGTCTTCGTCAAGCTCGGGCCCGCCCGCCTGTGGCGGGACGTCGATCGCCAGGTTTTCGGCGCTGTTCGGGACCGCCCCGGGCGGCTCCTTCTTTCTCTGCTTCTCTTCCTCCTCGGATGGCTGGTCTCTGTCGCCGAGGTCTTTCTGATACTCGCTTTGCTCGGCGCTCCGGTCTCCGTCGGGCTCGCGCTTTCGATCGCCGTTCTGATGGTCTTTGTGGAGGGAGCGCTTTTCTTCGTGCCCGGGCGCGTGGGCGTTGAGGAGGGGGGCCTCTTTGCGATCTTCGGCGTCCTCGGCCTGAACCCGGTTGACGGCTTCTCTCTCGGCCTGACCCGGCGTCTTCGGGAAATGGCTTGGGGGCTGCTGGGTTTAGGAGTGCTCGCGTGCCTCCGCCGTGGAAAGCAACGGCCGAAGGCGACCCGGGAAGAAACGCATGAGGCGCGCCCGACCAACATCCGCTCTTCCCTGTCGATGGCATCCGTGGAAAAAGTGAGCGGGCCTGTGAGATGACATCGGCTTCCTCGTCGTGCGATGGAATGAAGCGGTGCCGGCGGGCGGGAGCCCCGCGCAGGCCGTGGCCAGGGCGGGCTCTCGATTCCGACCTGATTGCCCGTCAGTCTTCTCGGACAGCCTCGACGTCGATTGTGATGTCGACGTCGTCGCCGACGACGAGGCCTCCCCGATCGAGGGTGCCGCTCCAGTTCACGCCGAAATCCTTCCGGTTGATCCGCGTCGTGGCGAGAAACCCCGCGCGCGTTTTCGGGCCCTTGTCGACGCCGTTCTCCCACCAGGGCGTCTGCCACTGGCCGAGGTAGCGCACGTCGAGGGTCGCCGGGCGCGTGACGCCGCGGATGGTGAGATCGCCTTGCAGCTTGGCCTCGTTCGCGCCCATCAACTCGACCGATTTTCCCCGATAGGTGATCGTGGGGTGCTTGTCGACGTCCAGGAAGTCCGCGCTCTTCAAGTGCGTGTCCCGGTCCGACTCACCGCTCCACAGTCCCTTCGCCTCGATCGTGACGTCGACCGAAGTCGCCCGAGGATTGTCCGGGTCGAAGTCGAGCGTGCCGTGCACGTTCTTGAAGTGCCCGCGCACGCAGGAGACCATCATGTGGCGCGCGCAGAACTCCGCCGCCGTGTGGCCCGGCTCGAAAAACCATTTCGCCATCCGTCCTCCTTCTCGAACTTCGCCGGAGCGAACCGACGCGTTCGTGTTTGCCGCGGATCAGCTCGCCTTGCGCCAGACCGAGGCCTTCTTGGCCCAGCTGCTCGCCTGGTATCGGCGGGAGAACTCCTCCGCCGTCGCCGACAGCGCGGCCGCGCTGCCGCTCTCCTTGTAACGGCTGACGCCCTTCCAGTAGAGCGCCTCGGCGGCCACCTCGGAATCTGGGAAGTTTTTCAGAACTTCCTCAAACCAGCGCTCCGCCTGCTCGTATTCCTTCATCGCGAACGCGACGTGGCCGAGGCCGAGCGTCAGATGCGACAGGAAATCGGGCACCGGGAGGTAGCCTTCGAAGCGATAGCGCTCCATTCCGGCCGGCTCGAGCAGGATCATCGTGGGCGTCCAGAGCGCGCCAAACCGCTCCATGAGCTCCGGGCGCTTGCGCACGTCGATCTTGACCGGCACGAAGTTCTCAGTCACGAACTTCTCCACGCGCTCGTCGGGGTACACCTCGGCGTCCAGCCGAGCACAGGCCCCTCAGGCGGGGGCCGCGGAGAAATCCAGGAGAACCGGCTTTTTCTCTTTGGCCTCCTGCAGAGCCTCGTCCACGTTGATGCGCCATTGGATCGCCATGGAGTTCTCTCCTCTCGTTGTATCCGAGAAATTCGGACCTTCTGCCGGCCCGTTCAAACCTCAGCCTCGTCGATGTAGCACCAGCGCCAGTCTTCACCCGGCTCGAAGGATTGGACGATCGGGTGCCGGGTCTTGCGGAAATGCTTCATCGCGTGGCGGTTCGGCGAGGAGTCGCAGCATCCCACGTGGCCGCAGCTCAGACACAAGCGCAGGTGAACCCAGGTGGCGCCGATCTTCAGGCAGTCCTCGCAGCCGTCGGCCGACGGAGTGACCTCGCGGATCTGGCCGAGATGGGCGCAGACGGGCATGTCCTCCTCACTTCCAAGCCGAGTGATCGCGGGCAAATCGTGGAAAGAGCTCGAGTCTGCTCCGGTAACGCGTTCGGCGGAGGCTTTACGTCGTCGAACGCGCCCTTCCTCAACCCGATGCCTGACCAGATGCATAACACCTGCCCGGACCATCGACGTCCTTTTCTGCCTTACGCCTCGGGCGGGCAGGGAGATTCAGGGCGGCACGATCGTCGCACAGACCGGGCAGATCGGGTCACTATGACCCGCCAACAGGAGGGAGCATGATCCGCAAACTGGCTTCCGGCGGCTATCGCCTCTACTCACGCAAGAAAGACAAGCAGGGCAAGCGCAAGAATCTGGGCACTTTCCCGACCCTGGAGGCAGCCAAGAAGCACGAACGAGCGGTCCAGTTCTTCAAGAGGAAGTAGCTGACAAAGCGAAGCGTCAGTCGATGCAATCGCAGCGACGGCTCCGACCAGGCCGGAAAACAGGACAGACGGAACACCTGGACGAGGCTCCGCCAAACAGCGGAGGAGTTGGTGGGCTCGTTTGGTGGGAGTTCCTATCTGCCTCATATACGGATCGACCCCTCATGCCGTTTCAGGCTTAAGGTGGCTTTTAAACGTTGCTTCCGCTTCCTCCACGTCGCTTCCGCTCGGTCGGGATCTGGCTTCGCCACCGGCGCTCGGCTCGGCCAAGGGCCTCGACCGCGCGCCTGCACGTCGCTTCCGCTTACTCGGGATCTGCGCCTTTGGCGCACCGGCGCTCGGCTCGGCCACTGGCCTCGACCGCGCGCCTGATCCCTCGCGCGCTCACGCTCCCGCGGCGCGCGCCTCCTCCCCTCTGGGAGACTTCGCGCGCCGCGACCCGGACTGCTGCCTGGTCGGCGAGCGAAGGGGCTTGCTCTCGCTCCCGCGGCCTACGCCCTTCCTCGGTTCGTTCGGGAGACTTACGAGCGCTGCGAAAATCAGGGGGGCGCGAAAAAGATGGCGGCCTTTGTAATATATAATGAAGATCAGACCCCCACCGCGGGAACCGGCCTTTTTCCCGTGTTATACTGTTTTTTCTCCGAAACCCCTCCGACGGCTCGCCCTCTTCGTAACGCGCCGCCCGTCGCCGGCCTTCGGCGAGAAAGCGAGCGTTATGGATCCCGTCCTTCGAAACTGGAATTGCAGAAACTGTGGCCGATCCAACAAGACAGAAGTTGCCGCGAATGGGACTGTCCAGTGCGCCTTTTGTAAGGACGCGATGTGGATCCAGCCCAGCCGGTTTCGCGGAGGCGAGACCGCGGGCCAACTCCATCGGCCCGTTCAACGGACGCCATGAGTTCACGCAGTAACTACGCGGAGGGCGTCTCGTCGGCCTCTGCGGCTCGTCGATCCAATGGACAGAAGCTTCGTGAGGCAACCCAGAGGACTCTGGCCGCCTTTCTGCCCCCGACCCCCGCACAACTCTAACGAGCGGGCGGCTGATGTTTCGGTGGGGCCGCCCGGTTTCGGAGGGTCTGCCCCGGTCGTCGTCTCGAGTTTCAGAATGGGAGAGGAACAAATGGCATCGTCCACATGCGTCAAATGCGGGCACACGTCGTTCGAGGTGGTGGAATCCGCAATTTCGGGTTTGCGTTTCAAGCGTGATTTTCTGCAGTGCGGAAACTGCGGGGGAGTCATCGGCGTCATTGAGTCGGACAATCTCAATGGAAGGCTCGACGCGATCGAGGCACGGCTCAAGCATCTGGCGGGCGGCCCGCGGGCGAGGGCCCTTTGAAAAGGCGGCGCGATGGCGGGTTCCGGGAGGTGGAATGTGGAGCTTAAGATCAGCGACGGCGAGCGTTCGAGATACACGCAGATCTATGGACTGGATCCCCTGGCCTGCGACGGCTGGCTCACCCGCCGCATGAAGCAGGGACTCGCTCTTCTGGGGTGTGACATCGGCGCGGATTTTGATCTGCTGAATACACCCGACGGGCAGATTCTGGAGGCGCCGGCCATGCGCGCCGGAGGAAGAGTCGTCGTGCAAATTGAGAAGAAACGGGACAAGGATGCCAGCATTTTCTGTGTGATGGTCAAATCATGATGAGTCTGCGCGACGAATCGGTCCAGACAGTCGAGCAAAAGTATCCGGAGGTTCGCCGACTGATCAGTCTCGGCCGGGAGAGAGGCTACGTTCTTTACGAGGAAATCCAGCGAATCTTGTCGGAGGAGCTGGCCAGCTCACCGGTGGATTTGGAGAGAGTCTATCTGCGGGTCGAGGATCTGGGCATCGAGGTCTCGACCGGCGACGGGAAGGCCGGCGCGGGCCGCCCCGGACGTGCCTCGGATGCAGCGAAAGGCGCGCAGGAATCCGCTGAAAGATCTTCCGATCCCGTCCGGATGTACCTCCGGGAGATGGGAACCGTCAAGTTGCTCGATCGGGAAGGCGAGATCTCGATCGCGAAGCGGATCGAGCAGGGACAAGCCCAGATCTATGCGGCCCTGGCGGCCAACCCCGCCACTCTGGAAGAGCTCCTGAAGATCTCCGAGCTTGGCCGGGATGATTCCCGAGACATCGGGGATGTCGTCCAAACCCCGGACGAGATCGAGACCGGCGTCCAGGTCGCGCAGCGAAGAGCTCAGGTTCTCGGGTACTTCAAGAAGATTGCCGCGATCGATGGCGAGTTGGTGGATGCGAGACGGAAGATCCGGACGCTGCCGCGAGGCAAGAGGGCGAAACGCCTGGAGGCGTGGGTCGAACGGAAGACGGCCGAGCGGGCGCGCCTGATGAAGCAGATCGGCATTCCGACTCTTGGTCTCAACCGGTTGATCGGAACCCTGAAGAGGGTCGACAGTGAGTTCTCCACGCTCGCGTCCGCGATTGCCCACCAGGCGGCGGCGGTTCGGAATGACAAGAGCCCTGGGACGCGGACGCCGTCGGAGGAAGCCCTTTCTCTCTCCCGCGAGGCCCTCCGGCAGCTCGAAAACCGATTCGGCGCCACACGATCCCAGATTCAGAAGAGCCTACGCCAGATCCTCGATGGCGTGGCGGCTGCAGAGCAGCCCAGGCACGAGCTGATGGTCGCAAACCTCCGGCTCGTCGTCTCCATTGCCAAGAAGTATCTGCATCGCGGCCTGCAGTTCCTCGAGCTGATTCAGGAAGGAAACCTCGGCCTGATGAAGGGCGTCGAAAAGTTCGAATATCGGCTCGGCTACAAGTTCTCGACCTATGCAACGTGGTGGATCCGGCAGGCGGTGACGCGGGCGATCGCCGACCAGGCCCGGACGATCCGCGTGCCGGTTCACATGACCGAGGCGATTAACAAGCTCACGCGCACGTCGGCCGCGCTCGTCCGGGACCTCGGCCGCGAGCCCACGGCGGAAGAAATTGCCCAGAAGATGGAATTGCCGGTGACCAAGGTGCGGCACATTCTCAAAACCTCGCAGCACACGATCTCGCTGGAGAGTCCCGTCGGCGAGGACGGGGATGCGCACCTGGGCGACTTTCTCGAGGATCGGAGGGCCACCTCTCCGGTCGAGGCCATCATGTTGTCGGACCTGCGCAACAAGACCCAGCGAATCTTGAAGACTCTGAGCCCGCGAGAGGAGCAGATCCTTCGGATGCGTTTCGGCGTGGACGACGGAACCGAACACACGCTCGAGGAGGTCGGCCGCGCTTTCAATGTCACTCGAGAGAGGATCCGACAGATTGAATCCAAGGCTTTGAGGAGGCTGCGGCATCCTTCCCGCTCCAGCGAATTGCGCGCATGCTTCGAAGCGATCCGGTAGAAAGGATTTGTCATGGCCGCACTGACCGTTTACCAGGCTGAGGCTGAGGCTCGCTGGAGATGGGGCGGGCTCTTCGCGCGAGGCTTCGCCCGTTACTCGAGCACGAAGTCCCAGCCATTCGAAGTCGGGACGAAGCGGTTCGGATCGGTCGAGATCAAAGGCCGAGGAAAGTCCTGGGAAGGCGCGTTCGGTAACGCCGACGGTCTGACCAATGCCAGGAGAAAACCACGGACGTGATCGGGCGTGCGTGCACGGGCCTCTCACGGTGGTATGCTGTCTTCTCCGATTCCCCCGACGGACTGAACCCCTTCACAACTCAGGCCCCGCCGCCGGTTTTCGGCAGAAAGCGGGAGCCTCATGCATAAGACCTTCTCCGGTCTCTTGTCTCTTCTTGCCGTCTCGATTCTTCCAGCGGGCGTCGCCGTGTCGCAGCAACCAACCCTCCGGCCGCTGCCGATGACAACGGCCAGTTTCATGGCCGAAACATTCACGGCAGCGCCGACCGACCAGGCGGGTCTTCAGCGCGCGGGCTTCGTCCTTCAGGACAGAGACAGCGGAGTGCTCATCGCCGACATGCGGGAACGTTCGTATACGTTTGACGGTCTCTCGGGCCTCTCCGCAACGCTCACCGACAAGGAGTTTCCCGCGAACGCTCTCGGCAAACGCGAGCTGGTGTTCGAGGTCTTTCTGTCGGTTCGGGACGGGGGATCCGCGAACGATCTCGCCGCGATCACGCCGGGCCTCGTCGCGGCAGCGCGGAGGGCCATGAGTCAGAGCGCGGCGGTCGTGGCGGGGCTCGGTTACCTTGCCACGGCTTCGGCCTCGAGCGTCACGCCCGAGGCGTTGCAGGCCACCGTGATCGATTACCTACGAGATTACCGTCAGCCCAACCATTCTCCCCGGGAGGCGTGTCTCGGCTGCGGCTCGCAGACCGGTTTCAGCGATGATTACTCCCCAGAGCCTGGAACCTATGTCCCCTTGAAGGTGCGCGAGACCGGGTGGACGATCGCCGGAATACGCCACTCTCTCAAGGGGGAGAGCGTCTTCCGGCTCGAAGTTGTCGCGAAGATTCCAAGAAGTTGATGTCGACGATTCACCAGCCCGGCGGCAGTGGGTGCGTGACGCTTCGCCAACCCTTTCGAAGCGCCCCCGCGTGTCGTCGGGAAGCGATGGGATTTGAGTTGTCGCACGGTTATGACGGTCCGAGGAATCCTTACACGCCGGACGACAGCGGTCACGACGGCCCGAGCAGTGGATACAAGCCGACGAAGAAGCCGTACGACGGACCGGGCGAAGGCTACGATGGCCCGACAACGAAGCCCCCGTCCTCCAAGGATCGGCGGGACGAGTCGGAGGGGAAACAACGTCGACCCGCGTCCGATCGTTGAGCCGCATCCGGCGCTCATCCGCTGATTCGAGGCCCCCCCAGAGGACTCTCTTTCTTTCCTGACTCGCCTCTCGAGGCCTCGATGCCTGTCGTGGCTTGCACTGACCGCGGATGCCGATGCCTCCGCTAAACTTCGCGGCGCAGGCGTCCGAAATAGAAACATGAAGACCTCAGGCAGCCCGTTGCTCGGCGCTGGAATCGTCCTGGCGGCCGCGCTCGCGACGACCGCGGGACTCGGCGGCAAGTCGCCGCGAGGTGCATCCGATCTTCGCCCGGCGAAAGATCAGTTGAAGGCGGCCATCTCGAAGGAACAGCTCGCGGCTGCGCTCGATCCCTTGGTCCAGCGGCTCATGAAAGACGGCGATGTGCCAGGCCTCTCTCTGGCCGTCGTGAAGGATGGGCGAGTCCTTTATCACGGAGCGTTCGGAGTAAAGGACGTGAGCACGGGCGCTCGGGTCGACGACGACACGATCTTCGAGGCCGCGTCTCTCTCCAAGCCAGTCTTTGCCTACGCGGTCGCGAAGCTCGTGGACGCGGGAAAACTCGACCTGGACACCTCTGTCTCGAAGAACCTGCCGGGGGACTATGTCGATGACCCGCGGCTTCGCTCGATCACGGTGCGGCACGTTCTCTCGCACACGACGGGGTTTCCGAACTGGCGGCCCGACGGGCAGCGGCTCAAGATCCACTTTGCACCAGGAGAAAGATTCAGCTACTCCGGCGAGGGCTTTGTCTATCTTCAGAGGGCGGTCGAGCGATCCACTGGCGAGACCCTGGAAGCACTGATGAAGCGTCTCGTCTTCGAGCCGCTCCGGATGACGAACAGCAGCTACGTCTGGGAGGAGCGCTTCGAGGGGCGCAAGGCGACGGGGCACGATGCCGCCGGCAATCCGCGACGTATTCAAAAGCCGCCGCTGGCCTCCTCGGCAGCGAGCCTTCAGACGACCGCGCTCGACTATGCTCGCTTCCTGATCGCCGTCCTGGATGGGACCGGCCTCCAGAAGAACACGGCCGCCGAGATCCTCCGTCCACAGGTCCACGTCGATGAAGGCTGCCAGAACTGCATTACCAAGAAGCCGAGCGGACGGATCTCCCGCGAGATCGGGTGGGGTCTGGGTTGGGGTCTCGAACAAACCGATGACGGTGTCTCCCTCTGGCACTGGGGAGACAACAGCAGCGGCTTCCACTGTTACGTGGTCGGATACCCGCGCCAGAGGCTCGGCGTCGTCGTCTTCACCAATGGACTCGGCGGGCATGGCATCATCCCCGAGATCGTCGAGGCGGCTGTCGGCGGCCGGCATCCGTCGTTCGCCTGGCTCGACTACGAACGGTACGACTCGCCGGTTCGGACATGGTTCCGGGACATTCTGGCTCGCGGCACCGGAGCGATCGTGAGCTACCGCGATCGGAAACGCGAAGGACCGGGCTCTGTGTGGACACAGGAGCAGGTCAACGGAGTCGGCTACTGGCTTCTGGGGAAGAAGAGACTTCCGGAAGCGATCGCTGTATTCGAGATGAACGCGGAGGACTTTCCGGCCTCCTGGAACGTCCACGACAGCCTCGCCGAAGCGTACGCCGAAGACGGCCAAAAGCAGCGCGCGATCGCCGCCTACGAGAAATCGATCGCCTTGAATCCCGGCAATACCAACGGCGCCGAGCAACTGCGCAAACTGAGAAGTGAGGAGAAGCCGAAATAGACGCGCCTATCTCCGGGGACTTCCCCCGCTCTGTCCGAGCTCGGAGTCGTATCGAAGAAGAGCGACCCCCGGCAGCGGCTACGTCAGCAGAGGCTGCGCGCGCTTCCCATTGACGTAGCGGTTCAGGAAGGCGACGCTGTAAGCCACGATGTCGGGGTGCGTCTCGGGGTGTCCGACGTCGGCCCACGCGAGGTGGGCGGCTCCCTCGAACACCGCGAAGTATTTCGACGGCGGCGTTTGATCGTATCCGCCTCCGGGCTTTTCCAGCGAGGGAGTGATCCCGACATCGAGTGTTCCTCCCTGGTACATCACCGGAGCCGACAGTCCCGCGAGAGTCTCTCTTCATGGAGAAGAGAAGGAGTGAGGCGCGACGACCGACAAGCGAAACTCGGCGGGGAAATTGCAAGGCTTTTTTCGGCAGTGAAAGCTCGAGGCTATGAAGATGAGTTGCCACGACGGGCGACAAGCCGGTCTGCGGCCCTCCTAGAAAGTACGTCATGATCACCGTGAAGACTCCTGCCGACTCGCTCATCGCGACTCTCGATTGGCTCTCGGGCTTTGAAAGCGAGAGCTTTCCGGTCGTAAGCCTCTATCTGGACGCGAGGCCCGACTCACGCGGTCGGGACCACTACAAACCGTTTGTCCGCAAGGAGCTCGTCGCCAGGCAGCGGACATACGCTCTCCGATCTCCTGAGCGAAAGAGCTTCGAGGCCGACGTGGAGAAGATCCAGCGCTACCTCGAGACGGAGGTGAAACCCTCGGCCAACGGCATCGCGATCTTTGCCTGTTCGGGGGAGGGAGATTTCTTCGAGGCCTTGCAGCTCGAGCCCTCCTTCGAGGAGAATCGCCTTTCCGTCGCGAAACGGCCGCAGGTTTTCCTTCTCGCGCGGCTGATCGACGAGAACCCCCGTTACGCGCTGGTCCTCGCGGATACCCGCTCGGCGCGGATCTTCGCCGTCGCTCGCGGCGCGCGCATCGACGAGAAAGAGCTGGAGAGGCCAACCCGCCCAAGGCCCTACGGCACCGGCTCGTCGCAGATGCGGTATCAGCGGCACGTCGAGCATCTCGTCCAGGAGCACGTGCGCGAGCTCGTCGAGCGGCTCGGCCATGTGGTCCACGCGGACCGTGTCGACCACATGCTCCTGGCGGGGGATGAGGTGATCGTGGCGCTGATCCGGGCGGAGCTGCCCAAGCGTCTCGCGCAGAAGGTCGTCGACACACTTCACGTCGACAAGAAGAAGCCCGAGGCCGAGATCTTCTCCGCGGCCGAGGAGGTCCTGCGTGAGCTCGATTCGAAGAGCGATACCGAGCGGGTCGATCGCCTGATTGGGGAGTACCGCGCCGGCGGCCTGGCGGTGGTCGGGCTGGAAGAAGTGCGGCGCGCGCTCGAGCTCGGTCAGGCCGACGAGCTGCTGATCTCGGCGTCGCTCGATCGAACAGGCCCGGCCGCGGAGCAGGCCGCCGCCGACTTCGTCGCCCTGGCGCGCCGCACGGGAACCCGCGTGACCTTCATCGAGGACCCAAAGCTCTTGGCGGAGGTCGAAGGGGTCGGTGCCTTTCTCCGCTACAAGCCGGCGCCAGCCGCAGAGACCGCCTGACCGGACTCGCGCGGCTACTTCTTGGCCGGCGCTTTCGCTGGTTCGACTGGCTTCACGTCAAACTTGCGGTTGCCTTCGATGAAGAAGACACACTCCGAGGCCTTGTCACAGGCAGTGGTATGGCGGTAGGTCGAGGGAAGATAGAGGTAGGAGCCGGCCGGCAGCCGGACCTCCGGCCTGCCTTCGGGGCCGTGAATGACCGTCCCCGACACGACGACGATACGCAGATCGGCCGAGTGCGTGTGAAGAGGCGCCGAAAAACCCGCCGGGAACTTCTGCACCGCGCCGAACGGGCCCTTCGCGGGGTCTCCAAAGAGAGTGGCGCCCTTGACGCCGGGAGGCGCGCCTTCCACGTCTGTCCATCTCAGATCACCCGCCGGCCAGACGACGGGCGCCGAGGCCGACGCCTTGGGGGCGGCCTTTGCCTTTCCCGCTTTCGAGTTTTGCGCGAGAGCCGCCGCGGCCAGGACGACCGACAGAGAGAACGCCAGGACAATTCTGAATCTCATTGACCGATCTCCTTCTGCTGGGGTTTTTCCCAACCCTATCAGTCGGAGTCGCACGACCGCAAGCCGATCGGGGCGGGGAACCGCCGGGTCATCGCGTGGTCGGGCTCGCCTCGAGCTTGGGAAGATACTGTTTTCGGATCTTCGCCACGATGCCGACATTCCGGTCGGCGACTTCTGAGATCTGATACTGGATCGTGGCTCCGAGAAGGATCGCCGTTTCCGGCCCCGTGAGCTTGTAGTCGGCTTCGAGCCAGGACGCGAGCGCCGAGGTGGCTTCCCGGAACGCTTCATCGAGCGATCCACCCAGGCCCATGGCCATCAGGAAGTCGTCGTTTTCGACGCGAGGTGCGTCGAGCCTCTTCTCGCGCTGGACATCCACGGCGAACTCGACTTCGAGGGAGGTTTCCAGCGCGTTTCCGTTCAACTCCCCATCCCCTTGAAGCGCATGGCCGTCTCCCAGGTAGAGAAGCGCACCCGGCTGCGCGACCGGAAGGTACAGGGTCGCTCCCTCCCGAATCTCATTGAAGTCCATGTTGCCGCCGAGCCTGCCCGAGTCGCCGGTTTGTATCGGAGCGGAGCCGTATCCCGGCGCGACCCCCACACAGCCGAGCATCGGCCGGACCGGGACCGCGAGATGCGTTAAGCGCGGCGTCGGTTTCGCGAGCGTGGCCACTCCCTTTTCGGGATCGAGCTTCCAGACCACGTCGTTGAAGTTGTTGTCCTTGTGCTCGGACGCATAGCCGGCGGTCAACGCCCGTTCGACCAGACCGTCGTCGCTGATGGCGGTCGGGCGGTTCAGGCTCAGCTTCTTGATCCGGACCACCAGGATGTCCCCGGGCATCGCCCCCTCGACGTAGAAGGGACCGGTCTGCGGATTTCCGCCGAGGACCCGCGCCTTCGCGCGCTCGTCGACCCCGGCAGCGTCCACCGTTTTCGTGCGCACCGTGTCGCCCGGCCAGATCCTCAACACCGGAGCAATCGAGCTCGAGAAAACACGATGGAACTCGACCGGCTCAAAATCGAGAGTCCGCGGCGCGGACGGCCGATCCGTGAGTACGCGCCGGGCGTGCCAATCGGCAGGAGGCGACTCGCCCCACGAGTCCCCTCCGGTCGCGGTCACTTTGCCCGACATCTCCGATCCCTCGACGCGCCCGATGTAGACGCTGTGAAGCCCGTTGGATTCCTCTGTCTCGAAGCGGACGTTCTGCCCCTCGACGCTCCCGGTAATGGGGATGCTCTTGCCGCGACGCCGAACCGAGCCTGTCACTTTCGTCTTTTCTGCCCGGAGATTCATCCGCGAGCTTCGCGCGTTTCCGAACGTCACGACCGTCAGCTCCCATTCGCCCGTCAAACTCGCAGGCCCAGGTGTAGCCGGCTGTTGCGCCTGGGACGCCGCGGCGCCGAGAAAAGAGACCGCCCACAATGCGCCGAGGAGCTTTCTTGTCATCGGGGTCCTCCTGCCGTCAATACGATTCTTCGGGCTTCGGGTTTCCAAACGCCGGCCCTCATCGGGCGCTTGGGACCTCGCGGATCGGAGCGACAGATATAACAATATATATATTGTAAGCATGCTCGCTTTGTGCGCCGAAAGGCGCAGGTCCGGAGTAAGCGGAAGCGACGTGGAGTAAGCGGAAGCGACGTGGTGGCACACCCCTTGCTCAACTAGCTCTGGTTGAAAGAACGCGATACAGGGAGGTTCTATGAGTTTGAAGGCATTGCAGAGCGAGGTTCTCGCAGCGCTGGTCGGCATCACTGCCGGGACCGCGCTTGCGCAGATTCCCGTGCCCGTACCCGTACCCGTCCCGCTTCCCGGGCTCGAGGTGCGGTTTTCGACCGGGAGGCCGCCGGCCGTTCGATACGAGCGGCGGCCGGCAATGCCCGGACCGGACTACGTCTGGGTCAGCGGCTTCTGGGACTGGGACGGTGCGCGCTGGCGGTGGATTCCGGGGCGATGGGAACTGCGCGTGGAACCGCAGGCTTACTGGATCGCCCCGCGTTATGTTCGCAGCGACAGGGGCTACATCTACGAGCCGGGCCACTGGTCCAACCAGACGATTGTGGTCGGCGATGACGTGCGCCAGCGGCGCGAGTGGCGGCGACACGAACGCGAGCACGAGCGCGAGCTCGAGCGGGAACGAGACCGCGATCGGTACCGGGATCAGTTCCGGGACCACGACCGCGATCATCAGTAAGAGTCGGACTCTGGATTCGGAGCCGCAGGTCAACCGGCGAACCCGGTCGAGCCTGCGGCTTTTTTCTTCTTAAACGACCGATCCGGTCGACCGCGGAGCGCAGGGGCGGCACTGAGCCGGCGGCGAGCAGACCGCCTACCTCCCGTTGGAGTGAGCGCTTTTACCTACAGCGGAAAAGGGCGCCCCGCAAGATAATCTGCCCGTGAGCAGCGGCGCGGAGGAAGGCGGGCGCCGATCCGGTCCGGAGACCGGACGGTTCACGGTGCGCCGCGTCCGCTCCGCCTATTCCTCGTGGCGCGCCTCGATCCGTCGGACCGACTTATTCCTCGCGGGCGTCCTCGGTGTGTTGTCGCTCGGTTTGGGAACGTACCTTTACACCCGCTCTCAGGCGGCCGCTCGCGTGGCGTTTGCCGAACGCGCGCAGCGGCTTCACGCAGCGATCGCGGAGAGACTGACCCAACCGTACGAGGATCTGCTCGCGCTCTCGAGCTTTCTCGAGGCCTCGGGCGGCCTGAGTCGCCAGCAATTCCGTCTCCTGGCGAACCCGATGTTGCAGCGCCACCGGACTGTCTACGCTTTCGAATGGCTTCCGCTGGTCCGCGAATCCGAGCGCTCTCACTACGAAGCGGAGGCGCGCGCCACGGGCCTGACCGACTACCGCTTCTGGGAGGCGGGTCCCGGCGGAAAGCCGCGAGAGGCCTCCCGCCGCCCTTCCTACGTCCCGATCCACTACATGGAGCCGCCGAGCGCGCTCGCGCTCGGTTTCGACATAGCGGCCGAGCCGGGCCGATGGCTCATCGCGGAGAAGGCGCGCGACTCGGGCGTCATCACCGCCTCGCCCCCGTTCGGTCTCGTGGAGGACATGGGTCAGCTGAACGCTTCGCTGGCGATCGCCCTGTACGCACCGATTTACCGCGGGGCTAATTCCGCGTCGGAGCCGGCGCGACGGGACTCGCTCTCCGGCTTCGTCATGGCGATCTTTCGAGTGGCGCCGCTCGTGGACTCCGCCGTGTCGGTGGCGAACGCATCGGGCCTCGCGTTCGCGCTGTCCGACGCCGAAGCTCCGGGAGCGCCGGCGCTCGCGGAACGGCCGCCGGCCGCGAGAACGCTTGTCCACCGGGCTGGCTTCGAGCTGAAGTTCCCGGTGCATTTCGTCGATCGCTGGTGGACCCTCTCTGTCTTCGCTCTTCCGGGGTCGCTGGTCCTCGCAAGCCGCGGGCCGATCGGGGTTGCGGCGGCCGGCGCGCTGGCCGCGCTGCTCGGGTTCGTCCTGCTGACCTCGTTGCGAACCATCTCTCGCCTGCGCCGCCAGGCAGAAAAAGTCGGACCGTACCGCCTCGTCGCGCGCCTGGGTCACGGCGCGATGGGCGTCGTCTGGGAAGCGCGCCATGCCTTGCTGCGGCGGCCGACGGCGGTCAAGTTGCTCGCGCCGGGCAAGGGAGGGGAGCGCGCACTCGCGCGCTTCGAGCGAGAGGTCCAACTGACGGCGGGCTTGACGCACCCGAGCACGATCGCGATCTACGATTACGGCCGCACGGCCGACGGCGTTTTTTATTACGCCATGGAGCTCTTGCACGGCATCAATCTGCTGCAGCTTGTGAGCTTCGACGGGCCGCTGCCTGCGGCGCGCGTCGTGCACCTGCTGCGGCAGGCGTGCGGCGCCCTGGCAGAAGCGCACGCCGCGGGTCTCATTCACCGAGACATCAAACCGGCCAACTTGATGATCTGCGTCCAGGGAGGCATTCCCGACTTCCTGAAGATTCTCGACTTCGGCCTCGTCAAGGACATCGGCGCGGCGGAGCCGCCGCCGGAAGGGGGAATGCCACAAGTCCAGGCCGACGCGGGGCTTTCGCTGGACGGCTCGATCCTCGGGACACCCCTTTACATGGCTCCCGAGGGCATGAGTGATCCGTCGAAGATCGATGCGCGCGCCGATCTCTTTGCGCTCGGCGCGGTCGGATACTTTCTGCTGACCGGCAATTCGCCATTTCCGGGGCGCACCGCGATCGAGGTTTTCCGCAGCGAACGCCTGGGTCCGCCGCCCCCTGTCGCGCGCGCCGCCCCGAATCCCGTGCCGACCCCATTGGAGGAGACGCTCCGGCGGTGTCTCGCGTTCCGTCGGGAAGAGCGGCCCGCCTCGGCGGAGGCGCTCGACGCCATGCTCGAGGAATGCGCCGTCTCGCCGGCGTGGAAGCTCGCGGACGCGCGGGCCTGGTGGCGAGACCGGGGTCCGGAGGCGCTCGCCGCGGCGCGGGCACAGAGAGAGGAAACCGATCTCGGGGAAAAAGGGCAGGTCCTGGTTTTGGCTTCCGACGACCGTACCCCGGGACCGCCATAGAATAGGAGCCAACCGAAGCGAGGTCCGAAATGTTGAGTGTGGACGCCGCCTATGAACGCATCGGCTCGGCTCTCCGGCGAAGAGGTTACGTTGTCACGAAGGAGGAGCGGCCGACCGAGCCCTCCGGAGATCGGGTGGCCGTTTACGACTCGCCCAACATGTCCGTGACGGTTCGTTGGCTGGAAAAGGCGCGGTTATTGACTCTCCAGGTGAAGGTCGATGGCGATTGGGTCGAGTTCGCCAGACGCAGCTTCGGCCCGAAGGGTCTCGAGGACGGCTCTGTCGACGCGCTCGTGCGCGCGGTCGATACGGAAGTCGCCGAGACGTCCACCGACTCGGGCGCGACATAAAACCCGGCAGGTCCGGTGAAAGGGGTCGGCGGCGAGAGATCAGGAGCCTGTTTTCCCGAAAACCCCGGTTCCTGTTTTTCGTAAGGTTGTCTCGGGAGAACTCTATGCGCAACGCTAAGGCACTCTTGTGTCTGTCCGCATTCCTGGCGGTCGCCGCCTCGCCCGACACGCCCCAGCGCGGTGTCGAACCTTCGGACATCGATCGCGGCGTCGATCCCTGCGTCGACTTCTTCGCCTACGCGAACGGAAGCTGGCGGGCGAACAACCCGATCCCGGCCTCCATGCCGCGGTGGAGCCGGCGGTGGGCGGCCGGCGAGTCGACGAAAGACCGCCTCCGGGAGATCCTCGATCAGACGTCCGCCGCTTCTGGGCGGGCGAAGGGGAGCGTCGAGCAGCTCATCGGCGACTTCTACGGGGCCTGCATGGACGAAGCTCGGGCCAACCGCCTCGGCGTCCAGCCGCTGATTCCGCTTCTGGCGGAGATCGACGGCATCCAGAACGCCGCGGACGTTCAGCGAGTGGTCGCCCGGTTCCACGCGATAGCGATTCCCGTGCCTTTCGCGCTCGCCGGAGAATCCGACAACCATACCCCGACGGACGTGATCGCAAAGCTCTACGCGAGCGGCCTCGGCATGCCGGACCGGGACTATTACGTGAAACCGGAGCCGCGGTTCGTGGAAGCGCGGGAAAAGTATGCCGCCCACGTTGCCGCGACATTCAAGCTGGCGGGCGACGACCCGGCGCGCGCGAAGTCCGCGGCCGACACGGTCCTGCGGATGGAGACCCACCTGGCCGAGGCGTCTCTGGACAACGTGGCGCTGAGGGACCCGAAGGCGACCGATCACAAGATGTCCTTCGCCGAGCTCCAGAAGCTCACGCCCCACTTCGACTGGACAGGCTACTCACGGCGAGTCGGGGTCCGAATCGGCGATCCGAACGTCGCGGAGCCGAAGTTCATGACCGAATTCGACCGCCAGCTCGCTTCGACACCGGTCGCCGACTGGAAGACTTATCTCAAATGGCACCTGCTCAACTCCGCGGCGCCGTCGCTGTCCGACGCGTTCGTTGCGGAGGACTTCGCCTTCAACGGCGCCTACTTAAGCGGCGCCAAAGAGATGAAGCCGCGATGGAAGCGCTGCGTCGAATCGACCGACCGCCGACTCGGCGAGGCGCTCGGCCGGAAGTACGTCGAGAAACATTTCCCGCCGGAGGCGAAGGCCCGGATGCAGGAGCTCGTTCAGAACCTGCGGCTCGCGATGGGCGAGACCATCGAAGGTCTGGAGTGGATGAGCGCGCAGACCAAGAAGCGCGCTCTCGAGAAGCTTTCGACCTTCAATCCGAAGATTGGCTATCCCGACAAGTGGAAGGACTACAGCCGCGTCGCGATCAGCCGCACCTCCTACTGGGATGACGTTGTCGCTTGCCGCAAGTTCAACGTCGACGACAACCTGGCGACGATCGGCAAGCCCCTCGACCGGGGGCGCTGGGGCATGACGCCGCCGACTTCGGACGCCTACTACAACCCTCTGTTGAACGAGATCGTCTTCCCCGCCGGCATCCTGCAGCCGCCCGCGTTCAACATGTCGGCCAACGACGCGGTGAACTACGGCGCGATCGGCGTGGTGATCGGGCATGAGATCAGCCACGGCTTCGACGACCAGGGGGCCCAATATGACGCGCAGGGGCGCTTGAACAACTGGTGGACCGAAGAGGACTTGAAAAGGTTCCAGGAAAAGACCGCCTGCGTGGTCAACCAGTTCGACAACTACTTCGTCGAGCCGGGCCTCCACCACAATGGCAAGCTCGTGTTGGGGGAGTCGATCGGAGATCTCGCAGGAGCGAAAATCGCCTATCGCGCCTTCCAGATTTCACAGAAGGGCAAGCCGCCGCTTCCGGCCGTGGACGGCTTCACGCCGGACCAGCAGTTCTTCATTGCATGGGGGCAGTTTCGCGGCGACGCCGTCCGGCCCGAGTTCGCGCGGACGATGGTTCAGGGAGATCCGCACCCGATCGGGAAGTTTCGCGTCATCGGACCGGTCTCCAACCTGCCGGAATTCCAGAAGGCATTCTCCTGCAAGCCCGGGGCGGCGATGGTGCGGCCTCCCGATCAGCGCTGCGAGGTCTGGTGATTGGGTAGTCGGTAGTCGGTAGTTGTGAGTTGGCAGTCCGCCTCTTGATCAGGCGGCGGGACACGGTTCGAACGACGACCAGTCGATCGATCGAACGTAATCCTCGTCCGGCGGGAAAAGGTTTCGAAACGTGAACGCAAAAGCCGTCGGACCGATCTCCTGGAGATGCGCGAGCCGCTTCTTGGCTTCGTCGATCGAGGGCCGGTGGCCCGTGGGAACCCACCAGAGAGTGACCACCGGCGCCCCGAACTTTTCGAACCAATCGTCCCGTTGTCGAAGCACCTCGGCGTGGGCGGTGCGATAGACGTAGCTGCGCAGATCCTCCACCGTCTTCCAGACGGAGAGATTGAAGAGAATCCGGTCGTCGTCATAGGGCCGGAGGTAGGTGGCATTGCCCTCCGGCGTCTGGAGCCGCCAGACGAAACCGGGGCTCCCGTCCGCCAGGGCGTTGATCTCCGCCAGGCGCGCCACGAATCCCGCCATGACCGGATCCTCGAGCGCGCCGCGCATGCGCGCGATATTCACCTGCGCGATCTGCAGCGTTTTCATTCGCGTGGCCGTACGTCCTTCCGCCGATTCTACGTCCGAGGAACAACGTCACGAGCCGGTGACCGGGGCTCTGGCTCCAGGCTGTCCGCCTGCTCTCCTACGCACGCCTGCGGCGGTCGGAGTAGGATTTCATCCGGAATGGACGTCGCCGGCGAGGAACGCCGCTTTGCGCGCTGGAAATGTTCTGCTTGTCAGACGACGCGCTACGCGCCGATTCCAGCCGATGGGCGTCTGAAGTGCCCGATTTGCTATGCGGCCGTGCCGTTCGATCCGCGCAGACACGCTCGCCGCGATCCCACCGATCGCGGGAAACGACCCGAAGAGATCCCGCCCGCAGAAGCCTGAGCGGCTGGCAAGCCCCTCTTCGCCCGGCCGCCGCAGCCGGCCTGATCGACTCGCTCGCGAGTTCACGGCAATCGGGGCGTTACGAGACGTAACACTTCCGAGGTCTTCCCGGTACGGCCCGGCTCGGCCTCGAGGCGTCCCATCAGTATCTTGCGAGACCGGTAGAAGAATTGCTCAACACAGGGGGCGGCCCTCCGCCGGGTCGCTGCCAATGGGGAGGTTTGACTCGAGATGGCCGAGAAACGAACGTTTCCGCGTTACCGCCAGGAGGTGGTGGCCGACTTCAGCCCCGCCGAATCCAAGATTACCGGCGTGACGAAGGACGTCTCGGTAGGGGGACTGTTCGTCCGCACGAGCCGAATGCCGGAAGAGGGACAGAAGCTGCTCGTCACTCTCCGTTTTCCCGACGGCCGCCAGCTGCTGCTCCAGGGTGAGGTCGTCCGAACCTTTGAAGCTCCGACGCTTGTCCGGCACTTGTTCCCGACCGGTTTTGGAGTATCGATTCGCAACAGCCAAAGCTACAAACGCTTCGTCGAGTCCGTCGCGACCCACAACGGCAACGCCATGGGCCCGCGCTCTCCGGCTCCCTCCGAGCGGGATTCGCACTAAGCTTCCTAAAAAACGGAGGGCGAGTATGCCCGATCAGGAAAAAGATTCGGCCGAACGCCGGCTCGGCCACCGGCGCCGGGGACGCGGCAGACGGATTCTCGGGGACCGGCGGGGGGAGACCAGAGATCTTCGGCGGCCCTCCGACAGGCGGATCTCGGAGCGTCGGAGCGGGTTGCGCCGTCGCGAGATACCCGACAGGCGAGCGGGAGCAGAAGCGTAGACCGCCGCTGCCGGCCGGACGAAGACAAAAAAAGAGGCGGGGGAAACCCCGCCTCGAAAATACTGAGTGCTGAGTGGGAGAGCGGTTAGTAGCGGGAGCGTCCGCCTCCGCCGCCGCCGCTGCGGTCGTCATTCTTCGGCCGCGCCTCGTTGACGGTCAGTGACCGCCCACCGAACTCGGTGCCGTTCAACGACAGGGCCTGCTTGGCCTGATCCGCGTTGCTGAACTCGACGAAACCGAACCCTTTGGATCGGCCGCTGTCGCGGTCTGTGATGACCTTCGCGGAGTCCGGAGTGCCGAACTTGGCGAACAGGTCGCTGAGCTGGTCGTCGGAGATGTTGTACGGGAGGTTACCTACGTAGAGCTTCATCAGAATCCATCCTTCGTGCCGGTCAAAAAATGGGGCGCAGGACCGCCGGCACGGCTCTTCGCATTCTCGTGGCTTTTTCGATCGGGATTCGTCAGAACAGGTCTGGCAAAGGCGAGCGAACCGAGAACAACCAAAGTATATCACGGCCATTGGGAGGCCTCCGAGCGCGCTCTCCTCGCCCCCGAGAACCTGAATCGGATCCGCCCATCTGTTCGAAGGGGGCGTTGAGCCGGCCCGCCCGCCGGGCGAGAATTGTTCCAGAATGAAATGGCGAAAACTCTTCTCCTTTTTCGCGCTCTCGTTGGTCGTTCCGCTGGCGCTCTACGTCGGCTTCGCCAGCCGACTGATCGCGTCTCACGTCGGTTACGAAATGGACGAAGCCATCTATGTCGAGTCCGCCGTCTTCGTCCTTCGCGGCAGCGCGCCGCCGCCCTTTCGCTACGACACCACGAGCTGGCTCTCCACCCGCGGCCGCCGCTGGCCGCTCATGATCATTCCCTACGTTGGAACGACGAAAGCGTTCGCGGCCCTGCCTCTTTTTGCGATCTTCGGTATCACGGCCCCTGTGGCGCGGTTGTCCGGCGTTCTGCTGGGAGCCGTGGGGATCGCGGGTCTCGTCGCGCTGATCGGGAAGCGGATCGATCCCATCGCCGGGCTGATCGTCGGGGTCGCTCTGAGCATCCACCCGTCCTATCTGGATCTCACGGTTTTCGACAATGGCGGCGCCTCCGTTTGGATGGTCTCGATGGGGCTCATCTGTCTGGCGCTCGAGAACCATCTCCGCCGCCAGTCGAGTCGGTCCGCGCTCCTGCTCGGGATCGCGGCCGGATTGGGCGTCTGGGCTCGCGCGAACGTCCTCTGGCTCCTCGCGTCGCTGATCGCAGCAGCCCTGTTTGCTTTTGGGCGACGCGCTCTTCCTCCCAGGGCTCAGCTCCGCGCGATCGCCGGAGGAGTGTGCCTCGGGGCTCTCCCGCTCATCGTCTACGAAGTGGGCTCGCGGCTGGCGACACTCCAGTACATCGAGGCTGCAAGTCAGCCGCTGTCCTCAGAGAAGGTCGCGGCGCGGCTCCGGGATGTCGCCGAGCTGATGATTTCCGATGGCGAGCAGCGGGGGATCTGGTCGGGTCCGCCGCTGCCCTTCTGGGAGATGGGGATCGGAGCCGCTCTCCTCGCGGCCGTTCTTTGCTGTCTGTTCGTCCCTGGCGCCGCGGCGCTTCCCGCCGTCGCACGTTGGCGGCGCGCGTTCGCGATGTCGGCGGTCGTTCTGTCGGCGATCATGCTGGCGTCGCGTCTGGGTGTCCGGCAGCATCACCTCGTGGCTGTTCTTCCGCTCGCGCTGGGAACGCTGGTGATTCTGTCCCTCGAGGTCGCGCGACGCCGGAGACAGGCGATTCCTCTTCTCGCAGCGGCGGCGGTCGGATTTGCGCTGATCTTCCTGAGCTGGGACATCCGAATCGACCGCGGGCTTCGCGCCTCGCAGGGCATTGGGGTTTGGTCGAGCGCCGTCGACGATGTCGGCCGGTATCTGCAGTCGCACCCGGTTGCGCCGAGCCGACTCAAGATTCTCAACTGGGGATTCCAGAGCAATCTTTACGTCTCCTCGGGAGGCTCGGTGCACGGCTCGGAGCTCTTCTGGGGCGCCACGAAAGCGCGTTCCTCACGGGGGAACACCTGGGAATCGGAGATCCGCGACGGAGGATCTTTCCTGCTCTTCTCGTTTCCGACCGGATCCACTTTTCTTGACGCTGCGGCAGAAGGATTTGCAGAAGCTCTCCAGAAACACGAAGGTCCCCGCCGGGAAACGCGCTTCCTGGACCGGTCCGGTTCTCCCATCGCCTTGCTCATCGAGATCGAGCCCGCCGCGCAGCCGCGGCTCTGACATTCCCGGTCGGAAGAGACTACCGCTCCGAGCTTGCGGCTTTCGCATCCGCAAGGAGCTTCTCGATGAACTGATTCGCCACCCGATCGGACGCTTTCTTGGTCTCGCTCTTACCCTTCTCGTACTCGAAGGCCCAGATGTGCTCCTGGGTCTTCAAATCGAGCAGCGTCAGAGTGGCGTAGCCGGTCACGAATCTCTGGCCGTTCCTGTAGGAGGTCTTGTACCCGGCGGATCCGAGCACGTCGGCGTCCGCGCGGTCGAGGCTGTCGACGTATGTGAATCGACCCGAAGAAGCAATCCGGGCGATGAGCTTCCTGCGAACTTCCTCGCCCCCCTCTTCCTTGACTCCCGTGTTCCCGACATGGAGTCTCCTGATCGTCTTCAACCGGGGGTTGACGCTCGAAGACTCAGCCCAGAGCAGACTCGCCGAACAGACGAGCGCCGCCACCCACCACGAGCCCCGTCGGAGAATGCCCATCGAGGTTCTCCCGGAAAACTGGAACGTGTTCACTCCGTCACTTTCCCTTCTTCGCGCAGGCCCTTTCGAATCCGAGCGCGCACGCTTTGCGGTGCAGCTCCGCGGCGCGGCGGCGGTCGCGGGCGACTCCCGTCCCCTTTTCGTAAGCGATGCCGAGGTCATAACAGCCTTCGCCGTCGCCGCCCTGACAGGCCTTGTCGAGAAAGGAAGCCGCTTTCGCCGAGTCGGCCTCGACACCGGCCCCGCCGCCGAAGACGGCCGCGGCGTTGAAGCAGCCAAAGGAGTCGCCGCGCTCGCAGCCGAGCTCGGAGAGCCGCAGTCCGGTCGCCGCATCTTTCTCGACCCCGTCGCCGGCGAGGTAGAGCGCTCCGAGGAGCGAGCAGGCGCGCGAGCGGTTCTCGTCGGCGTTGACGTCGTCCGGGTGCGGCTTGCGGTCGCACGCGCTCTGAAAGATCGAGGCGGACCGCGCCGCGTTCTTCCCAACACCGATTCCGTCGCGGTAGGCGCGTCCGACGTTCAGGCAGCCTCCCAGGTTGGAGGGCTGACAGTTCGTGCCCTCGCAGCCCCGCTGATACAGCGCGAACGCCCGCGCACTGTCTTTTTTGACTCCCCGGCCGTTCTCGTAATGGAAGCCGAGATTCGTGCAGGCGGTCGAGCTGCCCGAATCGCAGGCTTCGCGGTACTTGGCAACGGCGCGGGAGACGTCCCGGGCGGTCCCGCGCCCCTCGTCAGCCATCAGGCCAACGTTGTAGCAGCCGCGCGCGTCGCCGAGATCGCAGGCCTTGACGTAGAGCGCCGTGGCGCGGCGATCGTCCTTCTTGACGAGCTTGGCCGTTGCGTAGAGGAACGCGAGGTGCGCGCAGCCGGCGCCGCTTCCGAGCTCGCACGACCGCTCCAACAGCGCGACGGCGTCCCGGTCGCGATTGACCATGTCGGTCAGGCGCAGCCCGCCGTACGCGCACGCCTCGGCAGAGCCGGCCCGGCAGGCGGCCTGATAGATCTCGAGCGCGCGCTCCCGGTCCGACCCTCGGTTGCGACTCCACAGAGTCCATGCCTGGCGAAAGCAGCCGCTCGGGCTTCCAGCGCGGCAGGTCCCTTCGTAGAACGAGTCCTGGTCGACCGGGATGAGTTTCGCTTCGACGCTCTGGCCGGCCCGGCGGAGAACGACGCGCACCGGCTCGCACGAACGGGTATAGGCCGAGTCGACGAGCTCGCAGTCATTGGTGATGCGGGCGGCGCCGATCTCTTCGATGATGTCGTTCGCACGAATGCCCGCCGTTGCCGCCGGGCTGCCGGCGAGCACTTCGATGACGACGGCTCCTTTGGCGCCCTCAGGGAGCCCGAGTTTCAGCCGCAGCTGCCGCGTGATCGGACCTGCCTCCAGACCCAGAGTCCCGCGCTCACATCGCGGGGCAAGCTCCGTCCCCCCCTTGCTCGGCGGCGGCGCGGATGGCCGTGACGTGGCGCAGCCGGCCGCAAAAACGCCGGCGCACACCAGGAGCGCCACGTGGAGCTCGCGGAGAAACCACCTCCTGGCCGAGATTTGCTCTTGCGTGATTTGGTCGATGCTCCCAATTATCGCAGGAAGCTCTGACGGAGACGACTGCGGGAAGGCTTTATCGCATGACAGCAGCAGGAGACCGACTCCGATGCGCCGTAACCTTTTCTGGTCGGCGGGCGTATTGCTCGTCATGCGGCCGGTCTCTCTTTCTTCGGCAGTCCTGATTCTTTGTGCCGACGCATTGCGGTTGAGCGGCCAACCAATCAGCCCGCGCGACATCAGCGAGGTCCGGCTGGCGAGCGACGTGAGGCTCTCCCCGGACGCGCGGCGCGTCGCCTTCGTCGTTTCGGAGCCGGCGGAGTCCGGAAGGGCTTTGCGACGCTCACGCATTTGGATCGTCGCGACCGACGGAAGCGAAAGACCCCGGCTGCAGATCTCGGGCGGCGACGACCGCTCTCCTCGTTGGTCGCCTGATGGGGAAAAGCTGGCCTTCCTGTCCGTACGCGAAGAGAGTTCGCCCGGCGCCGGCGAAGCGACCCGACAGATCTATCAAGCCGCGGCGAATTCGGAGGAGGGCTCGGCGCAGCGGTTGACCTCGGTCGGTGGGGGAGTGGACGAGTTCGCCTGGTCCCCCGACGGGCGTCTCATCGCGTTTGCGGCGCCCGAGCCCGCCATCGACGAAGATCCGATCCTCGTCGGACGACAGCTGAGGTACACGCGCTTGGGCATCGTGAATGTCGCAGAAGGGACGACCACGCTGGTCACCGGCCGAGACTTCGACGTTCAGGAGTTCGCCTGGTCCCCCGATGGCGGGGAGATCGCGCTCGTCGTCGCTCCGACGCCTCGGCCCGAAGACCAGTTCGGACTCGCGCTCGTCGTCGTCAACAGGCGCACGGGCAAGATCGCGCGGCGCCTGAGCGAAAACGTTGCCTTTAGCGGGGGGCTGAGATGGTCACCCGATGGTCAACTCATTACTTTTTTTGAGTGCCCTCCAACCCGAGAGTTCGGCTCCTGGCTGGCGATGGTGCCGGCGGCGGGAGGCGAGGTGCGGCCTCTCTTGAAGGACAGCCTATCGACGACGCTGCGCGCCGAATGGGCGCCGGACTCGAAGAGCCTCCTCCTTCTGACCGAGGAAGGAACCGGCCAAGCGCTTCTGCGACTCGACGCGACGACTGGTCGGTCGCGGCGGGTGGCTGACGTCGTCAACTCGCAGTGGGAATTCAGCTTCAGCACGAACGGCACCACGATCGCTTACCTGAATCAGAGCATGCGATCACCGAGCGACGTTTGGCTCGTGGCCCCGGGCGTTTCCCCCCGCCGCCTGACCGATCTCAACCCGCAGACTCGGAACTGGCGCCTGGGGTCGGTGCGATCGGTGAGTTGGAAGAATTCCAAAGATGGAATGACCCGCAAGGGAATCCTGATCACTCCTCCGGACTTCGAAGCCGGCCGGCCGTATCCGACGATCATCGAAGGGCACCCGGGCGATACACCCTGGTGGACCGGGTGGCTCGGGAGCTGGTGGTCGTGGGGACAGCTTTTGGCCTCTCACGGATACGTCGTCTTTCTTCCGAATTACCGCGGCGTCAACGGTGAGGGATGGAAGATGCACGCTACGATCGGAGACTGGGGCGGCATGGCTTTTCAGGACCTCATGGACGGCATCGACGCGTTGGTGGAACAGCGAATCGCCGATCCCAACCGGCTCGGGATGGGCGGCTGGAGCAATGGCGGCTTCATGACGGAGTGGGCCATCACTCATACGACGCGCTTCCGAGCCGCCGTCGCTCAGGCGGGGCACTCCGACTTTTTCAGCCTCGCGGGTACCTCCTACAGCCGCGCTTCGCTGAAGATCTCGTTCGGAGATCCCTTCACGAATCGCGCCGTCTACGACGCTCACTCCCCGATGACCTTCATCCGGAGCTGCCGAACCCCCACACTGCTTCTTCACGGCGCGAACGATTCCGGCGTTCCGGTGGGACAGGCTCTCGAGTTCTACTCCGGCCTGAAGGCCAACGGAGTCCAGGCCGAGATGGTCATCTACCCGCGAGAGGGGCACTCGATTCGAGAGCGTGCGCATCAAGAGGACCTTCAAAACCGCGTCCTCGCGTGGTTCGACGGTCACCTGAAGGAAGTCGTGGCTTTGGATCCGACGAGGACCGCGCCGTCGGCCGGGGAAGATCCGTGACGGCCGCGTCGATCCACTCGCGAAGCCGGCGCTCGACGTAGGGGAAAAACGGGTTGCACGTCAGCCGCATGAGCTGGTCCATTCCCACGATCAAGCCCGATCTCTCTCCCCGCGGCGCGAGCACGCCCAGCCGCACGCCGTAGAACTCGCGCGGATCGGGGTCCGTCCCGTAGAGCGGATCGTCGGTCGCAAACGGAAGCGCGATGTGAGAAAGGGAAAAGGTCTGAGGCGGCCAGAAGAGCCCCGTGGATTGGTCGCGCGCCCGAGTCTCTCCCGCCGGCGTGCGCCGCTCGACGACCTCGAGGACCTTGTCCGAGGCGTTGGTCACGATCGCGACTGTGTAGCCCCGGGCGCGCGGAGGAAGCAGCTGCGGGAGCGTCTCATCCGAGCCGCTCGGAAGGAACGGGCGCAGGTCCCCGTACCGGTTTCGGTCGAAGATCACGAGCTCGCTGCCGGGAGCAGAAAGCCGGTCGAAGAGCCGGTGAACGACCGCGTGCGTGCTCACGGTAAAGTCCACGAGAGACTGAAAGGCGAGGATCGAGGCAAGCTCCGAGATCCGGCCCGAGCTCGCGGCCGAATCGATCTCTTCACCAAGCGCCCGAGTGAGCCGGAAACTCTGATACGCGGCATTGGCCGGAAAGGAGTTGTACTTGAACGGAATGTACTCGGGCAGGACCTCGATCCATTTCGATTTCTCGAAGTAGGAGAACGAACCCAGAGAGCTGACCAGCCTGGCCAACGCGGCAAACCGAGTGACTCCGATCATGGGGGAGAAGAGCGCCAGGCGGTCGGGTTTCGGGAGCTCCGGATCGCTCAGCGAGTCGAGGGCGTATTTGGCGGCGAGCCCGCCGCCGCTCGAGTATCCGATCAGGAAAAACGGCCGGCCCTTGCCGGCGCGGGCTCGCACGTGGCGCGCTCCCACCCGGACGGCCGCCATCCAGTCCTCCCAGGCGACGTCGGTGAGCGCGCCCGGGACTGTCCCGTGGCCGGGCATCCGAAGGCAAAGAACCGAGATGCCCTGTTCGTGGAGGATCCGGGCGAGCCGCCGCATGCTGTAAGGGGAGTCGGTCAGACCGTGGATGAGGAGCGCGCCGCCCCGGTTGTTTTGGGCAATGATCTCGAACGTGCGGTTCCAGTCGGTCGGGAAGTGCGAGGGATGGAGGGGGCTTCCCTCGAAAAATCGGTTGGCGCGGGCCATTTCCTCCGCCGAGAGCCGGCTCCCGACCTCTTCCCGGACCTCGCGGAAGACGGCGTCCTCCCGGCGGAGGTAATCCGCCAGTGTGAAGGCGGCAGTCATCTCTCTCGCGCGCACTTCCGAGCGCGGCCGGACGCGATGCCAGGGGCCGAGCGCCGGTTGGCGGCGCGCGTCGAACGCTCGCACGAGGACGATCGTCGCGAGCACGAGCGCCGTGGCAATCAAAGTCCCCCCGAGCCACTTCAGCAGTCGCCGCATCGAGCCTCCTTCGAATCTCGATCGACCGGGAGAACCGATCGCAGGGGGATGAGTTCGATTTGGATCAGGGTCAAGATCATACGGGACCGGCGCCGATCGTTCTGCCGATCGAATCGAGAATCGTCCGCAGCTTCATCCAGGCACCGACTTTCTGAACACGCTTGGGCCCCGGGGAAGAGACCGAACCGCAGACCTGTTAAAATAGGTGACTCGATCCCTTCAAAATTGAGTCAAGGCTTCTGTGGGCTTTGATGAGGGATTTTCTAACCGGGTACGCTGAGAGGATACGAATGATGCAGGCGCGGCAAAAAGACTGGGTGAACATACTGTTTCTTTCCTTGACTCCCGTGATTGGGGTGTTGGGGACGGCGGCCTACGCGATGACCTACGGGGTTCGCTGGTGGGAGCCGACGCTTTTCTTCGTGCTCTTCGGGCTAGTCAGCTTTTCGGTGACCGCGGGTTACCACCGTTGTTTCGCCCACAAGGCCTACGTGAGTCATCCGGCTCTGCAGGCGTTCTATCTCTTCTTCGGGGCGATGGCCCTCCAGAACTCGGCCCTGAAATGGTCCTCGGATCACCGCGATCATCACCGCCACGTGGACCGGGACTGGGACCCGTACAGCATCAAGCGCGGGGGACTGTGGGCCCACATCCTGTGGCTCTTCTACAAAGAGCCGGCCGAGCACTCCTACGAGAACGTTCCCGACCTGAAGGAGAATCGTCTGGTCCACTGGCAATACCGGCTGAACAACTGGATTGGCATTGTTGTCGGCCTCGGTCTCCCGACTCTGATCGGCGCGCTGTTCGGCCGGCCTTTGGGGGGACTGCTGTGGGGGGGCTTTCTGCGGATCGTCCTGATCCACCACACGACCTTCCTCGTCAACTCGGTGGCTCATCTGTATGGCACCCGGCCCTACACGGAGGAAAACTCCGCGCGCGACAACGGACTGCTCGCATTCGTCACCAATGGCGAGGGTTACCACAACTTTCATCACAAGTTCCCGTCGGACTTCCGCAATGGGGTGCGCTGGTATCAGTGGGATCCCACGAAGTGGCTCATCGCGGTTTTGAGATTGACCGGCCTGGCTCGCGACCTGAGGAAGACGCCCAAAGCCGTGATCGAGAAGTCTCGCCTGCGCATGAAGCTCCAGAAGGCGGAAGCGCGGCTCCGCGAGGCTCCCGCGGGAATCGCGGAGACGATCCGTCCGCGTCTGGACCGGGCCCATCAGGCGCTCGACCGCGCGGTCGAACTCTGGCACGAGGTGGACGCAAGGCGCCGGGACCTGCTGGCTCGTGGAAGAACGGCCTCCTCGGACATCGTGCGGTCCTGGAAGCAAACACTCCGCGAGTCTCGAGCATCTCTCTCGGCTGCCCGCTCCGAGTGGCGCGAGGCGGCTCGGCTGCTGTCTCAGATTCCCGAGGGGGTTTAGCTCACCGTCGCCGTCGAGGGGAAATGAGCGACGTCGTCTATCGATCGGAAGTCCGGATCGAGCGGGTCAAGGGCCCCATCCGGAAGGCCTACCTGCCGGCCGAGAAGGAGCCGGTGATCTTCGGTGTGCACGGCGCCGTGGCGGAGCATTACAAGGTATCGCCGGACGCCTTCGAGCCCCGGGCGACGACGCTCGACTACGTCGTCGCCGCGGCCGCGGGTTGACTGACCGGCACCTTTGGAGGCGCGCTGGAGGCGCGCAAGATTTCTGCGGCCGGCGGCCGGCTCTCGGCAAACGCAGTCGGGGAGATCGAGAAGGAAGAGGGTGTCCTCGTGATCCGGCGGATCCATGTCCGGATGAATCTCCAGGCTCCTGCCGCAGACCGCGAGACCGCAGAACGGGTGCACGGCATCTATCGCGACAGCTGCCCCGTCTACCGAACCTTGAAGCCGGCCATCGCAATCACGACCGAGCTCGTTTTCGAGCCTCTGGCCGAGCCAGGCGGCCCCTGACTCGATAGACCCTCAAGACGTACCGTTCTTCAATAGCCGGTCGAGCTCCCGACGCACGTCCTCCATCTTGACCTCGTGGTCGGGCTGCTTCCAGAGGACCTTGCCGTCCGAGGAGCGGATGACGAGGCCGTGGTTTTCGAACCCGAGCTCCTTGACGACCTTCTTGTTTTCGGGGGTCGTCGCGTCGAGATTCTGTCCGTGCGCCTTTCCCTTGTACTCCTGCTCCAACCCGCTCACGGCGGGCTTGACCCTTGCGCAGATCGGTCAACCGGGCAGGTAGTAGTAGGTCACGTCGAGCGGGCCGGTTTTCTCCGGTCTCGCGACGGCGAGAACGGCCGACAAAGCAGCCAGAGCTCCCAGGAGCAGCGCGCGTCGGGTCATAGAGCCTCCCATTTCGGGGAGCATAGCCCGGATTCCATCGGCCCGACGCTGACCATCTCAGACGCCCGCCCGTCCACAGAGCGTGCGGACATCTTCCTTGCACGTTCCTGACGTCGTCCCGTCGCGAGCGAAAGCTATCGTCGCCAGGAGGAGGCTCGCACGATGCCGTCGCGCTCTCGCATTTTTCTTCCGTCGCTTGTCGCACTGGGAATCCTGGCCGCGGCCGCGCTCGCGCGCGCGCAGGAGTGGACCTGGCCGGAGAAGCCCGTGAATCTCAAGGTCCTGCCCAAGGAGTTCACCGGCAAGAGACTGAGTCCCATCATGAGGGGCTTCACACGCTCGCTCGGAGTTCGCTGCACCTATTGTCACGTTGGTGAGGAAGGCAAGCCGCTTTCCACCTACGATTTCGCGTCGGATCAGAACCCGAACAAGGACCGCGCGCGCGAGATGTATCGAATGCTCGGAGACATCAGCGACCATCTGAACAAGATTCCGCCGAGCGCCGACAAACGCGTCAACATGTGGTGCCACACATGCCATCAAGGGAGGCCCCGTCCCACGACTCTCGAGGAGGAGCTGGGTGAGGCCTATCGGCGATCGGGAGTGACCTTGGCTCTCGCGCGATACCGCGAGCTTCGGGAGCGCTATTACGGCAGGGGAGCGTACGACTTCGGCGAGGGCTCACTGAACGCGTTCGGACACGAGCTCCTGGAAAAGGGGGATGCCGATGGCGCGATCGCCATGTTGCGGCTCAACACGTCGCAGTTCCCTCAGTCCGGCATCGTCTGGGCCAGCCTGGCCGAGGGATATCTCGCGGCAGGACAGAAGACGCTGGCTCAGATCTACTACCGCAAGTCTCTCGAGGTCGATCCGCAGAACTC
>Ga0070698_100000186_pt1 | contig 59002 bp, 56 predicted proteins | sample KBSK1502metaG_FD_65477 | JGI IMG/M metagenome (GOLD analysis project Ga0070698, IMG submission 65477) | Corn, switchgrass and miscanthus rhizosphere microbial communities from Kellogg Biological Station, Michigan, USA - KBS K1-50-2 metaG | ecosystem: Host-associated > Plants > Roots >...
CTACGTGTTACTCACCCGTGCGCCACTTTACTTATCCCCCGAAGGGGACTTTCTCGTTCGACTTGCATGTCTGAGGCACGCCGCCAGCGTTGATTCTGAGCCAGGATCAAACTCTCGTTAAGAATTTGTTCTCTAGCAACATTATCAATTACTGGTTTACTTTCGTATTCAGTTTCGATAATGACTCTTGCGAGTTTTGCGCGAACTTTATCGTTCACGTGTTGACTCTCAAAGGTCTTGAAACGGACACGCTCTATCTAGTTTTCAAAGATCGAATTGTAATTATCTTGGATGGTACTTAGGTTTGACCCACAGTGAGGATGTTATCCTCCCAAGCAAACGCGTATACTAACCGCGGTTGAGGGGGATGTCAAGCGCGCTCGCGGGAATTGTTTCAAAACCCAAATGGTTGTGAGAACAACCGCTCTCCAAGGACCGAAGGAAGGCTTTCGTGAGATCGCCGTCAGCAACAAGCAGATCAGGTAAGTAACGCAAACTCAAAGGTAAATTCAAACCCAAATACTGAGGCAGATCGATATACTTAATCTCACCGAATAGCTCTTCGATACCAAGTCGGGTCACTCGATAGCTTGCTCTTTCAAGAAGAAGGGTTAGCAAGCTCTGACTGATTTGTCCTTTGACGAGATTAGGAAATCGTAAAGCCAAATTAGTCCTCACCAATGGCCTGAAACAAACTAAGGCATCTCTTTACGGCCGTGCAGCCATTGCCGAAACGAATCCTGGCTTTCTCCTGAAGGTTGGCCGAGGATCAGATTCTCGACGCTGATATCTTCGTCCAGATCGGGCCAATGAATTCCCTCTCTATCTCCAGTCCATCTCCAGTTGTTTCTCTCTTCGGGTGTCCCGTAAACGAGCCGCGGATACCACGCCAGCGGCACCGTAATAGTTCGACCGTCGCTTAGATCGACAGTCAAGCCGTCTTCCGTAATGACGAGACTCTGTGCTCGGACCTCAGCGACTAAAGTACTCATTCCAACTCCTCACTACAAATTGGCGCAAGCTACTCCGAAGGCGTTTGATAATCGGCCCGCGCCGACGAACACAAATTATTCAACGCTTTCAGCGTAAGGGGTTTGGTGGGATCGTTTACCCAGGGTGTTACCCTGGGCTTAGTTATCCAACGCCTTCGGCGTAAAACGGCAAATGCCGGTTATCATGCCCGCTCACTTCCTCCGCTTTCCCTTAACCTCGCCCGGCGCCGCCACGCGCATTACGCCGCGATCGTCTCGATACAAACTGTACTTAGCTTCCGTGATTTTCCCGCTCTCATCCTTAACCCTGATCGAAAAAGTCTTGTCTGCTCCGCGCCCTTCGATGCGCAACGGCAAGTAACCTTCCAAATCCGGGCTGCGATAGGCCGTGTAATGATCCTGGTCGTGCTTTTCGTAACCGAGCACGTAGATGCGATCGAAATCCGGCTCATCCAACTTGTGCGGCTCTTTGGAAGAACTTCTCTCCAAAATCACCCAACTGCCGGGTCGAGACTCCCTTGCCACGTCCTTACCCTTGGTCGCGGATGTCTCGTCGCTGCTGTCGTCATCAAGCCGGCGCCACGCCACAAACTCTCGGCCGGTTCGGTAATAAATAATATCGCTGGGTACAGTAAGCTCGACTTGCTTGCCGTAGATCCACCCTTCGGGCGCGGGTGAAATCGCAGGTGACAAACGAACCTTGTACCAGAGTTCCGTCGTCTCTTGTTCTTCCGGATTCTCTTCCGAACTCTGTGGACCCTTGTTAGCTCCAGTCGTCGCACTGCCAGGCTTTGGCGCAGTATCACTCTCGGTTGTCTCAGAGCCTTTCAGCTTGGGTACGCGCTTCCAGCCGATGATCTCGAACGTGGATCCGCTATCGAGCCGCATCATGATGTTTTCGTTGTTGCTGCGATCCGGAGTCAGGCGAAGATTCGAACCCGCATGTAACTGGCCGGTCGCCTGGGCCTGCGTGCCCTTGTCTTCTTCAGCCAGCTTCCGAGCATTGTCCAGCACCTTCTCCGGCATGATATTGCGTGCTTCGATCCAGCCTTCGGTGCGCTCGTCGTCGTGACCTCGCACTCGATACCAACGCTCTTTCTTGCTGTTATCACTCGGATCAGGGATGTCGATCGAATCAAGGATATCGACTATGTCGCCGCGATTGACCTCGAGCAAATCAGCCGCAACTACCGCGCTCGAGCTGCGAATCTGCGCGCTGCGCGTAACTACGACACCCGTGTTGCTGCGACTTGCCAGAGTGCTGCACCCGCTCATCAGCACGAGAGCCATCAGCAGCGTCGCGGTCGCGAATATTGATTGATACCTTCGATCTCTCATACGATTGCGAAACTCCATAATAATCTGCGCAGTCTGACTGTTGTTTACGATCGTTTAGAAGTTCAGGATGGCTTCCTCGGTCTCGGCGAACGAACGTAGTCATTGTAACCCAAGTCATGCAACAAATCGCGTTGCTGGCGCGTCAGCGACTCGCTCACGCTGAGGCGCGTCCGCAGACCAAATGTTTCCACGCGCAAGCCAAATGGCGCGAGCCGCTCCGCCAGGTTGATAACAATGGGATTACTCACCAGCGCGCGCGCAAAATCTTCCATCCCGGAATAGGCCCCGAGCGCCTTGAGTGCTGCCTCAGAGCCGTCGCTTCCCTGCCCCGTTTTACTTCCCGCGCTGCGCGCGTTTGCTTCCAGGTAGCGATACTCGCGAAAGATACTCCGGTAGACATCGTCGAGCGAACGCTTATTGTGACTGAGACTTCGCAGTTTCAAGTCACACAAAAACGCGATCAACATGCTCTTCGAATAAACGGCAGAGTTTCCGACTGTCCATCTTCTCTTCGAAGCCTCCAGCAGTGACCAGCGATCACGATCGATCGACAAATAGTAACCATCGTACGCACGGGAGATCGCGTTCAGAAATTCCGCGAAGGTCAGGAGATCCAGACGCACGGCTACCTGCGCGGCCTGATAAACGGTAAAGCCTTCGTAAAACCAATCGTAGTCGCCCGAAAGATTCAACCCATTCGGAACCCAGAAATGAAAAAACTCATGGGTTAGAGGCACACTCAACTGCGCCAACGCGGCAACTTTCGACGGAAGCTTTCCCATAAGCAAAGTAACGGACGAACCCCGCGTTTCAGCGCTCCACTTGTCCGCCGCTCCACTCTGCGACGTCGGAAACAAGATCAAAGTAGCCCGCCGCGATGGCGCCGCACCAAACACATCCCGGTGCGCCTTCAGAACCTTCGCTGCCAATTCGGTCGCATCAGCATCATTGAAAGCCCAGTCACCGGCGGCCACTAGATTAAACGTCAATCCCGATGCGCTAGTCGTCGAAATCCGCAACTTTTCACCGACGGCAAAGACCGCGGTGTCGGCGTCGGCGATTTCGAATTCGCCGCCGACATTCTCTGCTTCATTTGTATGGGCAACCCAGCCCGGCGGCAAGATGAGCCGCACGGTTATCCCACCGCCCGCTCGATCACCTGGCAGGAGGTCGCGCAACATCAACAAGCCGCGCTCAGAACCCAACCACGAAACGCGCGCTGCATCAGAAGCTCGTGCGGATGGAGCGATGTAGACTTGATAACGAAACTTCGTTGCCGGAGCCGCAGCCTGAAATTGGCCCGGCGCAATCTTTCGCGTCGCGACTTCGGCGCCCGCCGCGTCGAACAGATTTAGCGACTCGATTCTGCTGCCCAGATTCACGATGTCGGCGTAACTATCGCGAAATGACCAGACTGTCGTCGGCGCACAATTGCCTTCGATGATGACCCGTCCAGGTAAGTCGGGACGGACGCGGATATCAAGCTTCGCCTGCTGCGCGGCGGCGAGGGAAGCCAGGCAGGCCGACGCCGCGATCACGCAGAGCAAGAGTTTCAGATGTCGATAAAGCACCGCACCGACGCCCTTCGAAATGGCGCAGAAGTCCTCTCGCGGATTCTGAAATCGTTGGATTGACATGCCGTGCGCGCGTGACTAAACTGCGAGTTTAGTCTAGCATCAAAGTTCCAAACCGTGATCCGCAGACCAGCACAAATGCTTTTCCGAAGCCCAGTCAAACGAGCCCGCCTGCTTGCAGTAATGCTGCTGGCGGCGATTGCCTGGGGCAGCACCGCCGAACTCACCCACCATCACCTCGCTAAAGGCAAGGTGGGTGGATCAATTTCCACGAATCAATTCTCGATCCCAGATGAAGCGACGGCAACACAAATCAGTTCCAGCGAAACGAACGGCACGTCTTCCAAATCAAAGAGCGGCGCCGATTGCCTGATCTGTCAGCTTCACCAGAATCTTTCCGCTACCGAAATCAGCCATTCGCCCGGCGACGGACCAACAGAAATACGTGGTCTGAATACGCTGCCGGACGCCGTCGTTAAGCTATCTGAATTCACCTCCACCGGCCACGGCCGCGCTCCTCCCGCCAATCTCTAAGCCACCGATTCGCTGTTAGGGGTGCGCGCTCTCATTCTTGATTCGTAGAGCTGCGCCCTGGTTCGAAGCCAGCGACGTTCATTCACCCAACGTGGGTCTACGTCCGCGAGCTTCATCCGGCAATCACATCGCCAGGAGGAGGCAGAGATGAAAGCTCAGAGAATCATTGTTCCGATCTCATTCGCATTCTTAGTTCTTTGTTCGACAATTTCGTTGACATCAGTTATCGCCAAAGCACAGGCGCTTAACGCCGGCGCAGTCACTGGTGTCGTTACCGATCCCAACAACGCCGTCGTACCAAACGCAACTGTCACCATTGCCAACGCGGTAACAGGTTATACGCGTACGGCCACCACTGACGCCGAGGGCGCATTTCGCTTCGACAACGTTCCGCCCAATAACTATCAACTCAAAGCTTCTGCTCCAGGCTTCTCGTCTGAACAACAAAGCTTGACCGTCCGATCATCAGTTCCGATCCAGGTTAAAGTTCCCCTCGCGGTAAGCAGCGCCAGTGAAACTGTAACCGTCACTTCGAATGCCGCCGACGTGCTCGAGAACACCTCGACGTCACACACCGATGTCGACCAATCATTAATTACCAGACTGCCCGTAAGGTCAGTCGGATCGGGCTTGAGTGATGTGGTGACTCTCGCCGCGCCCGGCGTCGTCGCCGATTCCAACGGATTCTTTCACCCGCTTGGGGACCACGCGCAAACTTCTTACTCGATCGACAACCAACCGGTTTCTGATCAGCAGAGCAAGGCCTTCTCGACCCAACTGCCGCCGAACGCGATCCAGTCGATGGAAATAATTACCGGCTCGACTCCAGCCGAGTACGGCGACAAAACAAGTCTGGTCGTGAACGCGATCACCAAGTCAGGTCTGAATCAGAAGAAACCGGCGGGCGACTTCAGTACGACTTATGGAACGTTTGGCACGATAGGTCAGGATGCTTCGCTTGGTTATGGGAACGCAAAGGCGGGCAACTTTATTACTTTCAACTTCGAGCGTTCGCGCAGATTTCTCGATTCGCCCGAGTTCACTGTCCTGCACGACAAGGGCTCGGCGGGCAGCATCTTTGATCGCATCGACTACAGCCCGAACTCGAAAGACACGTTTCACCTGAATCTGTTCTTCGCTCGCAACAGTTTCCAGACGCCGAATCAATTTGATCAGCAGGCCCTGGGCCAGGATCAACGACAGCTTGTTCATAGCATTAACATCGCGCCCGGCTATGTTCACATTTTCAGCGCGACGACCGTGCTTTCGGTTAACCCGTACTACCGGCTGGATAACGTGAAGTACTTCGCCAGCCCCAATCCGTTTTCCGATCAAACAATGACCTTCAGCCAGTCGCGCCGTTTGAATAACGCGGGCGTCAAGGCCGATGTGTCTTATGTTAAAGGAAGAAACAACGCCAAGTTCGGCGTGCAACTCTCGCACACTTTCCTGACCGAATCCTTCAAGTTTGGCATTACTGATCCGGATTTCAACGATCCGGCGAGCCCGGATTTCCTGCCGGGCCTGCTGCCATTCGACCTGACGCGCGGCGGTCAACAGTTCAATTTCCGCGGCCACACGGATATCAAGCAGGAGGCCTTCTATGCTCAGGACATTCTTACGCTCGGTCAGGCAGCAGTATCACTTGGCCTTCGGTTCGACAACTATGACGGGATTACTAAAGGCAAACTCTTGCAGCCGCGGCTGGGCGTCTCGTATCACATTAAGGAGACAGGAACGGTTTTGCGCGGCTCCTTCATGCGCAGCTTCGAGAGTCCATACAATGAAAACCTGATCCTGTCGAGCGTTACGGGCGCAGGCGGTCTTGCCAACGGCGTCCTGGGCGACACCAGTAACCTGCCGTTGCGGCCCGGCGCTCGTACACAGGTCAACGCGGGTTTTCAACAAGCGCTCGGCAAGCACCTGCTTTTGGATATGGACTACTTCATCAAGCGCACCAACAACGCCTACGATTTCAACGTCCTTTTCAACACGTCGGTCACCTTTCCGATTTCATGGCAGAAATCGAAGGTCGATGGCGCTTCCCTGCGTCTCAATCTGACAAACTACAAAGGACTGTCGGCATTCATTGTGGCCGGACACACGCGGGCGCGGTTCTTCCCGCCTGAGACAGGCGGATTATTCTTCAATTCCGATTTACCGGGCGGTGTCTTCCGGATCGATCACGATCAGAAACTCGAGCAGACGACGCAGGTTCAATATCAGTTCGAGCAGTGGAAGAAGGTCGCGCCATACGTCAACTTCACCTGGCGCTACGACAGCGGTTTGGTCGCAGGTTCTGTTCCGGACTTTGCAACGGCGCTGGATTTCACGGCGGATCAGCAAGCGCAAATTGGTCTGTTCTGCGGCAGCACGTTCGCGACGCCGACGCAACCGATTCTTGCGTGCACTGCGGCGAATCGCGGCGCCTTGCGTGTGCGCATTCCGGCGGATGGTAAGGAGAACGACGACACTAATCCGCCGCGCATCGCGCCGCGTCATCTTTTCGATTTCAGTGTGGGGACAGACAACCTGCTCGGCGGAGAGCACAAGAAGCTGACCCTGCGCTTTACGGCCATCAACATCACAAATAAGGTGGCTCTCTATAACTTTCTTTCGACGTTTAGCGGTACCCATTTCGTCACCCCGCGCACGTTCCAGATTCAGGCGGGCGTGACTTTCTAGTTTTCTGGAAGGCTCAAGGGCTGGCGTCGAAGAGCTTTATTCGCCCAACGAAGCCGGCCCTCAGTGGTGTCGCATCTATTTGATTTACGGGTGTACAGAGTACCGACTTTAGTCGGGTTTTACCCGGCGGGAAAGACCCAACTGAAGTTGGTACTCTATGCGCCGCTGGATTGACACCCCCCGAGCCCTCCGGTCGCGCCTTGGCCTAAGTAATAGAGAGGCGGAACATAACGTCCCGCCGACTTTTTGTAGCCCGCTCCTCGAACGGTGATGACAGAATCGAGGGCTTTCAGAGATCTGCGAAAAAGACTGAGAAAACGCTCTCGAAAAAGAAAAGAGGCCGCCGAGAGACCATCTCCGGCAGCCTTTGTGAACCCAAATAAATTCGAGTTCGAAGTCGGCCTATAAGCTACCAAACGCGGCATTGTTTGGCAAGCCCTGTGGCGAAAAATCATGATATTAAGTTTTAACAAACCTTATAGCCTTGGCTGCCGCTATTCCGGCTTCTCGACCAACCGACCGGCGTATGAGTTCGAGAGCGCCGAGATCTCCATTTTCTCCCAGTAACTGCAAGAAAGTTGATTCTAGAGTTTGGAGGTAGTCCAAGAACACCTGCGCTCTCCGCTTGCGAGAAGCGAGTTGCGCGGGCACGGCACTATGAGCTTCAATGTCGTCAGTCAACGCTCTTAGCTCGTTCCAAACGATCTCATTTTCAATAGCCGTGTCGTACATACACTCCTCTACGTAGACCAATCGCTTAATCAAAACCTTGGCTAAATACCCTCCACGGCGAGTGATCGCAACGGCCGAATTACTATGAACATCCTCGGCGGCCACGTTTCGAATCAGCCCATTCTGATAAAGGTCGTTAAGGCAAACGAGAATTTGAGCTTCTGATGCACCGGCTCTAGAAAACAGCTCCACACAATTCTTTACAGGAACCTCAACCTCATTCTCGTCATGTGCGTTGAGAATCAAGAGTCGTAGAATAAACAATCTCAGAAGTCTCAAAGTTTTCGATCCTGACTTTGAATCAAATAAGTTTAGACATTCAGCGCGTTCCTCTTTGAAGTATCTCCATTGACCAAGCATTGTTCCCTTAAAAACCTCATGAAAAGGAAATTGGTAGGTCGCATCACCTTTTAGATAATTGCTCACGGCTTTGTCGGCTTGGATGTGCCCGGAAGTAAGAAAATTAGTAACGAGCGTTAGTCCCTTCCTAATATCTAAATCAGCAAAAGCATTTATGAATTCGCCCGATTCGCCGGTTAGAAGACTTCGTTGCGTAATATCAAAAAATACACTCAAATCGGGAACGTCAATTCGGGCGCCGGAGCCTACTTCAATTTTAACGTGCTTTCGCTCGAGAATCTTTTTTGACAGAGATAGTCTTTTTGACAGAACGGCTTGAAAGGGTGGCGGATCGAGCCACAGTTTTCTCAGCTCAAAAGCATTGAAAACTGAACTGTTACGATGCCGTACATACGTCTTATCTCTAATCGAAACAACAACGTTGCATTGAAGCCTCTTGGATAGAGCTAAACCTTCTGAGAAAACGGTAGTCTCAAGTTGGTCGTCTTCATACAGATCAATATTGTCCAAAATCACGACGCACATCGTGGATAGGGTTACATATCTAAAGACCTTATCCACATAAGGCTCCACTTCCCGGTATTCTCCACCTATGTAGTCCGCCACAATCTTGTTGAATTCATCCGCCTTCGCCGCGATCGGTGCGTATGGTCCGCGGGCAAGCCCCGCAATGTCCTCTCTGTAAGCTGGCTCTATGACGCTCCTGTAATCTGTTGGTAGATGAGCGTGGTGCTGAGTCAGATATTCCCGGAGATGACGATACAGAAACTCTCTAGGTCTACCAGTCCTGCCCATCTGCTCAAAGTCTATGTAAATCCAATGCACTTTCTGTTCTGATAAAAGGTTCTTCCCCGATACCAATTCAAAGTGTTTCAAGTATGTAGATTTTCCGGAACCGACCGACCCGATTAACAATGTAACGGGAGGGGCGAATCTTGATTCGCTATTTCTCACGAGCGTTTCTAGGTGACCTTGAGCGTGGCCACGCTTGATCCTTTTTGCAGGCTTTACACTTTCGGGTTTCGGATCCACAAGATAAACACCCAAAATACTATCGAACTTGGTTCTGGCTTCAGTCTGTACGAAACACCATTCTAAGTTCTCCGCGTTATTGAGTAAGCTATCGGTATAGAAGGCGCCATCAAGAGCAGGAGCCAGATGATCCGCAATGTTATTCCGATCCACCCTGGAAGCTGAATCCACCACCTCCGAAAGGAGTCGATTCTCATGCGTGACTGGTTTGATGTTGTGTACGAGGAAAAGGCTACCTGCTCCTACTTTTGTCGCGGAGAACAGGTTAAACAATTGCTCAGCATCGGACGCGTCTTCAAAGGGAAATAAGAGTCCCGCGTAAGCCTCTTTGGGATTCTCTTCAACTCCGAAATAACACCAGCATGCGCCGTTTGTTGCGATCGCAACCTCGACGCCCTTTCCAATTGCATATCCCCGTGCTTGTGCCAACGCGTCGGATATTGGGGGCGCTCCTAAAACTGAGCCTGACATCTTCAGAGCCTTTCGCCTTGTGGGAGATGGAAACGCAGCGCCGATTTTTTTCGCCTCGATAACGACGGACGCGTCACCCGCCCTCAAGATATAATCCACAAATCCCCGACGGTCATCTTCCTCAGCTTCTTCAACTCTGATTTGTCCATGTCGCCAGCCTAACACTTCCTTAATTAGGCGATCTATTACATCGAATCGCGTTTGCGCCTCTGACTCCTGAATCAGATCACGGCCGGCAATCCACTCCTTAATCGTATCAAATGACACGGAAGCTTCGCCCCAGTCTTGGGCGTTTTGGGTATCGGAGTTCGGTGTGAGTCGGTTCATGCGGGCAGAGTATACAAGGCCTTTGTTCCAGAGGCGAGAAAGAATTGCGCGGACCCGAAACTGATCGCTGAGGTAGCGTTTATTGATGAGACAAATAGCGAGCATGAAAAGATGGAATGGGCAACGCTCATTTTGCAAAAAGACACTGAGGATAATTACTGGCTACACGCCCAATCGGATAGCGGTCTGGCTGCGATGGCGGCTGAACAAATAGAGCGGGGACAATTCATTTACAACAGAAATGTTGGGGTCTGCTCAAATTAGGAGACTATCGGACCCATTGACATGGCCCATCAACGCGACTAGAATTAACCCCTAAGCAATTAGGTTTTCCTGCAAGAGGAAGCGACCATGAGTCTGGTTAAGATCATCGTCATTACTGTCCTGATAATCCTAAGCATCCTGTTCTTCGGGCGCTTTCTTTTCTAGCCCGTCTGAACATGGTCCTGCACCAGCCGCACGGCGGATCGCGATTCACTCTCTGTCTGACTGCATCCATTAGTCTGCTGCTGTTTTCGTCTTTCGTTACAGCCCAGGAAAAAGAGCCTGTCGAGGTTATCTCGGTACGCACCGACCTCGTCGCTATGCCCATCACCGTGACTGATTCACGCGGCCGTCATATTTCGGATTTGAAACAGCAGGACTTTGTGCTGAACGACGATGGCCGCAAAGCAAGGATCGATTACTTCGCATCCGGCGCGGAACGTATCGCACTGGCATTCGTGCTCGACAATTCCGGAAGCCTGCGCGAGCAGACTGCGCGTCAACGCGACGCAGCATTGGGACTCTTCTCACGCTTTGGTCCAGCTTCCAGCGTGGCCGTGATTCGGTTCGGACAAAAAGCGAAATTGTTAGCGCCATTCAACAGCGAACCCGAAAGCGCTCGCGCGGCCTTCGGTGTTTCCGTCAGCGACCAACGCACGGCGATATTCGACGCAGCGCTGTTTGCGATCGAAGCTTACGCAGCTAGAGGTGAGAATTCGCCCGAACGACGGATTGCGATTTTGATTAGCGATGGACTCGATACAGCCAGCAGCGCAAATGCCCGGCAGGTGATCGCGGCCGCGAATAGAGTGAATGTTTCCTTCTATGTAATTCAGTTGCCGCTGTTCACTCCGAGCGACGGGCACCTGGCCGCGCGCCCGGCTGCCAAGGGTTTTCGCGACCTGGCGGAAAAGACCGGCGGCAAGTATTTCGTCGCCGGCACGGCGGCGTCAGCGCTGGATCCAAACGCGAAAGTCGAACTGACGCCGGTCTTCGCGGCCATCGAAGAAGATTTGCGCAGTCAATACGTAATTGGTTTTTATCCTGGCGAGGCTTCACGGGATGGCAAGCCGCATCGCGCGACTATCTCGACTGCAAATGCGAAACTCAAAGTACATCAACTGAGAACCAGCTACAGTTTAAGACCCGGACCATGACAAAACAGAACGAATCACAATTGGTCAGAATTCACCGCGCGCTGCTCAGCGTTTCGGACAAAACCGGAATCGTCGATTTTGCGCGGGAGCTAAAGCAGTTTGGGGTTGAAATAATCAGCACCGGCGGGACGGCGAAGACCCTGCGCGATGCCGGCCTGGCAGTGCGCGACGTTTCGGACGTGACTCGTTTTCCGGAAATGATGGACGGGCGAATCAAGACCCTGCATCCGCGCATTCACGGCGGCCTGCTGGCGGTGCGCGACAATCCGGAACATCTCGCGGCCATGAAGGAGCATGACATTGAGCCCATCGACATGGTCGTAGCGAATCTCTATCCCTTCGAACAAACAGTCATGCGCGTAGGCGTGACGCTCGCAGAAGCAATCGAACAGATCGATATCGGCGGGCCGGCAATGATTCGTTCTGCGGCTAAGAATCACGCCAGTGTAACCGTGGTTGTGTCGTCCGATGAATACTCAAACGTGACTGAGGAATTGAAGCAGAACGCAGGATCGATTTCATACGACACGCGGCGCAGGTTGGCCCTTCAGGCTTTCCAGCGCACTGCCATGTATGACGCAATCGTCACCATGTTTCTACAGCGCTCAATCGACGAGCCTGATTTTCCGAAACGCGACATTGAGGGTCACCCACCCGGCATCAGCTCGTTCGCAGGCGGCATCGGCGGCCCCCAGCCTCTTAATATCGAAAGTATCTCATCTCCTCCGCAACTGGCACGATGGGCTTTACGGAAGATTTCCAATTTGCGCTATGGCGAGAATCCACATCAGGTCGCTGCGCTGTATGAGACGGGAGCACGCAACGGCATCGGCACAGCTGGGCTGCTCTCCGGCAAAGAGATGTCTTACAACAACTACGTCGACGCGGATGCCGCGTGGCAACTTGTCAGTGACTTCGACGATTTGGCCTGCGCAATTATCAAGCATACGAATCCTGCCGGAGTCGCTCTGGCTGCCTCGAGCGAAGAAGCTTATCGAAAGGCGCTGGCCTGCGATCCCGTATCGGCGTTCGGCGGCATCGTCGCCTTCAACCGAACGGTTGACGAAGCAGCGGCCCGTGCCGTCAGCGAAATATTTACTGAAGTGATCATTGCGCCGGAATATGAACCGGCCGCATTGGAAGTTTTCAAGATGAAGAAGAACCTGCGCGTCCTGCGAGCAGGCAAAGCTGCACCAACCACAGGATTGGAATACAAGCAGATCTCCGGCGGCATGCTGGTGCAAACGCGCGACACGCATCGCCTGGAACGCGAAGACTTGAAAGTTGTCACCAAGCGCACGCCATCGGATCAGGAGATCGATGATCTGCTGTTCGCCTGGACGGTCTGCAAGCATACAAAATCAAACGCGATCGTTTATGTCCGTGATCGCCAAACCGTCGGCGTCGGTGCCGGTCAGATGTCGCGCGTCGATTCGGTGAAGATTGGCGCGATGCGCGCGCAGTTGCCGACCGCTGGATCTGTTTTAGCTTCAGACGCATTCTTCCCTTTTCGGGACGGGCTGGAAGAAGCCGCGAAACATGGCATCACCGCGGTTATTCAACCCGGCGGGTCGGTGCGTGACGCGGAAGTGATCGCCGCCGCCGACGAGCATGGGCTGGCAATGGTCTTTACCGGCATCAGGCATTTCAAACATTAGCAGTCCGGATCGCGCACTTCCTGCCCGCCTGAGCGCGCAGCGCGAACCTGCTTTGAAGATGTTGCGGACTAAGGTTGACAGTGCTCTGCACGCTGACGGACAGGATGTCCCCGCTCCTTCCATCAGGTGGTCGCTTGCTCTTTGGCTCGGACTTACCTAATACTTTCGTCGTCGAGAGCGGAGAATACGATGCGCTGATGAATGCGCCCGAGAGCCCCACAGCATAAACAACGTGAAGGAGTCCGGAAATGAAATCTATTATGTTCCTGTTGATGGTTTTTCCGTTGGGAGTCGGCACCACATTCGGCCAGCAAAAGAAGCCTCCCTGCTCAAATGCCAATACTCAGGCGGAGATGAATCAGTGCGCGGGCAACGAATACAAGACTGCGGACGCCGCTCTAAACCGGGTGTATCAGCAACTGGTCGCGATGCTGGAAGCTGAAGAGAAGGCTGGCTTGAAGGAAGCCCAGACAGCCTGGCTCAAATATCGAGATACCAACTGTGACTTTGTCGCCAACCAATATAAGGGCGGTTCCATCCGGCCGATGATCTTAGGATTATGCCTGGCCGACGTAACTCGAAACCGGACCGCTGAACTCAGGATCCAGATAAAAGACCGGAACAACTAGCACTACAACCTTGAAAGAACTCTTGATCATTGCCTGTTTTCAGTGAATGCGAGTTCTCTGCTCCTGAAGTGAGGTCGAGGGGAGAATACAAAGCCCTGACGAACGAGCGGGAAAGCGGAGCAGCTTCAGCTCATCCGGCTGACAGACGTTGAAAGGGCATCAAGTTAAGCTGTAGCATTGTCATCATGTCATCTCAACCGAAGAGTCTTGTTACGTCGGAAGAGTACCTGGCACTCGAACGAGCGGCTGAGTACAAGAGCGAGTACTACAAAGGAGAGGTCTTCGCCTTTGCCGGTGCGAGCGAGTCGCACAACTTAATCACGGCAAATATAGTCGCGACTATTCACCGCCAACTGCGAAGTAGTCCCTGCCGGGCCTATCCTGGTGACATGAGAATTAGCATTCCGCAGACTCCTCACTATACCTACGCCGATGTTGTGGTAGTTTGTGGCCAGACCCAACTTGAGGACGACTTCAAAGACAACCTGCTAAATCCGATTGTTATTATCGAAGTCCTTTCACCTTCGACCGAGAGCTATGATCGCGGCAAGAAGTTCGAGAGCTACCAGCGCATTGCTTCGCTGATGGAATATGTGTTGGTATCGCAGGACAGGCCCAGAGTTGAGCAGTTTCTTAGACAGTCGGACGGTCGTTGGCTGTATGCAGAAACCTCCGCTGAGGGCAGCATAAAGTTAACTTCGATTGACTGCGAATTACTTCTCAGCGATATCTACGAGAAGACTGAATTCTAGTCGCGACCGAGAGGGACGTTCTGAAATGGCGTCAATACCACGTTCCAAGGTAATTCAACTTATTGACAAAGTCCTGACATCCCAAATGTCATCCGACGCCTTCCAGTTCGAATGATCTTTCGAAGAGAAACTAAACATGCTGCAAAACAAACAAGGAATCATTTTCGGAGTAGCCAACAAACGTTCGATCGCCTGGGCCACGGCGCAGGCGCTGCATGAGGCGGGCGCGCGGCTCGCTTTCACTTATCAGGGCGATCGTCTGAAAGACAATGTCGCGGGCCTGACGAAAGTCGAGATGCCGGATTCGCCGCTTATTTCGTGCGACGTAACCAGGCAGGAAGAAGTTGACGAAACGTTCAAGCGCCTGGCATCGGAATTCGGCCGCCTGGATTTTTTGATTCACAGCATCGCTTTCGCACCCCGCGAAGCTCTGGAAGGCGAATATCTGAAAACAGATCGCGAGGCTTTTCTGCAAGCGTTGGAAATCAGCGCTTACTCGCTGACTCAACTTGCTCGGGCGGCAGCTCCGCTAATGACTGAAGGCGGCAGCATCGTCACGATGAGTTTCCACGGCGCCGAGAAGGTTTACCAGGGCTACAACGTAATGGGCGTCGCCAAGGCGGCACTGGAATCGAGCGTGCGCTATCTCGCAGCGGATCTCGGCCCACGCAACATTCGCGTCAACGCAATCAGCGCCGGACCAATCCAGACGCTGTCCGCGCGCGGCGTATCGGGCCTGAGCACGATGCTGAAACATCACGCCGAACGCGCGCCGCTGCATCGCAATGTCGAACCGCGCGAGGTTGGCAACACTGCTTTGTTCCTTTGCAGTCCCCTGTCCTCCGGCATTACCGGCGAAACGATTTATGTCGACTGCGGCTACAACATCATGGGTCTCTAGTAGCACAGACTTCAGTCTGTGACTTCCCCGTGCGTGAGAAATACAATTCACAGACTGAAGTCTGTGCCACTCAAATGAACGACGAACACGACAAGAAACCACCCGGCGCAACCCAGGACGAGCGGCTGCTTGAATCTCCGCGACGGCCCGAGGAATTCCTGCACACAGACACCTGGCGCGTGTTCCGAATCATGGGCGAGTTCGTGCAGGGTTTCGAAGAACTCGCGCACGTCACCAACGGCGTGTCGATTTTCGGTTCGGCCCGCACGCCTCCTGATGATCCGGTTTACAAAGCTGCGCAGGAAACGGGAGCTCTCTTGGCGCACGCAGGATTTGCCGTGATTACCGGAGGCGGCCCCGGAATCATGGAAGCGGCGAATCGCGGCGCTTTCGAAGCCGGCGGCACATCGGTTGGCTGCAACATCGAACTGCCGCACGAGCAGAAGGGAAACGATTACACGACCCTTTCGCTCAAGTTCAAATATTTCTTCGTGCGCAAGATGATGTTCGTAAAGTACAGCGACGCTTTCATCATCTTTCCCGGTGGCTTCGGAACGCTGGATGAGTTGTTCGAAGCGCTCACGCTGATTCAAACACGCAAGATCCGTAACTTTCCCGTAGTGCTTTACGGCTCAGAGTATTGGCGCGGAATGATCGATTGGATCAAAGGCCCGGTGCTGGGTAAGGGCATGATCGATGAAGTGGATTTGCGGCGGCTGCACCTTACCGACACGCCGGCGGAAATCGTGGAGATCATCTCGCGCAGCCATGATGAGCTCGAGAAAACGCTGGGACTCCCATCCGATTATTATTAAAGCCGAGAGCCCAACTCACCGAATCGAGAAGGATTAATCTACGCTAGCCACTACGGCTGCTTGCAGCCACTCCAGGTACGGACCCGATACTGCCGTAACCGGCAGAGCGACAATCTCCGGCGTCTCATAACTGTGAATTTCTCGCACGGTTCGAGCTAAGTCTTCAAATCTATCGCTGGTGGTCTTGGCGAGCAGCAACACTTCGCTATCGCGCATGACTTCACCCTGCCAGCGATAGGTTGATTGGATTTCAGGTAAGATTTGCACGCATGCAGCAAGACGCTCATCTACAAGCATGTCTGCGATACGGACCGCCTCGTCGCGGTTGGCCGCGGCCATTAGGACGACTATCGGTTCGGAGGAGTTATCGCTCATGCCAGGTGGCACAGACTTCAGTCTGTGATCCGATGTAGATCAACCACTAAAGAAACCTGATCAGTGATTCTTTCAACCGCGAAGCGGTTATGCAACTCAGCCCAGGGTTGCCGCGGCTCGGTGCGGCTACCCTGGGATCGACTCACCGAGAGCGGCGCAACCCCAAGGGGGTTGCGTCTCGAAGCAATCGAACTACGCGGTTGAATCAATTGCCCGCTTCCTTGAACTGAAGAACCCGACACAACCCCGTTGGGGTTGCGATCCTTTTGGCCCGTTACCCGGGGTAGCCGCGCAGAGACGCGGCAACCCTGGGCTATGTTTTCATAACCGCTTCGCGGTAGAGGCTCCTCAAGCCCGGGCTTCATTGGAACTTCCTTCAGCCTGTGATTAGTCGCAAATTTGAAGAACCAGCCGCGATGAAGCCGCAGCCGTATGGCTTCTGGAGCGATCCCGACGGTGCCACTTATTCTGATTCTTCTTCGTCTTCTTCCGAGGCTGGACCGGTGAGAGGTGAAGTGTCGTCGCCAAAGAAAGACGCGTAAAGATCTCTGGCCCGATCGAGATCGCGTTCGTCGACCAGCACCACGGCGCCCGGCGCCATCACCGAAAATAACGGAGAAAATTGATCCGATGCTCCGGATTGGACGACCGCGCGGACGTTGTTTTGCCGCAGAATGTCGTTCACCATTTCCGCTTCGGCGGGCGACGACAAAGTGTGCAGGGGGACGAACCGCGCTTCACTACTGTCTTGGGCGCCGTCGGCCACACTAAGACTTGCCACCAGCTCAGCGCCATCGTCGGCGCAATGAGTGATTCCCGGTTCGTATTCAGATTCGCAGGTTGGACAGAACATGTCTCAGATTGTAGCGCAAGATGTTATCTTGCGCACCGCATCGCAAGTCAACAACTGGCGCTACACCGCGCTGATCGCGCGCTGAAAGGGAATCTCTTCAAAGTGTGTAAACCGCTTGAAGTCGCGAAAGCGCTGGTTGATTTCGTCAGCGGTCAGCTTTTGAACGCGCTCAGTGCCAAACTCTTCGACATTGAAGGACGCCATCACTGATCCGAAAATCATGGCGCGACGCAGGGCAGCGGTGTCCAACTTTTCCTGGCTCGACAGATAACCCATCAAACCACCCGCGAAGGTGTCGCCTGCTCCCGTCGGATCGAAAACCGCTTCCAGCGGATAAGCGGGAATCGCGAAGTATTCGTCTTTGGTGAACATTGCCGCGCCGTATTCCCCACGCTTGACGATCAGAGTGCTCGGCCCCCAGGAAAGAATCTTGCGGGCTGCCTTGATCAAATTGGGTTCGTCCGCCAACTGCCGAGCTTCAGCGTCGTTAATAATCACCAGGTCGACTACTTCGATTGTTTTCTGCAACGAATCTCGAGTGGTGTCGATCCAAAGGTTCATTGTATCCAGAGCCACCAATTCGGCGTCGAGAACCTGCTGGCGCACACCGCGTTGCAGGTCCGGTTGAATGTTGCCGAGGAAAACCAGGCGCGCGTGTTTCGAATTCTCGGAAAGTTTCGGCTCAAAGCCGGCAAAGACATTCAATTGCGTTTCGAGCGTGTGAGCCACGTTCAGGTCAAACTCATAACGACCATGCCACTGAAATGTCTTGCCCTCAGGAATGACTTCCAGGTCGCTCGTATCAATATTACGTCGCGCAAACACATCTCTTTCGGCCTGGCCGAAATCGCCTCCGACAACCGCGACGACCCGCACATCGGTAAAGAAACTGGCCGAAATGGAAAAGTGTGAAGCTGAGCCACCCAGCATGCGATCGCGTTTACCGAACGGCGTTTCGACCGCGTCAAACGCAACTGAACCTACGACGAGTAATGACATGTTTGATATTTGAGATATAAGATTTCAGATTCGAGATTAAGAACTTAATTCCATGTGACCCTACAAAACAAACAGCAGTCCTTAGCAGATGTCCGCGCTGCTCACCGCTTACTGCTCACTTCTCGTCCTTGCCCTTCGGACCACCGAGCGACTTCAGCTCTTCCAGGGCCGTGTCTCTGAATCTGCTGTCGGGGTAATTGTTGACCAGCATCGACAGATAATCACGCGCGTCCTCTCTCAGCTTATCGGTGGCGGTCTTTACCGATTGTTTTCCTTTGTTCTCAGATAGGCGCAGGCTGCTTTGACCGGCAATCAACAACACTTCGTCAATCTTTGAAAAGGTCGGATTGCCCGCGATAATTTCTTCACAACGTGCAAGCGAAGCCTTGTAGGCCTTCTTAAGTTTGAAGTACTGCCGCGCCACGTCGAGATTGTGGAGCGAGTCTTTTTCCATATCTGGATCGCGCACCACATCCGGCCCCTGCTTGGCGCCTCCCTGCGCTCGGGCGGTTGCCGGTACGATGACAAAAAACGCCAAAGCAATCAGAGTGAACAAACAAAACTTTTTCATGAGCGTAACTCCTTAACTTTCGACTGCGAAACTCAAATTCAGTTTCGGTATTTTCCAATGATGGCCTCAAGCTTGCGCGCGGTTGCTTCCGGCCACAAATCAGGCGCCGTAAAAATCGCATGCTTTAAAGCCGAGCCACACGTACACGCGCGCGGTTTATTCGCCAGCGCCCTCACTGCTTCCCGCATAACGACCTGCGCGTTTCTCACATTCTTATTGAGATACTCAATTACCGCGTCGGCGGTGACGGCATCGTGGCCGGGATGCCAGCAGTCATAATCAGTGACCAGCGCCAGCGTCGCATAGCAAATCTCAGCCTCGCGCGCGAGTTTGGCCTCCTGCAAATTCGTCATGCCGATCACATCCATCCCCCACGAACGGTAGACGTTCGATTCCGCCACGGTCGAGAACGCCGGCCCTTCCATGCAAAGGTATGTTGCACGCCGATGGACCTTCACATCCACGGCCTGACAAGCCTGCTCCAGCGTGTCACCCAATTGAGCGCAAACCGGATGCGCAAACGCCATGTGCGCGACAATGCCCTCGCCAAAGAAGGTCGACTCGCGGGCACGCGCGCGCGTGCGGTCAAAAAACTGATCCGGAATCACCATATCCAACGGCGCGTACTCTTCCTGGAGCGACCCGACGGCCGACGCTGACAGGATGCGTTCGACGCCGAGCAGTTTCATTCCGTAGATGTTGGCGCGAAAAGGAACTTCGGTGGGCGTAAAGCGATGTCCGCGCCCGTGACGCGGCAGGAAAGCAACGCGCTGGCCCTCGAGCGTGCCCAGAATAAAATTGTCCGACGGATTGCCGAACGGAGTCTTCACCTCGATCTCGTCGACGTCGGTGAGCTCCGGCATTTGATAAAGCCCGCTACCGCCGATGATGCCGATTTTTGCTTTAGTCATTAATAGTTAGTCAGTTGCGTTTTCTTATTTGCTGGCCTTGCATCCGTCCATCGCGCTTTTCACGAAATCCGGGAGTTGACCTGCCTGCTGCTTCACCAGCAACTGTTCCAGAGGGTCCATCTTAACTTTCGGCTTAACCAGTTTAATGTTTTGATAGGTCTTCAGCACGCCTTCAACTCCCGCGAGGTAGACTTGATAGTCGTCACTCGCTTGATCGGGATGCTCAATGATGAACCTGGCTTCAGAGAAAGTTAGCTGGGCCGTAATGGTTGGTGAGTAGTCGCCTTTAATCTTCTTGTAGTCGCCGAGTACGTTGGTACATATCTTGACATGGATATCCGGCACCTCAATGAGCCAAAGAAGCAATTCCCGGCTTAAAGCCTTTTCGTCCTTATTGAGTGGATCATTCTCCAGCAGTGTCGCTATCTGAACGGCCCGCGTCCGTTCCTGAGGAGTGGAGTGTGGGCCCTGTTGCGCACACGCAACCGTCAAAGAAAACAGGAGTATGAACCCGAAAGCGGTGGTTTTCTCAATCATGATGTCGGATTCAATTCTTTCTCAATACTGACCGGGCGCAGTTTCCCCTCGTACTCGCTGATCCGGCCCAGAGGTTCATCAGGATCGTGATAAAACAAACACGTCCAATTCTCACGCGCTGCCCGTGGCAGCAGTTTCTTCTTCGCGTCCAGCGTTTCCACCGGATAGAGATCGAATCCCATAATCCAGGCGAACGGCACGTGGGCCCTCATTGGCACCAGGTCAGCGAAGCCAAAAAGCGTTTTGTTGCCCTGAACCAATCGCGCGCATTGCATCGAGCGATTGTGTCCCGCATGCGTCTCCATGCTCAGCCCTGGCAAGACTTCGTACTCGGAGTCCTTAAGTTCCAGTTGACCGGATTCTCTCAAAGGCCGCCAGTTGTCTGGCAGATAACTGGCGCGATCTCGTTCCGAAGGCGCTTCCGCGTGTTCGTATTCGGCGCGTGAGACGAAATAGCGCGCATTCGGAAAAGCCGGCGCAGCCTTACCCGACGCGTCCAGCGCGGTATTTCCGCCGGCGTGATCGAAATGCAGATGAGTGTTGACGACTATCGTGACGTCTTCCGAACCGACTCCGGCCAACGCGCGCAACGATTCATCAAACGATCTCTTCCGATCAATGCCGTACATCATGCGATGCTTGTCCGGCCATTTTTCGCCGATGCCTGTGTCAACCAGAACGCGCTGGCCATGGCCCTCGATGAACAGGCAATTCATGTTCATGCGAATGCGGTTCTGTTCATCGGGAGGACACGCCTGTGACCAGAGGTTGCGCGGGACCACCCCGAACATCGCGCCGCCATCCAGGCGAAATTCGCAATCGGAAATTACTTCGATGCGATAGTCACCAAACTTCATCTCTTGAACGATTACTTTTTCGTACCGGATTTACCCGGTGTCGCCGGTTTTCCCTTCGTCGACGGTGGCGGCCCTTCATCAGGCGGACCCGAAGGCATCATGCCCGGCGGCAGGCCCTGTTGCAGTTGCTGCGGAGGCGGCTGCTGGACGCTGAAATTATCAGCGATGGTGATGTGCGAGCTCTGGCGCTTCACGATCTCATCGATCATCGCCTTCTCTTTTTCCTGCTCGACCGCATCTCGCGCCTGGTCTTTCGGTGACTTCGGCGGGCCCATGGAATTCGGCGCGCCAATAGGAATCAAAATGTGACTAGCATGCACCTGCTCTTCGGGCTTGCCGTCTTTGGTTTCCGTCTTCCTTTCGATGACCTTGATGATGTGATAGCCGAACGGGCTTTCGACGACGTCGCTGATTTGTCCGGGCTGTAACGCAAAGGCGGCCTTTTCAAATTCAGGGACCATCTGGCCATGCCCAAACCAACCCAGGTCTCCGCCTTTTTCTTTGCTGCCGGGATCGGTCGAGAATTCCTTAGCCAACTTGGCAAAATCTTCGCCCGAGCGCGCGCGCTTCAGCACGTCCTCGGCTTTCGTCCGAGCTACTTTGGTGTCCAGCTCAGGATGCTTGGCGATGTAAGCGTTGATTTCCGCGTCAGTCGCCTTGGTGTTGGGGATTAGAGTTTCCTTCGCGTAAGTAGAGGCCAGCAGCCGCGCTTGTTCGAGCATGATTTGCAATTCGACGCTGCGTTTTTTGTCGAGACCGGCCGCCGTCCCCTTTCGTTCGCCGATCAGAACCTGACCCAACTGCTTTTTGATCTCTTTTAGCTGTTCGGGTGGAATTTGTTGACTGGCCATCATCGGGTTGTTGGCCTGCGCGTCTTTGAGAAATTGATTAAAGCGTTCTTCCTGACCCGCCTCCTTGAAAAATGCATCGATCTCCGCATCAGTCGCCTGCGCTGCGCCCGGATTGGCGGCCTGTGATTCAGCATAGTTCTGCGAGAGCACGATCGCTCGAATCAATTCGAGCTGGCGCTTAATCTCCGGACGATACGCAATGTTCTTTGACCGCGCTTCTTCCGCGACGGCCAGTAACTCGCGCACGTTCTTCGCGAAGTCCTTGCGGGCCGTGTCGTCGGTGGCCAGGCGCTGGCGCGCCTGGGGCGCCTGGTCTGAAGCGATTTGCGTCATATCATCAGCGGTTAAAGTGACCGCAGACGCATGACTGGCTTTCACCTGCCAAACAATAAGCCCAATTGAAAACAGGATGCCGACCCCGGCGGCAATCCAAGCTTTTGTGGTTGAATTCAAAATAAAACTCTTCCTTTCAATTATTTTGTTCAGAGTACCAACTTTAGTTGGGTCCTTTTCTTGATCACAAATACCCGACTAACGCCGGTACTCTGAACGCTGCTACTCAAACTATGAGATCTTCGGATGCTCAACCAATTCCAACAATACTCCACCAGAAGATGATGGATGAACAAAGGCGACAAGGCAACCGCCCGCGCCCTGCCGCGGCTCTTCATCGATCAAACGCGCGCCGCTCTGCCTGAGATTCGCCAGCGCGTCGCGAATATCGTCGACCTGCACTGCAATATGATGAATTCCCGGACCGCGTTTTTTAAGGAACCTGGCAAGTGGCGAGTCCTCGGAAGTTGCTTCGAGTAATTCGATGCGTGATTCGCCGATTGGCAGCATGGCCACTCGGACGTTTTGTTCCGCCACTTCCTCAGTGTCTCCAATGGCGAGTCCCAGCGCATCGCGATAAAACGTGATTGCGTCTCTGATTCCACGCGTTGCAATGCCGATGTGATCGATCTTCATAGAGTCAGTACCACCTGCGGTAGCGGGTGGTTGATCCTTCATTAGGACCGCTATTGAAGAGCTAACCGCCCGCTACCGCAGGCGGTTCTGACATTAGCTCGTCAACGGCGGAATATGGATCGCGTTTCTTCGTTGCCACTTCCGCCGCCAGGCGATCAAGCTTCGCAAACGCTGAAGCGCCCGAAAGTGTTTGCGTTACCAGACGCTCGCGCAACAATTCCAGAATCCGCCAGCGCGCAATCGCCTGGCGCCGCTCGCTGGCGGCTGGCGGCTGACGCTGAAATTTCCGGCTGGCTTCGATGGCCGCAGCCAGCTCTTCGATGCCTTTGCTCTCTATCGCCACGGTTTTGACGATGGGCGGTTCCCATTCATCGGCCCTCGTGCCGAACGACAGCAAGGCCTCCAGCTCTTTCTCAGTGCGCAAGACTCCGTCGCGGTCTGCTTTGTTAATAACCAGGACGTCGCCAATTTCCATGATCCCGGCTTTCATCGTCTGCACGTCGTCACCCATGCCGGGCACCAGCACGACCACACACACATCGGCGGTCTTGGCGATCTCGATCTCGTCCTGACCAACGCCGACAGTTTCGATGATGATCTTTTCATAGCCGGCCGCATCGAGAATCGCCGCCGCTTCGATCGTTGAGCGCGCCAGTCCGCCCAGGTTTCCCCGCGTCGCCATCGAGCGAATGAAAACCCCTTTGTCGAGGGCGAGGGTTTGCATGCGGATCCGATCGCCCAAAATTGCGCCGCCGGTAAAAGGGCTAGAAGGATCGACGGCAATAATGCCCACGCGCTCGCCCTGTTTTCGGTAAAAACCAGCGAGCTTATCAACCAGCGAAGACTTCCCTGCTCCCGGCGATCCAGTGATGCCAATGATCAGCGCCCGGCCGGTCAGCGGAAATATTCGCTTCATCAATTCCGCGCTGTCAACCGCACCGTCCTCAACTTTCGAGATCGCGCGCGCAACGGCGGTTGGCTCTCCGGCGGCAACTCGGTCTATAAGCGGCTGAGTACTCATCAAAAATCTACTCTAGAGTTTAGAGTACCAACTTTAGTCGGGCTTTTACTCACGAAACCCCCGACTAAAGTCGGTACTCTAAACGCTTTCACACCTGTTTTAGAATCTCTCTGGCGATAATGATTCGTTGAATCTCGGAAGTGCCTTCGCCGATCGTGCACAGCTTGGAATCGCGCCAGTACTTTTCGGCCGGATAATCCTTGGTATAGCCGTAACCGCCGTGAATCTGAATCGCTTCTTCACAAACGCGCACGCTCATTTCCGAGGCGAACAGCTTGGCCATCGAAGACTCTCGAGTGGTCCTCTTGCCGTTGTCTTTCATCGCTGCGGCGCGATACATCAACAAGCGCGCGGCCTCGATCTGCGTCGCCATATCAGCGAGCTTGAATTGAATTGCCTGAAATTCGCGGATCGGTTTGCCGAACTGTTGGCGTTCGCCCGAATAACGGACCGCCGATTCGAAGGCGCCCTGCGCAATTCCGACTGCGAGCGCGGCAATCGAAATGCGCCCTCCATCCAGAATCTCCATCGCATTAACAAAGCCCTTGCCCTCTTCACCCAGGCGGTTTTCATCCGGAACAAAACAGTCTTCGAACACAACGCTGGCAGTCTCAGACGCACGCAAGCCCAGCTTATTCTCCTTCTTCGAAGGCGAAAAACCGTTCATCCCCTTCTCAAAGATAAAGGCAGTGATTCCTTTGCTCTGCTGCGCGCGATCGCTCGAAGCAAACGCGACACAAGTATCGGCATGAATTGCGTGAGTAATAAAATTCTTCGAGCCGTTGATCAACCAACCGCCGTCATTCTTCGCCGCGGTCGTGCGCGTGCCGGACGCATCCGAACCGGCGCCGGGCTCAGTCAGTCCCCAGGCGCCGAGGTGTTCGCCCCGCGCAAGCGGCGCAAGATATTTTTGTTTCTGCGCTTCGGTCCCGTATTGATAGATATGATTAGAGCAAAGCGAATTGTGAGCGGCGACCGAAATCCCGACCGATCCGTCGACGCGCGAGAGCTCTTCAATCGCCGTCGCATATTCGACGTAACCCAGGCCCGCGCCGCCGTACTCCTCCGGAAACAGAATGCCCAGCAAACCCAGTTCGGCAAGTTTTGGTTGCAGCTCAGTCGGAAAATGCTGGGCCTCGTCCCATTCCATGACATGCGGCGCGATCTCACCTTCGGCGAACTCGCGCACGCTCATCTTCATTTGCAGTTGTTCTTCTGTCAGTTCGAATTCCATTTGATCTTTCTTACGGCCGCGAGCGGGTTACTTCCTTCTCACACTCAAACGACAGGCAATGATGCCTGTCGTAAGTTATGGAGCTATAACATTGTAACTCAACGAATGCGGAAACGTGATCGCTCGCGCCGCGTTCAAGGCTGTCGCATCGCGGACATCCTGTCCGCCAGCGTGCGCGGCACGCCCAACCCTGCGCCGCAGGAACTAAGCTTACTAAACACGCTTAGGCTTCTTAGGAGATGCTGATCGCCTGCCACGCACTTCTTTCGAGTGCGCCACCGCTTTCTTTACCGGTGCGTTCTTCAATCGCCTGACTTCCATCGGAGTCAGTTGTCGCCATTGACCCGTGCCCAGGAACCGGTCGTCCAGCGACCCGATATGCGTTCGTTTCAGCTTGGTCACCGAATGACCAATCGCGTCGAACATGCGGCGAATCTGTTGATTCCGTCCCTGGTGAAGCGTGACTTCGAACCACCCGTTGGCTTCGGTCGAGCGCAACTGCCGCACTTCAGCCGGCGCGGTGCGTTCGTCTTCGCCAATCGCGATTCCCCGACGCAACCGCTCGACGGCGTTGTCCGTCGGCATTCCTTTTACTTTGACCCGGTACACTTTGGGAATTTGATTCCGCGCTGCGGTTACGATGTTCGTAAACTCGCCGTCGTTGGTGAGCAACAACAAACCTTCGGTATTGAAATCAAGCCGGCCGACCGGATGCAGACGGCCGAGCGTCGACGGTATCAGCTCTGTCACCAAAGGCCGGCCTTCTGGATCAGCCATGCTGGTCAAATAACCTCTGGGCTTGTTCAGCAAAACATAAATCTTTTCATGCTGCTGGAGCAGTGGATTGATCAGACGTCCCTTGACTTTGATCTTGTCGGTTGCGGGATCAGCCTTGGCGCCCAGTTCGGTGATGGTTTTGCCATTGACGCTGACCTGGCCGGCCGTGATCAGTTCTTCTGCATGACGCCGCGAAGCGATACCGGCTGCGGAGATTAGTTTTTGGAGACGTTGTTGCATAGCAGACTGCTGAGAAACAGTTCCATCCTACAAATGTAACGCCTGCCGGATGATTTTGCGGACGGCGTCGCACTTTTGAAAGGCCTCTTTATCATCCAGATGGGCCGAGTCGCCAGGGTATCGATACTCGACCGCAAAGGCACTAAGCGTATTCAAGTCCGCCGTCATCGAGGTCCATGTAGGTTCAATTGAAACTGCCAGATCAAGCAGGTCCGCAAGATCATGAGTCCTGGGAAAAGGAATGTCCGTCTCTTGGAGGAATGCCTTGAGGTATTTCTCGGCGGACTGTTGAGCATGAAAGCACACAGCGTCGTAGTTGGGATTATCTTTAGCACTTAATTCACGCCGCGCGGTAGCAAAATCACCTTCAGCCTTCGTTACCCACTCACTTGTGATTGGTTTCATACAACGTGCGCCCCCTTTCGAGGATTTCGCGCATGAACCAATCGTTCTGCGAAACGCGTTCAGCTACCTGTTCAGGTGTTCGCACGATAAGGTCCAGAGGCAATCCGGCGTTGACTGAATTACGAATCTCGATTGCCTTCCGCACAGGCTTGCCCTTGAAGCGCAGCACGACAAGCATGTCTACGTCCGAGTCGTTGTCGGGCTGCCCATAGGCATAAGATCCGAACAGGATAATTCGCTCTGGATTAAACTGCCGCACTATTTGCGACGTAAGCTCCCTAATCTTGTTCGCTTCAACCATAGGCCAGGTTCCTTAGGAATCGGATCCTCCGGCGAGGTCCTGGAAGTCTTCGATACTCGGTAGCTCCGAGAGGTCCTTGAGGCCAAACTGGATCAGAAACTCTTTTGAGGTGCCATACATCATCGGTCGCCCGACGGTTTCCTTTCGGCCTTTGGCCACGATCAACCGCTTATCAAGAAGCGTTTTGATCGCTGAAGGAGATTGCACTCCGCGAATCTCGAGAATCTCGGGCACGGTCACCGGCTGTTTGTAGGCAATGACAGCCAGAGTCTCAAGCGAGGCCAGCGATAATTTCGCACTCGGTCTCGATTTCAGGTACGCGCGAATTTGTTCGTGGTGCTCGGGGCGCGTCGCAATCTGCCAACCCGCGGCGATCTCCCGCAATTGCAGGCCACCGTTCCGCCCGTCGTATTCCGCTACTAGTTCAACCAGGACTTTATCGATCGCCTCGCGATCGACTTTGATCACGTCCGCGATTGTTTTGGCGCTGACCGGTTCATCGGCGACAAAAATCATAGCCTCGGCAATCGCTTTAAGTTCAGCCTCACCGATTTCGCGCTGGCCTTCGATCTCGTCGTTCGACGAAGACTCTTCAACTTCCGCTGTCTCAACGTCCGTCGCTTTTGCTGCTTTGCTCATGATGACCTGCTCTGATGTCCGGCAGTTTGTTTCGCCCTTTCAGGGCTTAGAACTATTTTTCTAACGTTCCGAGAGGGCGTTTGCCGGGCTATTCCACTACGCGCTTTCAGCGCTCGGGCTCGCCGGGCGTGCCATGATCGCGCCAAAGGTCTCGCTCTGGACCAACGAGATCTCACTCATTCGCACCAACTCGAGCACAGACAGAAACGCTGCGACCAACTCGCGCCGGGATTTTGCCCGTTCAAAAAATGTCGTCAGGTTCATTTCACCGGCCGAACGCACCATGTTGCGCAAGCGATCGATCATCTCGGCCATACTTACTTCTTCGCGCTCGATCTCCAGAAGAATTTCTTCCTTCTGGCGCGCGAGAATCTCCTGAAATACGCGCAGCAAATCGAACAGGCCGACGGCAACCTCGGGATTGTTCTTATCGGTTTCGATTTCGGCCCGCTTGAATACTGCCCGTTCCACGGTCGCCCTCGACCAGAGCATTTCGGCTGCGGCTTTGAACTTCTCGTGCTCCAGCAAACGGTTTACCAGTTCGGCGCGCGGGTCGAGCAATTCTTCTTCTACCTCCGACGGATCGCGCGGCAGGAGCATCCGCGACTTCAACTCGATCAACTGCGCCGCCATCACCAGGAAATCACCGGCGACCGTCAGGTCGAGTTCCTGCATGAGATTCAAATAGCGCAGATATTCATCCGTGATGCGCGCAATCGGAATGTCATAGATGTTTACCTGCTCCTGCCGGATGAGGTAGAGAAGCAGATCGAGCGGGCCTTCGAAGTCGCCCATGGTGATCTTCAACTGATCGGTGTCACCATCGGGAGTGATCTCAGGTTTCGAATTAGCGACACTAATCCTTTGGGCAGCATCAGTCGGGACTTCCGCCGTTGCGGGCGTTGCGATCTCATTTGGTGAAGTGTCTTCCATCGTCATCGTAAACGGTTGAGAGTTCAGGCCGTACGGAACCGCTTGCGGTAGCAAGCGGGTCGAGCAGTAACGTAACCCGCTCGCTACCGCGAGCGGTTCTGTACCGAGCACACTCGTTGATTGAACTCTAAACTCTTGTGCCTATCAAACCCATGTTCGTTTTGGCCCGGGCCAGGGTCGGGCCGGCGATTGACTCAGCCCGGGCCGCGCCCCGCTCTAAAAGTTCATTCAGTTTACCATCATCGATAGCGTGAACGCGCTCCTGGACCGGCTTCAGGAACTCGATGGTGACGTCGGCCAATTCTTCTTTTAACTTCGCATAACCTTTGCCGTCGAAATGTTCTTCGATCTGCGCCGGTGTCTTCTCTGTCAGCAAATGATAAATCGTCAGCAGATTATTTATCGCCGGACGGTTGGCATCAAAACGAATCTCGGTACCGGAATCCGTAACGGCGCGTTTGAATTTGCGGCGCACAGCATCTGCATCGTCCAAAAGCATGATGCAACCGGCTTCGCTCTCTTCGTCTGACTTGGACATCTTCTTCGCCGGATCGGCGAGGGACATAATGCGGGCGCCGACTTTGGGAATGAACGGGTCGGGCACGCGGAACGTCTGGCCGTAATCGCGATTGAAACGAACGGCGATGTCGCGGGTCAGTTCAAGATGTTGCTTCTGGTCTTCGCCCACCGGCACCAGGTCCGTCTGATACAACAGAATATCCGCGGCCATCAGCACCGGATAATCGAACAGGCCGACTCCGACGTTCTCTTGCTGCTTCCGTGCCTTATCCTTGAATTGCGTCATCCGCTCCAGTTCGGACATCCGCGTGACACAGTTGAGCAGCCAGGTCAGCTCAGCATGTGCGGGCACGTCGGATTGGATGAAGACGGTGGAAACGTCAGGATCAATACCGACGGCAAGATAGATACGAGCCAGTTCCCTGCTCTTCGCGGCCAGCACCTGCGGATCCTGCGGCAGTGTGATCGCATGAAGATTGACGATGCAAAAAAAACTTTCGTACTCGCGTTGCAGCGTCACCCAATTCCGCAACGCGCCGAGATAGTTTCCCAGGTGCACATTGCCGGTTGGTTGCGCACCACTAAAGATTCGTTTCATTCAAGAAGCACCAATCATAAGAATTGTGATCGCAATCGGAAGTACCACTCTGAAGATCATCCCGAAAACGCCTGTAAACATCGCCAGGATTAGTAACAGGAAGCCAAAACGCTCCAGCGCCTCGAAACCTGACTCGAAACTATCGGGCAGAATGCTCTGGAGGACCTTGCTGCCATCAAGCGGCGGAATTGGAATCAGGTTGAACACTCCGAGCGCCACATTCAGAATAAAAAATGTGGTTAATAGCTTCACCCCGCCTTCCCAGATCAGAGAGACTGAGTTGGGCACCAAGAATCCCTCGCCCTGGTAAATGCCGAGCCGAATCAGATTCGCGGCGAGAAGAACCCGAATAGTGATCCCGGCAACAATCGCGATGATGAAGTTGCAAATGACTCCAGCTATCGACACCCAGAAGTTCGCGACCCGTTTGTCTCTCCACCTTAAAGGATTTACCGGAGTCGGTTTTGCCCAGCCGATCAGGGGCGCGCCGGTGAAGAACGATAATGCCGGGAACAACAAAGTGCCGATCGGATCGACGTGCACGATCGGGTTAAGGCTGATCCGGCCCTGGGATCTAGCCAGATCGTCTCCAAAGTAGCTCGACGTCCAGGCGTGCGCGGACTCGTGGACAGACAACGAGAAGATCAGCGCCACCATAAACAGAATGAACTGCGCAATGTCCGGATTACCCATCCCTAAGTTTCGGCTGCGGATCCTTTCGAACTAGTCTCTTAATTCTTGCGCGGCTGCGAAAGTAGCATCACGCTCAATACGAGTCAAAGCGATCTTACTTCAGGAGGCTCTGAACAAGTACATTAGACCGCTGGCGAAGCAGTAGCGTGTTTCATGGCTCCAGAGGAGCCAGATGTTTATAGCTCCAGCGGTAATTTGTTTCCCGCGCTCTGTAGGAGCGCAATGAACAAACATTTCGCTCCTCCGGAGCTGGGTAGGATCTAGGCCGGTGCTATAAACATTTCGCCTCTCCGAGGCGAGGCGCGACGCAGACTGAGGTGACAGCTTTATCAGAGCTTCCTTCAGTAAAGACTCAGCGTTGTCCGCCCGTCTCCTGCGCCAGCGAAAGCCCAGCAAACAAACGCGCTCGACAACCAAGTCCACCATCAATCCAGCAACGTGCCGTGAATTCCCAGCGGCAAACTATAGACTGCATCGTTCGTGGCGACGATCATCTCGCCTTTAACGCTGAATGCCAGGCCCACCAGATTCATTCCAGCTACCACAATGTCTGCTTGCGAGGCATCGGGCGAAATGCGCACGATGCCACGACGGCCGCGCACCGAAGCAGCCACATAAAGGTTCCCGTCCCGATCGAAGGCCAATCCCTGTGGGCGCCCGAGTCCGCGGTAGAAAACAGTGGGCGCGCCGTCATCGTCAAATCGAGTAATCGAGTCAAAGCTGGAGACCGTCGGACCGGTCACATAAAGACCGTCGTCCGGTCCGAAAGCCAGATGATACGCGGACACGGATGGTTCCATCTGCGCCCACGGCTTTGCTTCGCCGATCTCATTCACGCGATAGATCACGCCAGTGCGATCGCCGACAAACATCTCTCCGTCGCGGTTGAACGCCAGGCCCGTAGCGATACCCATGTCGCCGGAAAACATCACGGCCTCTCTTAGCGAAGTCACGCGATAGACCGCGCCGTCAAACCTGCTGGTCACAAACATCCGGCCCGTTCGATCAAAAGCGATACTTGTGGGATTGGTAATGTCACTGGAAAATTCTTCCACGTCTCCATCCGGGCTGATACGAAACAGCGACACTGGAACGTCTTCTCCACGCGCTCCGGAACGAGTGACGAAAAGCGATCCATCAGCAGGATCGAAGGCCGGACTGGAAACAGGATGGATACCTCCGGCCAGCTTCTCAGCGATGACGAACGGTGAGGGCTTACCATTCGCGTGATCGTCATGACCTGCTGAGACTTCGACTTTCGCTCCTTCGATCAGATCGGGCACCAAAACCAGGGCCCGGCTTGACGTTGCCGCAACCACATGGGCCCGCTCATCCTGGAACCAAACGGACAGCGTTGGCGCGCTGTTGACGAACTGCGGAGCGCACTCGACCGCAACTTCTCCGCCCGGAATGCCGGCCGCGGGATCGATCCGCTCAATTTGTCTCGACTTGTTCATAGCGTCTTCAAAATCAAAGTCTACCTTGTAACGGGCCGATGCGCGATGTCAGAACCCTTTGGAGTGCGGCGGCAAACGCAGGGCGACGCCGTTTGGGACGCCTTTAGAGATGGCTATCCAAAGCGCCGCCGCTGTCGGCGCACTCCAGAGTGCCATGCTATAATTTCGCAGTTCACTGAATGAAAAGTCTTCACGGCAACACACAGGGTCTTAAGCCAAACCAACTGCGGCGGATCGAAAAACTCTACCAGCGTCGCATTCCCCCTCACCAAATTGTCACGCCGGAATTTGCTCGTCAGATAAGCGAGCTTTCGCACGAGACGCGCCGCCAGATCGGCGTCCTCATCGATCGCAAGGGCTACGTTGAATTTGTGATCGTGGGCGATGCGCGCCAGATCGAGTTGCCCGACTTCAAGCGCGTGCGCGTGGCGGGCGATCGGTTTCGCGGTCTGCGTTGCGTGCACACGCACCTGCGCGGCGAAGACCTGACTCGCGACGATCTGACGGATCTCGCGCTTTTGCGGCTCGATCTAATGGCGGCCATAGACGTTGATGACGAGACTGGATTGCCAGGCATTGTGCGTTCCGCGCACTTGCTGCCGTCGGCCGCGCCAGAGGCCGGTGGAAACGGGAATAACAAACATTTCGCTTTTCTTGAACCCGCGGTTGCTTCGCAGTTGGACGTCGACTTTCTTGGCTTGATCGAAGCGCTGGAGAGCGAGATGGCGCGCAACCGGCGCACTTCCCGCAGCGCTACCGGAGCCGAACGGGCAATCCTGGTCAACGTCTCAACCAGTGCACGCGACGACGCGGAAGATTCGATGGCCGAACTGCGCGAGTTGGCACAATCGGCGGGAGTCGTGGTGCTGAACGAGATGATTCAAAGACGATCCACCATCGATCCCCGCACTTTGCTGGGTAAAGGCAAACTGGAAGAACTGCTCATTAGGGGAATGCAGCTGGGCGCTGATGCAATCATCTTTGATCGCGAACTGCAACCGGCACAGGTCCGATCGATTTCCGAAGCAACCGACTTGAAAGTCATCGATCGATCACAACTGATCCTGGACATCTTTGCGCAACGGGCACAGTCACACGAGGGCAAGATTCAGGTTGAGCTGGCGCAATTGAAATACATGCTGCCGCGCCTGGTGATGGGCCAGAATTCGGCGTTTTCCCGTCTGGCCGGCGGCATCGGCGGTCGCGGTCCGGGGGAAACTAAACTCGAAACCGATCGCCGGCGCGTGCGTGATCGGATTCGCCGGCTGCAAGCGGAACTCGCCTCCCAACGCAAGCGCCGCGAACAGCGCCGAAAGGAAAGGCTCCGTCAAGAGGTCCCGACTATTTCGATAGTCGGTTACACCAACGCCGGCAAATCGACTTTGCTGAACGCGCTTACCTCGAGCCACGTGCTGGCCGAATCGCGAATGTTCGCTACGCTCGATCCGACGACGCGCCGCCTGCGGCTGCCACGTGAGCAGGAAGTGATAATCAACGACACGGTGGGTTTCATTCGCGATCTGCCTCCGGATTTGTTGGCCGCGTTCCGCTCGACCCTGGAAGAAATTGCAGGCAGCCGGCTGCTGCTGCATCTAGTTGACGCTTCGAACCCGCGCTGGCAGCAGCAGATCACTTCCGTTGATCGGATTCTAAGTGAACTCGAGTTCGACAAAATTCCGCGTTTGCTGGTTTTTAATAAAACTGATCTTGTCGATCACGAATCGCTGCGCGCGATGCGGCGCCTGGCTGGGTGCGGCAATGCGGCCAGCTGCGTCACGATTTCAGCTCTGCGAACGCAGACGCTGCTTCCGATGCTGGAACAGATTGGTCAAACGCTATCGCGGGATCTGACGGGCTCGTCCGGTACAGAACCGCTCGCGGTAGCGAGCGGGTCAGCCCTGATCAACTAGACTTCTTCGAAGAAAACCCGCTCGCTACCACGAGCGGTTCCGTACCAGGAACCATGAAACCTCGTCCCCGATTCACAACCAGACTCACCAGAGTGCGTAACGCCGTGCTTGGAGTTGTGCTGCGTCCCGTTCGCTGGTTCTCTCCCGCGACCCAATTCATCCTCGGCTTCGCTCTGCTGGTAGTCGTCACCAGCGCGCTGCTTATCAAATGGCCTTTGACGCTCAACTCGCTGGGCGTCGTTCTTGTGGTGCTCGCAATCTATTTTGTCTTATGGCAATTTGCCAAGTCTCGGGAAGCTGCCGTGGATCTCTCGATTTCGCATCGCAGAGCTTTTGCCTTAGTGGGTTCGGCAATCCTCTTCGAGACTGCTGTAATGCGCTTCGGCTTTCTGGTCGCTGCCGGTCTGGCGGCGCAGAGCACGCGTCCGCCGCTCGATGATCCGACGGTGTGGGCTTTGACGATTCCGTTCGCCGCTGCATCTCTGTTAGTGACCATGCTCTTGAACCGGCCGCTCGGCTTGATCACGGGAGTGATCGCGGCGGTGTTCGCGAGTCTGCTGGCCCCCAACGGAGCGCAGGCTGGTTTGTATGCGTTCATATCGTGCCTGGCCGCCGTTTATGGAATCAAGCGATATCGCGAACGCCAGTCGGTAACCCTGGCCGGGTTAGTCGTCGCGGGAGTTAACTGCATCACGGCACTTGCCTGGATCGCATTCGCGCAGAGGCCACTCACGCTGACCGGCGTCATGGTGGCGGCGAGCTGCGCCTTTGGCGGCGGCCTGTTGACAATTATTTTCGCCGCTGGAGGAGTGCCGATTAACGAATCCCTCTTCGGCATACTTACTGACATCAGGCTTTTGGAATTATCGAATGCCGATCTGCCGGTTCTGAGTCAGTTGGCTCTGCGGGCGCCGGGCACGAATCAACATTCACATGCGGTCGGACAACTGGCTGAGGACGGCTGCCGCGCGATCGGCGCTAACGCGCTGCTGGCTCGGATCGGATCGCTTTACCACGATATCGGCAAAGTGGCGGCACCCGATCACTTTGTCGAAAACCAGTTTGGATCTAATCCGCACGACCGCCTGCGCCCGTTGCAGAGCGCCAAGATCATCACAAGTCATGTCACCTACGGCTTGAAGCTGGCAAGGGAAATCGGTTTGCCGCAAAGGGTCGCGGACTTTATTCCTCAGCATCATGGAACACGGACGCTGCATTTCTTTCTCCAGAAAGCGAGGGAGCAAACAAAGAATGGCGAGCAGGTAAACGAGGCAGAGTTTCGTTATCCCGGACCCAAGCCACAATTCAAAGAATCGGCAATCTTGATGCTGGCTGATTCCGCCGAAGCCGCCGCGCGTTCATTGGCGCATCCCGACGCCGAAAGCATTCAAGCGATTGTGACGCGCATCTTTGAAGCCATAATTAGTGACGGCCAGCTTGATGAATCAAAGTTGACGCTGCGGGAGTTGAAGCAAATTCGCGACGCTCTCGTTACTTCACTCACCGCCCTCTATCACGGCAGGATTGACTATCCGGGTTTCAACGTCGCAAGTCCGAACTTAAAGGCCGGCGATGAAGCGCGCGGTATTACTTACGAAAAAGCCGCCGACGTTCCCATCAACCCATCGGGCGAAGTTGAAGACGAAGCCATTAGCCGTGAATGAATTTGTCAGTCATGGATTCCACACCGCAATCAAGTCAGTACTACCCGCGTGAGCGCCTGGGTCACGTACTCAAGCTTGTATCGCAGTCGAGTTCGTCTCGGAGCCGCTGTTTGAGTGTGTGATCCACCCGCTCACGCGGGTGGTACCGACCTGATGGCGCCGTTTCAGAATTTCGCGCGCAACTTTTGGTAGGTCGTAGGCAGATCTTCGGACAGCACGCGAGTTTCGGCCACCGAGGTTATGAAGTTTGTATCACCCGTCCAGCGCGGCATGATGTGCATGTGTATGTGGTCAGCGATGCCAGCACCTGCCGCACGGCCCAGATTCATCCCCACGTTGAAACCCTGAGGATGGTAAACCTCTCGCAACGCAGTCTGACAACGCTTCGCGAGGTCCATCATCTCGTCGGTCGTTTCTTTCGGGGCCGCATCGAGTTCGCCCAGATGAGCGTTGGGCGCGATCATCAGATGACCACTGATGTAAGGATAGAGATTAAGGATTACGAATGCATGAGTGCCGCGATGCAGAACGAAATTCTTTTCGTCGTTAGCTGGGTTCTTAACGGCTTCACAGAAGATGCAGGAATCGGGATCAGGCATGTCGGCTCCGCTGGCCGCGATATATGCGTGTCGCCAGGGACTCCAGAGTCTTTCCACAAGAAACCTTGAATACGAGACGAATTTGCCGGCTTGAACCTTTTCAACGAGGGGCAGCCACTAAGGCGTGGTCTCGTTAATGAGTTCTTTTAATTCCTTGCCGGCTTTGAAATAGGGGACGCGTTTGGCAGGAATACTCACCGGGTCGCCCGTCTTAGGGTTACGGCCCCGGCGCGCGCCACGCTCGCGCACGCGAAAGCTGCCGAAACCACGCAGCTCAATCTTCTCGCCCTGGTTCAGACTCTCGATTATGCTTTCGAAAACTATTTCGACCAGTCGCTCAGCATCTTTCTTGGTCAGCTCAGCGGCATTGGCCACGTCATTGACAAGATCGGCTTTAGTCATGCAGTCACCTCGCTCACAGAAGGCCGTCGGGTCCAAGGCCGGTGAACCAATTTTGCAAGAACACTAGAATCGGATAAAGGACGCGTTGAGGGTAGATTAGCAGAATGGGCATTCCACGGCAAGACTAAAAAGGCTGTGCGGCCAACATCTTACGGTTGATCAGCGACCCGCGCGTAAGAGAACACGGTCAGGGAAACTCCAGCCTCTGCGATGTCAGCCCAGGACAGATGCCGGCCATCAGCCTTCGCTGTCATCCTCCTCGGTCTTGTTGGTCATTCCAAAACCAAAATCCGCCAGCTCCCCAAGCGACGCCATGCCGCCGCCGGCCTCCGAAGTATATGTTTTCTGTTCGCGGATAGGTTCGTCATGTCCAGCGGCTCGCGCCGACAAACCGATCTTTTTGTTTTCGCCGTCGATGCGAAGGATGCGAAACTCCATCTCCTGGCCAAGTTGCGCGGCGTCCTCGGGTTTCTCGACCCGATCGTCCGAGAGTTCAGAGATATGGCACAGGCCTTCGAGGTTGTCGCCCAGCTCAACGAAGGCCCCGAAGCTGGCAAAGCGCGCAATCTTGCCTTTCACGATGTCCCCAGGGTTATGAGAAGCAATGAAATCGTTCCAGGCGTTGGGTTCGAGTTCCTTTATTGAAAGCGACATGCGCCGGTTCTCGGGATCGATCCCGGTAATGACTGCGTCGACTTGTTGTCCCTTCTTCAGCACTTCACCAGGATGCTTGATCCGTCGCGACCATGAAATGTCAGATACGTGCACCAGCCCGTCAACGCCCTCTTCGATTTCGATAAAGGCGCCGAAGTCAGTCAGATTCCGTACTCGGCCGTGCACACGGGCGCCCACCTGGTAACGATCCCCAAGCGTCTTCCAGGGATTATCCTGAATCTGTTTCATGCCGAGACTAATACGCCGGGCCTTTGGATCGACACCGAGCACTTCGACCTCCACAGTATCGCCGGCATTTACCAGCTTACTGGGATGCTTAACGCGTTTGGACCAGCTCATCTCAGAAACGTGCACCAGGCCTTCAACGCCAGGTTCAAGTTCAACGAATGCGCCATAGTCTGTCACGCTGGCGACCTTACCAGTCAGTCGGGTGGCCGGCGGAAAACGCTCGTCGATAGACTCCCAGGGATCCGGCAGAAGCTGTTTGTACCCGAGCGATACGCGTTCACGTGACCGGTCGAACCTCAGAACTTTCACCTGCACTGTGTCACCTACTCTGAAAAGCTCCGCCGGATTTTGCAGCCGACCCCAGGACATGTCAGTCACGTGCAGCAATCCATCAACGCCACCCAGATCGACAAATGCGCCGTAGTCAGTAAGATTCTTAATCTGGCCTTCAACAATAATGTCTTCCTCAATCTGTCCGAGCGTCTCACCTTTGCGGCCTTCGTTGCGCTCTTCCAGCACGGCCTTTCGAGACAGCACCACGTTTGAGCGTTTTCGATTAAGCTTGATGACCTTCGCTTCAATTTCCCGTCCACGTAGGGAATCGAGATTACGCACCGGGCGCACATCCACCTGAGAACCGGGCAGGAACGCCGCGATGCCATCAATGTCAACGCGGAGACCACCTTTGATTCGCTCGGCCACGCGCCCTTTGACTGGCGTGTTTTCATTGAAAGCTTTTTCCAGATCATCCCAGGCGCGCAGGCGAACCGCATCCGCGCGTGAAAGCAATGGAAAGCCCTCGCCGGTTTCCATGTTCTTGACGAGCACATCAACTTCGTCGCCCGGCTTGACGGTGATCACGCCGTCTTCCATGAACTCGTTTTGATTGACGATGCCTTCTGATTTGTAACCAAAATCGATTACTACGCCACGCTCAGTAATTCCCACCACAGTGCCGCGGACGACTTCGCCTTCCTGCAGAGATGATTGCTCCTGCTCAAACTGATCCAGGAGGCTGCCAAAATCTTCACCCGCGGGACGCGGTTCATCATCGTCGTCGCGTTGCGTCGCGACGGCTGCTGAAGCGCCACCGCCGGCGCTCTCGCTGGTTGTTGCCGGTGGCGGCGAAGCTACTGTTTCGGGTTTCGTTTCCGTGAGTTGTTCGTTAGTGTCGGTCTCGCCGACGTTGGTTACAGGTTGTTCCGTAGACATGCACACTCCTACTCAAATTAGCTCTGGCGGGTCGCACGCGCGGCTCGCCAATCCGGCATTCGGCGCCAGAACGTTGGCGCTCTTAGCGACTTTTGTATTGATGGTGATGAGTCGGAATAAGTGATGAGAGGATGCGAGCCTGTAAGAAGTTGGAAAAGAGGTTATCGTTTCGGTTTCCGTTACGCCCGTAGTCTCCCGCTTGGTCCGACTATCACCAGTCGCGTGACCGGATCGTCTCGGAATTTACACGGCGGCGCGACTGAGTGTCAAGGCGACCGCCGCGTTTTGTCTGGAAAAGTCGCGCTCGAAATCCTATCTTGGTTGATTCAATGAAGCTTCGCCGCCCCGCGGCACTACGTATACTCCGGCGGAATGCGAACCGACAAACAGAGTGTTCTGGTCACGCGGATCCAGCGCCAGCGCCCAGATGCGCATGCTCGGCAAGTGATGCTCGCGCGCGTCGATGCGAACCCACGTCGTGCCTGCGTCGTTTGATCGATAGACGCCGCCGCCTACTTCGCCGTTCTGATACGCGTTACCCACAAAGATCTCGTTAGTGTTGCGAGGGTTTACCAGGATGCTGGTGAAATCTCCAAAAGGAAGATTCCCGCCGCGCCGTGCCCATTGTTCGCCGCCGTCATGCGACATGTAAAAAGCCTGCTTGGTTCCGACGTACATGAATGCTGAACGCTGCGGGTCCTGCACGATAACATTGATCGGCGACGTGTTTGGAATTCCGCTCACCTGTTGCCAGGTTTTCCCCGCATCTCTTGAAATCAAGACGCCTGTGTTAGCTGTTCCGACCAGGATCACCGAAGGATTTTGGGTGCCGGTAGAGATACAAGTGGTTCGCGGGTCCATGCCCCGGCCGTAAGGAAGACGATCCCAACCCTGGTTTGGATCGGCTGTGCGATAGAGGCCGGCATTGGTTGCCGCCAGGATTTCCAATTGCCCGCTCGAGTTCGAAGAAGAGACGAGTGCATTCACCGGATCAGAAAGTGTGGCCACATGCGGTGACGCATTCCCGCTCGCAGCACTGTTCAGTCCCAGCGCTGCCACAGTCGTATCGTCGAGTTGGCCTGACACCGGCAGATACCTGTCGGTCTGAAATCTTCTAATCGCGGCTACGGTGCGCGGGCCTAGCTGGCCATCCTGGCTACCGATCTCGTAGCCGGCGCGCTCCAACGCTTCCTGGGCATGTCGCACAAGATCATCGCGCGGCTTCACTGCCGCTGGCTTTTGCGGAGCTGTGGTAGTCGTGCCCACTCTCGGTTTTGTGACCGGGCGTGACTGGGCCACTGTCCTTCGCACCGCTCCGCGCGCGGCAGAGCGTTTCTTCGCCGGCGCCGCCGGCGGCTTACGCGCCGAGATTGGCGCCCACGAAACACCACGATCGGCTGAACGGTACATACCAAGATTCGTTCCGAGATAAATCACATTGCCGTCGCGCTCATCCTGTAGGATCGAGTAACCAATCAGCCGCGGAGGCATATTCCGCATCGACGGTTGCCATGACGCGCCGCCATCACTGCTTACAAAAAAGAATCCGCCGCCGGTGGTGGTATTGATCGTCGTAGCGTAAACGCGGTTAGCGTTTTCCCGATCAGCCAGAATTGTGTTCACAAACCGCCCGCTGAAGCCGCCGTTGCTCGGCACGAAGTTCTTGCCGCCATCAGTCGAGACCATCACCCCGTAGTTGTTTGTGCCGATGTACACCGTGTTCGGATTGCGCGGATGCACGGCGATTGAATTGATCTCAAGTTGACGCGAGGTAGTCACCATCCACGAATTGTTGTCCCCACCCTTGGCCGACCGCCAGAAGCCTTCGGTGGTGCCGGCAAAGACCAGACCGGGAATAGTAGGATGCTGCAAAATTGCGCGCGTGCGCCGCGATTGCGATGGAATACCCTGGACCTTCTGCCATTTTTCCCCGGCGTCGCGCGTTTCATAGATACCGCTGCAAGCAGACGCGATTATGTGACGCGAATCGCGCGGGTCGAGGTTGATGGCAAAAATGTCCGAATCGTCGATGATGCCATTCTTGATGATTCTCCAGCTCCTGCCGCCGTCCGTGCTCTTATATGGAAGATACCAGGTGCCTGCGTAGATGATGTTCGTGTCATGAGGATCGATCGCCAGCGACTCGACGTGCACGAGGCCCGGCGTGCTGGCAGTCGACAAAGGAGTCCAGCTCTCGCCTGAATCTGTCGAACGAAATATTCCGTTAAAGGTCCCCGCGATTAGAACATTCGGATCGCGATCAGCCTGCGTGAGGGAGTGCAACGCTTCATTTCTTAACTCGGGCGATTCCAGCCAGCTCAACCCGCCGTCAGTTGATTTGAAAAAGCCGCCAGGGTCCTTATGCCGGTGTGTCGCGACGTACAAAACCTTTGAGTTACGCGGGTCGACAATGATGTGATCGACGAATAATCGCGGCCGATTAAAATTGGCCAGCAAGCGCCAACTGCGCGCCGCATCCGTCGAGGTATAGATTTGGCCGTCGAGAGTTCCGAAATAAAAACGATCAGGATCGTTCGGATCAACTACCAGTGAACGAACGTCGCCGCCGCTGGGGCCGGTTATTCTCCATTCAGCTGAGTATGGAGCACCGGAAGCGGACTTTGCCGGTCCATCACTGCGGCCGGTCGAGACGAACGTAAATAAAAGGCCAACACACAACAGTCGGGTTACAGCTTTTTTCATCATTTCGATCTTTCTCAGGTTAATTCAATGCCAGGCGGCCAGCGTCTGAGTGCTGGTGCGACGGCATTATAACTCTTTGCGCGGTTTTTCTATACCCACTTGACACTTCAACCTCTGCGACGTCCGGGTAGATGGAACGCTGGTTCAGTGAGCGGGAATTGAGGTCATAAAGCGAATCGGGCGGTGCCTCCATTTTCGGAAACACCGCCCGGCTTCGAAGAAGGTCGCTACTCTTACTTAAGTGGCGACGTTGTAAGTGGTCGCGAAGATACTACTCTTCCCGACGGCGAGTGCCGCCGCGGCGTCGAGTTGGTTTCTTCTTGCAGTCCGGACAGGGCGTGACTGTATCCGTAGCGTCTCCTGACGTTACGCTCGTACCCGACGGAGCGATCCAAAGTTGAACGAGAAGATCCGCGCGACATCCGCCGTCGACTACGTCGATCCGACTCGCATCAATACCGCGAGTGTTGACGAGGTAATCCTTGGCGCGATTGGCTCGCGTCATGCCCTCGGCATCGCAGCTTCCGTAGCCCACGATGACGCCCCGTGCAGAAGGCTCGTTCTGCAGTTGGATCGCAAAGTTGTCGAGTCTGGCCTTCTCATCGTTGAATCTGATGTTGCCATACTCGTCAAACTTGTGCGGTGGCGTTGGCTTCGTCTTAATCTGCGTCGTGCAGGATGTGGTCCTGCCGCAACTCGGATCAAGTCCACCAACTTCGAGTGATGCCGTCACACTCGTTCCCGAAAGGTTGTCCGTGCTCACCGTGATCGAGGTGGTTCCCTGACCACTGGTGATGGTGCCTGCGGAAACTGTCCAATTGTAAGTCGACGCGGGCGGAGTACCTGGTCCCACGTTAGCAGTGAATGTGATCGGAGTACCCGGATCCACTGCGTCTGGACAGCTTGAAGTTATCGTTGGGCAAACTACGTTCGGCTCGCAATCGCCGCAGTTGGCGATCGTGACAGTGGTCGTCGACGAGGTGATACATCCGCAACCATCGTCTACTTCAACCGAGGCAGTGTAGGTTCCAGGACCAACACCACTCAGATCCCACGATACGCTTGTACCTTCGCCCGTGATGCGACCGCCGGTGACAGTGTACGTATAAAGCAGTGTGTCACCGTCTGGGTCGCTGGCCGTGGTCGTCAGCCCAACGGTGGTGCTGGCGGTTGTCGGACAGCTACCGGATTTCGAGTGACTCCCCTCAGGGCACGGCATCGTGATAGTCGTAGCTGACGCTGCCAGAGAAGCCGTCGGCGGCTGGTTTGGCAGAATCGACGGTTCGCGCTTGTTCCGATGGCCGGCGAAGAACTGGAAGCCGAATCCATACGGGTCGCTCGACGGCTCGAATCCCAACGGGAAACCGGCCGAAGTCGCGGCGCGAGTAGTACCAGGAACCACTACAAGTCCACGGCCCGGCACGTTCACGTTAGTTGTTTGAGCAATTGACGTGTTGGCGTCAACGGGATTGAAGTTACCCGTGCGCTGATCGTTCAAAGCTCTCCGGTACCAGGCGCCAAAGCCCCACCAGCGCGCCGGATAAAGCTTAATGCCAACGAGAAACTCAACCGGGTTGTTATTAAATGCATTAGGTGTGTGACCACCTACATACTGCGTGGAGCGAAATTCAGCGATCGGCTGGACATACTTGTTAATTGGAAAGTCCACGCCGATACCTGCGATGAATTCATCCGGTCGATCCAATAGAGTTGAACCGCCGCCATCCTTCGGATTGCTATTGAGAATGTAGCCCAGATTCGCCGAGAGGTTTACCGACTTGCTCAAGCGGCCGTCCGCAAACATCACCAGACCAAAGTCGCCGAAATTTGCTCCCGGACTGGCACCGCGCTGCAACTGATTGAACCCGGCGGCATCCTTGGCCTTGTCGGGATACCAGCGATAGAACGGAATGAAACCAAAGCCGAATGGATTTCTCGGACTAGTCAAGCGAATCTTGGCGCCCGCTACGAAGTTGCCAAAGCTGGATTCACCGTAGAGACGATTAACAAACGGCGCGTCCGGTAAATAGCTCGGCGCGGTCGTGAAAGTAATCGGCACCACAATTGGATCCAAAGGACCCGGACTACCCGGCGGACGACAATTACCACTCAGTGCCGTACACGGCAGAGTCGAGGTCGCCAGCACGATACCCGGCAGAATGCTTCCTACCGGCGAACCGACACCCGGAAATACGTCAGCATGGCCATACGTATTACCAACCGTCGTCGGCGGTCCAAGTCGCGTGCTAAAACCCGGGAAGCCGAACAACGTACCTATGGAACCAGGTCCCATCTGGAAGTTCGGACCAGCGCCGCCCGTAAATGGATACGCAACAAATGGCTGCCCCGCATTGTAATAAAGGAACAGCGGATTAGACACCGCAACACAAGTGGGACAGAAGGGTGGGCGGAACACCGCCGTACCGGCCAGCGTGCCTACCGATGGCCCCGATGGCGACAAAATGACCGCCGGGCCGCTACCGAGCAGGTTCGTCCCAAAGTATCCCTGCGAATTAGGCAGATAGAAGCTCGACAGGTTCGCTGGATTGTTTACCTTGATCCCGCGATAGGCCTGCGTCTTGAAGAACAGCTCAATATGATCATTCAGCCCGATATTGACACTTGCAATCCAGTCCGTGATATCGGCGTTACCCGGATCGCGGTCATAGTTGCTATAGGCAACGCTGAATGTAAACTCTCCCTTTCTCAGCGTCGATCCGTCGTAGATCGTAAACAGCCCGGTTGGACCTCCTTCGGGCCCGCCCGTTCCGACTGACGGCGACTGATTTCTGGGATCGTTCTCCGGCCTGGGCGTTTGCGCAAACGTCAGGGCAGAAAAAATGAATATGGCGAGTGCACAAAGGAGCACTCTATTCGCGAGTCTCATCGCGTTCCTCCTGCGATAGTGAGTGAAAGTTCCTGCAGCCGCACCAGTGGAGCGAAGCAAGCGGCCGATTCTCGGTGTGATTCGATTGTCTGCTCGAAGCATCTCGCCGCCATGCCCATTGGATACGGACGCTCGAACTACCAGCGTCAACGATTACGTTAACAAAACTGCTGCCGCTCGGATGCCGGAACTTTGGCTCGAACGACGCAACTGAGAGGGGGCCCCAAATCTTACCGGACCTCTCTTATAGGGTCTTTAGTGCCTAGTATCTAGCGCTCTTTTATATGCAAACTAAGCGCAAGTGTCAACTAACATCTTCCGGCCCGCGTGGCACCACACCTAATAACGCCACCTCAGACAATCCTCGCGACCGGTAAATACGCGGCGAAGCGTACCATTGCCGTGGCCGGAAATCAAGACTTTTTCATGACTTAGGGGCGAATTTGTTTATGTTTTTTCCGTCACGCATATATGCCCCGCATCCGCGTGTCGTAGGCGACGCGGTCAATCGCCAACATGTACGCCGCAGTCCTGGTATCGACTGAATGCGCGTCAGCATAGCGACAGAGGTCATTAAAACTGGCCACCATAGTGTCCTGTAGCCGTTCGTTGACTACGGATTCGCGCCAAAAATAACCCATCCGGTCCTGCACCCATTCAAAGTAGGACACCGTGACCCCGCCGGCGTTCGCAAGAATATCCGGGATCACAAAAATGCCCTTTCGGTACAGAATCTCGTCGGCCGCAGCCGTCGTTGGTCCATTCGCACCTTCCGCCAGTACCTTGCACTTCAGCCGTTCGGCATTTTGCGAAGTAATCTGATTTTCAGTGGCCGCCGGAATCAAAACGTCGCATTCCACTTCCAACAGCTCAGCGTTGCTCACACTCTGAACGTTGCGAAAACCCTCAAACGAGCGAGTAGCCTTGAGATGCTTTAGCGCCGCCGTTATATCGATACCCGCGGAGTTATAAATCCCACCGTGGACGTCCGATATAGCAACTACTTTGAAACCTGCTTCATGAAGAAGTTCAGCAGCAATCCCGCCGACGTTGCCGCTTCCCTGCACTACCACCCTGGTATCAGACGGCGACATCTTGAATCGCTTGGCGGCCTCGCTGACAACAATCAACAGTCCTCTTCCCGTCGCTTCGCGTCGCCCCCTTGAACCTCCAAGGTCGACCGGCTTGCCGGTGACGACGGCATTTACCGTGTGTCGCGCGTGCATTGAGTACGTATCCATAATCCACGCCATCGTCTGTTCGTTAGTATTCATGTCCGGCGCGGGCACATCTTTTTCCGGTCCGATAAAGTCGAGCAGCTCTGAAGCATAGCGTCGCGTCATGCGCTCGAGCTCGCCGAGCGACATCTGCGAAGGATCACAAATGATGCCGCCCTTGGCTCCGCCAAACGGCACGTTAACCACCGCGCACTTCCAGGTCATCCACGCCGCCAGGGCGCGTATTTCGTCGATGTTGACGTCCGGCGAATAACGAATGCCGCCTTTGGCTGGTCCGCGAGCGAAGTTGTGCTGAACACGAAAGCCCTCGAATACTTGAATGCGGCCCGAATCCATGCGCGTCGGGATGTAAACTTTCAACTCCCGGTTCGGCACGCGCATCACGGCATAAAGATCAGGATCGAGGTTCAGCAACTGCGCCGCGCGATCAAATCGCGACATCATCGATTCGAAGGGATTGTCTTCCTTGATCTCTCTGATGTCATCGACCAGTGCATTAGACATTGGTACACTCCAGCAGATCTAAATTGAATAGCTTTTATGATTTTTGATTGCCGTGAAATGTTAGCGCAAGCATTCGGCATCCGCAACCGAAACCCTGCTCCGCCGGAGTTTGGACGCAACGCAAACTCAGGTGTTAACATCGAATCCCAGCATCGCGCATCAACCGGCGGCCAATCGAGCATCACAACTTATCGAAGCCAAATGTTTTTTCCATCGCACTCGCGCCAATCATTCCTGTGGATCGTGACGCTGCTTTTGGTTGTCGTGTGCTTTCAGGTCGTGCCGGCCCAGACCGACGATCCGACCGATGGCGAAACCGATCCGGTGAAACTTTTTGAGCGCGGCCAGAACGCTCATGCCAAGGGTGACATCGCGCGCGCCCTGGCTCTTTATGAAGGAGCGCTCAAGCTGCGGCCCGAGTTTCCGGAAGCGGAATACCAACGCGGCGTGGCCCTCGTGGCGCTCGATCGCTCAACCGAAGCAGAGAAGGCCTTCAATCGCGCCATTGATCTAAGAAAGGACTGGTCACTTCCCGTTAGCGCGCTCGGCAACCTGCTCGCCCGCTCGACTCGAGACAAAGAAGCCGAGCCCATTTTGCGTCGGGCACTCAAACTGGGCGCACGAGACTCTCTCACACTTGATTCGCTCTCGGCTGTGCGCGCACGCGCTGGTGACAAAGACGAAGCGTTGACTTTGGCCCGAACTGCGACGGAGGTCGACAATCCTTCGGCTTCAGCCTGGACCTGGCGCGGAGCGATGGAGAGAGCTGCGGGAAATAACGAGGCAGCTTTGATCAGCCTTAATCGCTCTCTGCAAATTGAGCCGAATTATTTGGGGGCCTTAAAAGAACGTGCGGAGTTGCGTCTGGCTGCCGCCGATTACCAATCCGCGATAGCAGACTTAAAGAGCGCGTTGTCGATCAAGCCTGGCGATAAAGAGATCTCGTTGAGACTGGCCCACATCTATGAGTTGAGCAACAAGCCAGATGAAGCTCAACGGATCTATGAAAGTACCGGCTACCAGAAAGCAGCCGGTGAAAGCCCTGAACGCATCGGCGCCATTAATGTGACCGGCACGGTGGAGGACATCGCCGCTGCCAACAGTGACGACCCAAAAACTGCGCAGCCAGCCATCGAAAGATTAATCACTGCCAATCCAAAGAGCGCGAAACTTTTTGCTCGGCTCGGCGAGGTGACGCGACGCAGCGATCCGCAGAAAAGCGCCGCAGCCTACCGTCGCGCCAACGAGATCGATCCTGCGAATCCAAAGTATGCGACAGGTTACGCGGCAGCCCTGGTCCAGTTGCGCCTCTTTGCTCAAGCCGAGACCGTCCTCCGCCGAGTGATCGCCGTCGCTCCTAATGAATACGCCGCTCATGCAAATCTCGCGCTGTCGCTCTACGAGTTGAAGCGTTACGCCGAAGCGCTGCCCGAATACGAGTGGCTGGCCGCAACGCGTCCGGAGATTGCCGCCACTTACTTTTTCATCGCCACCGCGCATGATAATCTCGGAGAGTACCAGCAGGCGCTCGATGCCTATGAAAAGTACTTGTCGCGAGCCGACGCGACAAACAACAAGCTCGATATTGAAAAAGTTAACCTGCGTCTTCCCAGGCTTCGCGAACAGATCAGCCGCGGCCAGGGAGCCAAACGCAAGCAGCCTGATTAGAAGCTGCGCTCAGCAGACACGAAAGCATGCCGATCTCGTTCAACCACGATTGGACGTTCTTAATGACAGGCATCTTGATCTGCGTTTTGTCGCCGAGCGCCTTCGGACAGCAGCCACGCAGTCCGCAAATGCCGGCGCCGCCGCCGATGAGATTAGTTTCATCCCAGGAGCGATCGCAACTGGATGCAACCAAAGATTCCAAAGCGCGGCTTCGGACCTCGCTTGACCTGGCGACAACTCGTCTAACTCGGACCGAAGAATTTACGACCCTGAAAAAATTCGATCAGGCATTGGAAGAACTTGGTTGCTATCTGGGTTTACTCGACAATGTCCGAGCCTTCATCCGCAGCATGAATCACGAAAAAGGCAGCACGCGGGACCTTTATCGTCACCTCGAAATCGCCGTGCGCGCCCACATCCCACGTCTCGCAGTCATGCGGCGCACAACCCCGGCTGACTATGCCGGCCATCTTAAGGACGCCGAGGAATATTTGCGCAACTTGCGGGCTGAAGCCCTCGACTCGTTTTATGGTCAATCGGTTTTGCGTGAGGACCCGGGCGAAAAGAAACCCGAAGGCCCAAGAGATCCAGAGGGAGTCAAACGTCCATGATCGGACTGAGGTAAGCTATTTTGAAAGACTTCGCTGCCAAGCCAAAACGATCCACGAAGATGCAGTCAGAACCGCCTGCGGTGGCGGGCGGGTCTATGTCATTTGGAAATCAGGGGGTCCGCCCGCTACCGCAGGCGGTTCTGACTTTCGTAGATCGTTATTATCCAGGCGACCCAAAGCCGAAAACCAAAGCGGGACATTGCTTGATACAACTGTTCAATTCAGTACCAGCCAGGCAAGGTCCGGAAAAATGTTCACGACGCTGGTTGATAACGATCCTGGTGCACGGAGTGATCTTCGCCGGTATTTTTCTAACCAGCGAAACTGCCGCGGCTCAAAAACGAGATCATCTAACCGATCAGGAAACTGAGCTGGTGCGTTTTCATCAGGAACTGGACAAGCGGATTGAGGTTTTCATTCGGGCAATAGACCGCCGGTTCGCGATCATCAACGGCGCCAAGCCGCCGGTTGCAAAAAAGTTGATGAAGGATGAGCCCGAGTGGGGTGACGCGCCAAAAGGCACGCGGACCGAACTGCTCAACGACATCGCGGGAATTCTGGACGAAGCAATCACCAACATCGACGATGTGAGTCAGCGCGATCAAAAGAATCCTCTGATCTCCAGGTCGTTAAGAAAATTAACGTCGAGTGCGAATGGCTATCTGACCCAACTCGCCGCGCTAAAGGCCCAGGCCAGGGATCCGGATGAAGCGGCCGCCATCGATCGGGTTGCGGACAACGCGAACCAGATCGTCGAGGTAGGCAACAAACTTCCAGCACCAACTCCGGAATCCGACAAAAAGAAAAAGAAGCCTTGAGTTCAGAGTTCAAGCTTTAGCTTGCTGGTCTTAAATAACAACCTAAAGGTTGAACTCTGAACTTTACCTGCCACGCGTTACTCGCAGCTTTACTTCAGCCACCTTGAGTTCAGAGTTCAAGCTTTAGCTTGCTGGTCTTAAATAACAACCTAAAGGTTGAACTCTGAACTTTACCTGCCACGCGTTACTCGCGGCCTTTCTTCAAAACCTCCGTCGCTCGCTTGATCGCGTCGATGATCCGATTCGCTGCTTCTTTCGCCCCGGCGACGCGACCATCTTCAATCGCTTGCCTCAAATCAGGAAGCGGCAGCGCCGCATAACCCGTATAGAATCCCGGCGCGTATATCTGATGCCGAAACCACGGTCGGCCATTCAAGCCACGATCATCAACTAAGGCACGCTCGGCCTGCATCAGGGCATCGTTGATTCGTTGCAGTCGGATAATTGAATCGCCACCCGAACCTTTCTCGACCTCACTAATCTCAGCACGACGGCGCTTATCGATCTTCGCGGCCTCGTCGGCGAAATCATCAACCGCGCCCAGCAAAGATTTCGAGTCGAATGAATTGCCTAACTTGCGTCGCGTAGCCATCCGCTCCGTCTCGTTTACAAATTCGCGCAGCTGGGTTGCATAGTCGGTATAGTCCAGCGGCAGGCCTTCAGCGTCGGCGATTCGTAGCGCAATCGTGCCCCAGATTTGCGCCGCCGCGACATGATACTGAAACGTCGGATCGCCAAAGTGCGCCATCCAATAAAAAGAATCGTAAGCCGAATGATAGACGCCATAGTCACCGCCGAACCCCATATCCAAAGAAGCAATACCGAGGTGTTGCAGGAACGGCGTGTAGTCAGAGCCCGAACCCAGAGCCCCGATCCGCGGCGCGCGCGCAGGCTTCTCGTTACCGTTATCATCGAACAATTCCGAGTCGGGTGCGTTCTCTCGCGCACGGTTGCGCCAGGCATCGTAGACGCTCCCGCCGGTTTTCGGATCGCGCACATCCTGGGCCGCCGAGTTAATCAGCTTCCACATCGACGGCACCGACGACGCGCTAAAGTTTGATCCGGAAACTGCCGCGTCCATATTCAGATAAGCGACGGCTTTCTGTTTCAACTCCGCCGCGTTCTCCTCCACCCACTCAGTCGAACCAATCAGTCCCTGTTCTTCCGCGTCCCAACTGCCGAGGACGATCGAGCGGCGTGGCTTCCAACCGGATTTCATTAACTGTCCCAAGCCCCGGCCGAGTTCGAGCATTGCCGTGGTGCCACTGTTCGGATCGACGGCTCCAAAGACCCACGCGTCACGATGATTGCCAAGCACAACCCAACGATCCTTTTCCGCCGCACCATCAATTCTGGTGATCACATCCCAGATGGTCTTTGTCGCGAACTCAATATCGGTTTTCAAGTGCACGCGCACGTCGCTCGTGCCGCCGACGTGATAAGTAAAGGGCAACCCACCCTGGAAACCTCTCGGCCGCGCGGGACCACGGAGGGGTTTTAGGAGACGCTGCGCATCGCCGTACGAGATCGGCTGCACCGGGATGTGCGGCAGGTTCAAAGCCAGCTCTTGTTTTAGTCTTGGCGTTCCGGGAATCGCGGGCAAGCCCGGCGTCAGCGGGTCGCCCGGATAAATGAAAAGAAACTGGACTGAGCCACGCTGGGCCGAACTGTCAGGCCGCCAGGGACCTTTCGGATAAACATCGCCTTGCGCAAAGCCGTCGTCGGCCGGATCGGAATAAATGATCAACCCAACGGCGCCGTGGTCTTCGGCAACCTTGGCCTTGACGCCGCGAAATGAATTGCCGTAACGCGCGATGACGATTTTGCCCTGCACGTCGACTCCGGCTTTTTTCAGCGCTTCATAGTCGGGAGGCAATCCATAGTTCACATAAACCAAAGGCGCTGTGAGATCGCCGCTGGTGCCGTAGCCATTGAAGAGCGGCACGATCTTCTTACTCGCCGAAGATGGATCTTCGGGAACCACGTCCTCGCGCACCTGCATTCGTTCGCGGCGCGGCGCGATCAACTCGACGACGCTGGGCGTGCGGGGAGAAGGCAGCAACACCTGGTACTCTCTCAACTCGGAATTCAATCCGAAGCTGCGCATTTGATCGCGAACGTATATCGCTGTGGCGTAGTCTTCGGGCGAGCCGGCGAGGTGCGCTTCCGCGGTGAGACGTCGCAGCTCTTCGCGAGCGTTCGTCGCCGAGGGCGCGGCGCGAAACTGTTCTTCGAGTTTGCGCTGCGCTTGTGAAAGCTTCGGCGAGAAACCATCGATAACTGTCTGGGCCAGGCTGATCGATTGGCTCAACATGACTGCTATTAATAGAAGAACGCAAACACTACTTCGCCTCTGCAGTTTATTCATTGATTGGTCTCCGTTACTTAGTGGCACAGACTTCAGTCTGTGATGGTTCGCGGCTCCGCCGCCTGATGTGCGGAAAGTCTCCGCCTTTCCGAAAACGCCGAGTCTTTTCAGGAGGCCCGTGCCTCCGGGCGATCCTGGAGGCGTAGCCTCCTTTCATTGATAAAGCGAGTAACGGAAAGGCGAGCCTTTCCGCACATCAGACGGCGAAGCCGCTCATACTCGCTGACCTCGCCTTTAAAGTGGAACTCGACTCGCATCACAGACTAAAGTCTGTGCCACTCATTTATCTGAACTATCCCACGCTTCTTCACGTAGAATGGCCTGAGGAGCATAACCAAAATGGAAAGCCGCTATTATCCGGGCGTCGAAGCCGATGTAATCAAGTTAACCGTCGAGCTGCGCAACCTGTTCGACGAGGACTTCGACGTGCAGACAATGCAGGTCTCTTCAACGGCCGTGCTGCAGGCGCGCAAGTCTAGCACGTTGCGCGAAATGACCGGATTGGCCGCGGCGCTAACTATCAAGATTACCCCTGAGACCGGCGGCACGCGTGTCGAAATCGGCTTGCAGAAATGGTTCGACAAAGCCGCCGTGGCCGCAGTCGCTCTGGTTCTTTCGGCAGGTCTGCTGCTGGCACTGCCCGCGCTCGGCGCTTACTGGCAATACAAATTGACTGAAGACGCGTGGAAGATAATCGAAGATCATATCGCGCGCAAAGCGGGAGGCTATGTGCCGCCGATGCCGGGCCGGTGTGGCACCTGCGGCACCGCCGCCAGCGCCGGCTCAGCTTACTGCTCCTCGTGCGGCGCAAACTTGCACGTCGGCCTCACTTGCGCTCACTGTAATGCGGTGCAGAAAGATCCCAACGCGCGTTTTTGTAACTCGTGCGGAAAAGCGATCGCGTCTTAGAACTCTACGGATCCGTTCTTATCCTGCCATGTCGGTGGACGACGACGCGCGGCGCGATGCGCTCCGAAGTCCCAGAGTCGCCGGCGACCAGTGCTCGCGCGACCAGGCTTCGGCGCGAGTAGAAGACAAGCCAAGAGCACGCGACCGTTCGTTTCCCGAAACCCGGCAAGCGCCGACTTAAGATCGAGCGCAGCAACTCAGCCCAATCGATACCGGCGAAAGGTGAATTTTTCTAGCTATTTCCGCTTGAAGAGGTATAGACTTCATACGTTAGTAATTCTCGCATCGCCTTCTAACTCCGCGGGCTGACTCCTAATGAAGGCTGCTCAAACGGCGGTCTTCCTTAATCAGCCGGACAGGGAAGAGTTCTCGTATGAATTCTCCACAGAATAAATCACGGGACGCGAATGGGCCCGGCGCGAACGTAAGTTTGAAGCGGCCCGTAGCCCCTCCGGTGTATCGCCCTCAGGTGACACCCAAGGTCTTACAACCGAAGGCTCCGCCTATTCGACCGGTTAATCAAACGAGAGTTAGGCCGGTCGCGCCTCCGGTTTACCATGTTCAGCCGGTGCCGAAAGTTTTGCAGACGAAGAGCGGGGCGGCGATGCAACGTCCCAGTGCAAGCTCGGCATTAACCGCTCTCTCCGGCGGTCAGTCCGACAACGCCCGGCGATTTACACAGCTGCGCAACGCATCCGATCTCCGAAGAATGGATGAGCGCTCTCGGCTGGCTGGGCACAACAGCGCCCCTCCGCGTTATTCGAGCCTCCCGGCTGATCCGCGTGTTCAGTCTCCCGTAGCCGCCGTTCACAGGGGACCCGCCCGCCCCGTTAACGCGCCGCCGGCACAGAGTCGGCTCCCGGCACCGCGCATGATTCAGCGTAAGGTCGACGCGGCGCCCGCGCCACAACCATTCGTGCTCCGGGCCGCACATGTTCCCTCGGCAAAGCGCGTGATTCAGCGGCGCATCGTAGGCGTGACTCTCGAAGACCTTAAGACCTTTAACAAGAGGATGTCTGACGACAACGTGGCCTACACCGGAGAACTACAAGACAACGCGCACCTCGATGACGTATTGGGCGCATCGGCTGATGCCGCGCCCACAACGACGGGGCTGGTAGACCGGGCCGCACGGATCGCCATGAGGATTGCCGCGGACCAGGTCTTTTTAGGAGCCAACCACCGCACCGCCTGCTTCGCCGTTTATGACTTCTTCTTCAAGAATAACTTCTTCCTGCGCCGCCACCCGGCGGAGGTCTATGGCAAGCTTGAATACATCGTGCACCGCTATGACAAAAACCAGCTCACTCGGGATCAGGCAACAAGTGCGTTGGCGAAATTCTTCAAGAAGCTGACTCCCAAGGCTTCATACGACGATATTGAGTGGGACAAATTGCAAACCCTCACCACCGTGAAACTAATCAGACTGCCCGTCATCCTGAAAAATCTTGCGGCCCGTCTGTCAGAGGAAGGGCATAAGAAAGCGTCTCAGAAAGAGTCGAATGCTCTGTCCAAGGAGATCGTAAGAGTCGCCAAGGCGTTCAAGAACGCACACGGTGGCAGATTCCAGAAATGGCAAGACGCCTGACGCAAAGCTTCCGGTTCCAGCAGGGGCGGGATGCCAATGGAGTCGATGGACAGTAACGTGTCTAATGTCAACGAATTCGCAGCCAGGTGGCGAATCAGTTTCAATTTTTGGTGCGTCGGGTCCTCTATTATACCTGGGAACGCGAGCTCCCTCGCTCGCATTGAGCATAGGCTTAGATTTGCGTGCGGGGGCGCCCGCGTTCCCAGCGACAAGTCGTACGTCATCTCAAACTGAACAACTATGAAACCTCATCGTGGCCCAATCATTCTGGTGTATGGAATCCTCGGCTTTGTCGTCTGTCCATTTTTCGGTGTCGCCGCATGGTTGATGGGAACCAGCGACTTGCAGGATATGGCTCGAGGTCGGATGGACTCGGCCGGACGGGACCTGACCACAGCAGGTCGCATTTGTGGAATGATATCAACCGCACTCATGTCTATTTGGTTGTTGCTTATCATTTTGTTTTTCCTGGGGGCGTTAGTGTCGCACCACTGAATCGTGTCAGAACCCCGACCGTCAGAGAGGGCAGCTACATCAACCGGGCCCTCCCTCACGGTCGGGGCTTCTGACACACCTCGAAAATGTCTAAGAGCTCATCAAGATCACTCCGCCTGCGCTGCCTCTTGCTTGCACTGGTTTCCTTGACGGCTCTTTGCCTCTCGGTCTCCGCTCAGGAGAAAGAGCCCGCCGAAGTTATCAAGGTGAATACCGAGTTGGTGGTCTTTGACGCTCAGGTGATCGACAAGAAATCCAAGCGCGTCATCGGCGATCTGGCCAAAGATGATTTTGAAGTCTACGAGCGCGGAGTAAAGCAGCAAGTCAGTTTTTTCAGCCGCGATGAACTGCCGCTGTCAATCATGCTGCTGCTGGACGTGAGCGGCAGCGTCCGGCCGATCCTGCACCAGATACGCGACGGCGCGCTCGGTGCGCTCCAGCATCTGAAAGCAGAGGATCAGGTTGCGGTCATGGCCTTCGCCTCGAAATCCGAATTAGTCCAGGACTTTACCAAAGACCGGGCACAGGTTGCGAAACAGATCGAAATGGCCACGGGCACGGAACGTCTGGGCAGTGGAACGTTCCTCGGTCCCGCGCTCGCGGAAGCGGCCGTGCATATGCAAGTTGCTCCCACTGCCAGCAGCCGGCGCGTGATAATTATCATTACCGACAACATAGCCTCGTCGTTCGGGATGGAGAAACAAATTAGGGAAAAACTTCTGGATGGCGGCACGGTGGTTTACGGCCTGATCGTCCGCGGCGCGATCGGAAAAGTATTCAACGTAATGTTTCTGGGACAAATCAAAGGAGTGAATGCATACGTTGAGCAGACCGGCGGCGAGATTCTGGGCGCCGGCAAGAATGAAGTCGACGCCAGACTGGCTGTCGTCATCGATCGCCTGCGCGCGCGTTACGCGATCGGCTTCCGGCCAACCAACGAAGGCGCACCCGCAGAATTCCACGCGGTTGAGATCAAACTCAAGCCGGTGGCAAAGAGAAAAGAAAAGCCCGTGGTGCTGACGAAGCGAGGTTATTACCTGCGACGGCGGTGAACCCCTCCCTACCAAAAAAGCGATCCACAGATTTCGCAGATTGCACAGAGAGAAAAAAAGATTCTGCGTAATCGGCGTAATCTGTGGATTTATCGATGCCCTCCTAGCACATCTTATCAATCTTCTTCTGTAATTCATCTACCTTCTTTTTTCGCGCTTCGCTTCTTGTGGCTTGGATCACTTCAAATGAGTCGGTCGTCACCGTGTCAACCTGGGCTTGATCCCTTGGTAGACAACAAAACTTGGCCGCATATAAGCCAGTCCGTTATCAGTCATGCCTTAACGCCCGCACCGGATCGATCCTGGCTGCGCGCGCCGCTGGATAAAGCGCCGCCAGAATCGAAACTGACAGAGCGAACGCGATTGCACCCAGCCAGAGATACGGCGGCAGGTAAAAGAAATCGACAAACGATGCGCCCTGCGGTTTGAGAATAAACCGGTAAGCCATACGATTCGCGACGGCATCGATTCCCCAGGCCGCTAAAGAGCCAATCACTCCGCCGGTCAAACCGATCACCGCTGCTTCAAAAAAGAAGATGAGCTTGATCTCGCGATCTTCCGCGCCGATCGCTTTCATGATGCCAATCTCGCGCGTGCGTTCGAGAATCGACATGATCATTGTGTTGGCAATTCCAAACGAAGCCACGAGTAAAGAAATTCCTCCGAGCAATCCCAGCACGGAATCAATGATTAGAAAGATCGTGCGAATCTGATCCAACTGGTCGACAATCGAAAAGCTGCCGAAACCCTTTTCGGTCAACTGCCGGCGCACCTCAGTTAAGACGACGGGATCGGTTACTCTGACAACCGCCGAATCGTATCCTTCGCTTTGCGTCCGGCTCAACGAACCACTCTGGCGCGCCAGCGCCAACGCGACCATGCCCATCGGGCCGCGGTGCTCGTTCGACCATTCCTGCGCTGCCTTCAGGGGAATGTAAATCCGAGCATCAGGAAGCAGGCCTCGCAAACCACCCTGACCGGCGCCTTCTTTGATCTCGGTGTTCACGACGCCGACGATGCGAAAAGTTTTTGCCACGAGTTCCCCGCTGCCGTTATCGGCCGGCAAACCGTCGTCCAAAGGGAGACCGAAAAAACCGGGCGGCTCTTCCTCCTCGGTCCTGGGTTTTGATTTTTCTTTTGCAGAATCGCCTGTCTCTTTAGGCGCGGCGAGAAACTCGATCGTCCTTCCGATAGCGTCCTCGGGTTTTTCAAAACCAAAGTCACGGGCGAACGTGTCCTTAACTACAGCTTCATCGGCGGCCGGCGAACTGATCATTTGCCCGGCTTTGAAATCCTTGAAACGTGAACTGGCATTCGGCACCGAAGCGCCGCCGATGGATTCGATTTGCGAATGACCATTGACCCGGACATAGGTGAAGATCGACAGGCTCGGTTCGACATAAGCCACGCCGGGAATTTTTGAAATCTCGGCAATCGCCTCGTCATCAAGAATTCGCGTTGGCTCTTTGTCGGGTTTGAATGACGGGCCGCGGCGGTCGTTGGGGTTTTCGCCGCGCCGTGCCGCGTTCTGGTTGCCACCCGCTGAGGCCATCGAAAAAACATTCTTGCCAAAGACCCGCATCTCATTGAACAGATCGAGGGCGCGAAAACGCGAGAGCATGTTGCGCTGCAAACCCAGCCCGAACGAAACCATCGTAACGATAACCGCGACGCCCACGATGACGCCCATCGAAGTCAGCGTGGCACGCAGTTTGGCTTCGCGCAGGTTTCTGAAGGCGAGTCTGAGTAGATCGAAGAAGGGCATAACTTAGTATGGCTCCAAAAGCCTCGCCTAGAGTAGCCCAATAAGTGGCGTCTCAGAAGCGCGACCGTCAGGGAGGACTAGTCCATAACCGGGCCCTCCCTCACGGTCAGGCTGCTGACATGTATTAACGATTCGCGAAATCTGCACCTGAAATAGTGCGTCGAAAATCTTCCATTAAGGTGTCGATCAAATACAACTCTGATCCAGATTCTTGTATCTAATGACTGGTTCCCGACAAATCCCGACAATTGAATTAGCGAGTTACTCAATCAAGCTGAAAAGGCCTGCTGGCCCTCTCGACCTCACTTGAAGCAGTCTTGCGCAAACCAGAGAAGCCTGATAAATAGTTTAGAGATTTAAAGGAGTTACCCCAGATGTTCCCTACTAGAAATACGTACGTCAAAATCGCTGCAATCGCGGGATTGGTTCTCGCCTTTGCCGCCGCTTCCTTCGGGAAAACACATTCAGACCCTGCTTTTTCAAACATCAAGATCAGTAATTTTGGCAAGATGGACGACCGCTTTTACCGCGGTGCAAGACCCAAAGATAAAGACTTCCGGGCGCTCAAGGCTTTGGGAATCAATACCGTTATCGATTTGACGGATAATACCCCGGACGAGAAACGGTACGCTGAGGCAGCGGGCCTGCGTTACGTCAACATTGCGATTCCGGACAAGGAGGATCCGTCAGTGGCGCAGATTGCTCAGTTCCTGAAGCTCGTCAATGATCCTGCGACCGGCAAGTTCTATGTGCACTGCGCGGGCGGCCGTCACCGCACAGGTGTGATGGGTGCCGTATATCGCTTCAACGTGAATCACTGGAATTTCGATCAGGTTTATGCCGAGATGCTGAACTTTGACTTCTACACCTCCAATGGCCATGGTGGCCAAAAGAAGTTCGTGGAAGATTACTGGGCGCGGATTCAGAGCGCTAACGCTGCCGCCGCCGCTACTGCGACCAAAAAATAAGCATTTGAAATCCCGAATCTGAATTTCCGATTTGCGAATTCAACGAAGGCCGCTTCATCGAAGCGGCCTTTTTCTGCTTATGAGGTCAGTACCGGGAGCGGTAACGACCGGGTCTAAATCGTCGACGTAACCGTCCGATCGTGAGGAGGAAACCCGGTAGCTACCGCTCCCGGTACTGACCTCAACACTGCCGGTCCACCGGTTCTGTGACAATTCCTCCCTTGCATCTTTCTAACACTTTCATTGTAGTCAATTATCGCCTGCGACAAGCGACACAGGGTTTGCTAGGATGCCAGTTGAAACTTCCCCTGATTTACCCCCTGCGTTCTATAAATCCCGACCAAATCGCCGATGAGCAGCCGTAGAAGTGCTCAGAACGTGCGGTCTCGTTCTCTCCCGGACAGGAGTCTTATCGTGCAAACATTAGTCAGAAAGCGTCGGCTTCTAATACTGACAAGCCTTTTGATTGTCGTAGCCTTTTGCTTCGAAGCCTTCTCAACCGTCAAGCTCCCAAAGAAGAAAAGGCAGCATCCGCAAAAATCCGCGCCGGTTCTTTGGCGCGATCCGGGGAATATCCGCAACCGCGACCTTTACTATGGGCCCGGTTCGAAAGCGCTGGCGCCGGCGCCGCCGTTCCACTTCCTGAAAGAGGTCAAAGAAGGCGGCATGCCAAAATTTGAAGTTGAGGACGCGCGCGGGGTGAAGTGGCGCGTCAAGCTCGGACCGGAAGCTCAGGCCGAGACGGTCGCGACCCGTCTGGTTTGGTCCGTCGGCTAT
>Ga0070698_100000187_pt1 | contig 58877 bp, 48 predicted proteins | sample KBSK1502metaG_FD_65477 | JGI IMG/M metagenome (GOLD analysis project Ga0070698, IMG submission 65477) | Corn, switchgrass and miscanthus rhizosphere microbial communities from Kellogg Biological Station, Michigan, USA - KBS K1-50-2 metaG | ecosystem: Host-associated > Plants > Roots >...
CCCTTTCCGCACCCGGCCGCAACTGCGGCCAAACGCACCTACATATCAATAGATAATGATTCCGGAAGGCTTGCCAGACGCACGGCGTCCTCTCAGAGCCGCAATTTTCCGTCACATTTTGGGGGGAAGCACGGACCGGCGTACAACCCAGCCTCCGCGCTCGCCCTACAGTTTGCACATTGAGAACCAAAAGGTCAATAGCTAAAGCCTTGACACCCCACGACTTTTTCAATTTCTAGACTCAATAGTGACAAAACTTTGCACCTGCTGTGTAAAGTTTCGGTCACGGTTTTTCCGGCTGGCCGGAAACGAACCGATACAGTTGGATTCTCCGGCTGCTGAGTGGCCCCGACCTGGAGTTTTGGGCGAGTCCTCTTTCGCAACCTGATCGTGGGGCTTGCCGGAACCAAAGATCGGTTGGCAGCGCAATTGCTCCGTTCAGGTGGGGCGTTCCCAAGACTTTGTCATTCCAGAGCCAAACCGAGATCGACGACGCAGCGATGATCAGTGTTGCCGGCCCCATTGCTACCGAGCTCCTCCGGCAAGCGCCGGAAAAGCCAGTCCGCTTTTGGTTGCGTACGGGACCTTCATTCCTCCTGGTTCTGACGGTTCTCATTGTCACACTCGAATTTATGATGGCGCGTGGCGGGATGGGCGATCCCGATATCTGGTGGCATCTCCGTAACGCGGAGTATCTCTTTCAGACGCACCACCTTCCTCACGTTGATACATATTCGTTTACCGTCGCCGGACATCCCTGGATGAACCACGAGTGGTTGGCGGAGATTCCATTTTATTTGGCATGGCGTGTGGGGGGATTAGCAGGGATTAAAGCAATCTCCATCGTCATTATCGAAGTCATTTTCTTGTTGCTTTTGTACCTGACGCAAAAGGAGAGCGGGAATTTCAAAGCCTCCGTGGTGGCGGTTGCTCTCTCCACCTTTCTGGCCAAAGTTTCCTTTGGCCCGCGCACCATTTTGTTCGGCTATTTGTACCTCATGATCCTGCTGCTGATTCTGCAACGTTTCCGGCAAAAGGGTAGCGCTCCGCTTTGGCTAATTCCGCCGCTTTTCTGCCTCTGGATCAACACTCATGGATCGTGGTCGCTGGGTGTGATCGCATTCGGCATTTTCGTCGCTGCAGGACTGGTCGAGGGGGAATGGGGCCAACTGCGGTCCGAAAAATGGACGCCCGCGCAGTGGCGCAAACTGCTTCCGATTGGATTGGCAAGCGGAGCGGCGCTCTTCATCAATCCATTTGGATACCGCCTGGTGCTCTACCCGCTGGACTTGGCGTTCCGGCAGAAGCTCAATATTGCGCATGTCGCCGAATGGGTGTCAGTAGATTTTCACGATTTACGAGGCCGAATAGTTTTTCTGTTAATAGTGACGCTGCTTTTAGGCAGTTTGCTGCGCAAGCGGCGCTGGAATCTGGCAGAGTTGGCCTTGCTGCTGTTTGCCCTTTACAGCGGTCTGAGCTACATCCGATTTTTGTTTCTGCTGGGCATCGTCGCGGCGCCGGTGGTTGCGAAAATACTGGATTTCGCGCCGCCCTATCGGCTCGAAGAGGACACGCCTCGTTTCAACGCTTTCGTGATCCTCCTGATGGTCGCAGGCATACTTTATTACTGGCCAGGTTCGGCGGAACTGCAACGCTCATTGGAGAAAGACTACCCAACGCAGGCGCTGCCTTACCTGCAAGCTCATCCTCCCAACGGAAACGTTTTGAACTTCTACTTGTGGGGCGGATATCTGGGCTGGAATGATCGTGACCTGAAGGTTTTCCTCGATAGCCGCGTGGACATCTTCGAATACGCGGGCGTGTTAAAAGATTATTTCGAAGTGTTGGGAGTGCAGAATTCCAAAGCTATTTTCGACAAGTACAAGATTCGGTACATACTTTTCCCCCAAAAAGAGATCATTACGTATACGCTGGAGCACGATCCGGAATGGAAAGTTCTCTACCGGGATTCAATGACGGTTCTGCTGGAGCGGGTAGATGCTGGTTCCCGAGCAGATCTCGATGTCACACAGCATACCTCGCAGTAGCGGAACCAGGGGAACAGTATCCCTTAGCAAAGCGTTAGCGCGACGTAAAGGCAGGCGTTTGAGACGATGAATTCACAAATCGAGATGTTTCTCGGAAAGCACTTCAAGACGATTGCCCTGATCGCCATCGCCACCGCGCTTTTCGCCTTTGCCTCAATCAAGGAAACTTTCCGTTTGAATGCGGAGATGCCACAACAGTTTCTTGACACTAGTGTGCCATCGACGCAACGGTCTACGGAGGAAAGAATTGCAAAAGCGTACTGGGACTGTACCATGCTGCATATCCAGGGGAAGTATGCCCACGAGCAGCATCTTCCTGAGGTGCCTCCTAGCGAATTCGCAATCGCCCTCCCCGATTCTGGGCAGGATACCCCAGACTCCTCCAGCCGCATTCGCTATTGGCGCAAACTGCGGTCCGTGTGGTACGCGCCCGAGAGTTGGCATAAGACATACGAATGGGATTTCAACTGGGTGACGGAGTGGACTGACACAACCCAGAGGTGGCTGAATAACCACGTGCCAGGACTAAACAATAACTCTGCAACCTGAACCGTTGGGAAGCGGCTATGGCTAAAACTCCAATAGCGCAAGCGTCGAAAACGCGGCCCCTGATCGTTTTAGCTATCGCATGCCTACTGCTGTTTGAACTTGGAGTGCTAATGGCCGGCTGGCAACACTCGCTAAAGGGGAATGGCGATTTCTCTGCCTTTTACCGGACCGCGGTGATGGCGAGGTCGGGTCAGCTTCATAATCTTTATGATGCCGACACGCAAGTTCTTTTTGATCGCAATGTATTCCCTTCTCTTCAACGATACCCGCCATACTTCTTTTATCATCCGCCGTACGAAGTTCCCTTGCTGCTGCCTCTTGCTTTCATGTCGTATCAGGCTGCGTTTTGGCTTTGGACCGCGTTTTCGTTTCTGCTCCTCGCGGTGTCGGGCTACGTTTTGGAGTCCGAATTTCAAGAACTGCGGCGCGTATCTGGAATTCCGTTAGCCCTTCTGGTCTTGACCTGTTTTCCAGTCATCATGATCTTTCTTCAAGGGCAGGACTCAGCTTTACTGCTCCTGCTTGTGGCGCTGGCTTTTCGACAATTTGAACGAGACCGAGATGTATCATGCGGCATTCTGCTCGGACTTGCTTTGTTCAAGTTTCAGTTCATTGTTCCCCTGATTGTCATTCTCGCATTCCATCGCAGATGGAAACTTATTTTAGCCTTCCTCGCTACCGCTGCGGCGACGTTAGGTGTGTCGTGGATGCTGGTGGGAACGTCAGGATTGAGACTCTACTGGCAACTGCTGGGCAACCACACACCGGAGATGGTTTGGCGCATGCCGAATCTTCGCGGGTTGGTTGAGTCGTTCGGAGGCTCGCCAACTCTCTCAGTCGCACTCTCGTTGTGTCTGGTGCTTTGGTGTGGCTGGACAGTGGCTCGGATGGAGGCCGGTGGATTTCCCTTAGCAACTCTATGCGCCGTACTGGTCAGCTATCACGGCCACGTTTACGACTATGTGCTACTGGTCATACCGGTTCTCTGGATACTGAATCGCGCGGTTTGCACTCAGAGTTGGTTATGGAGCTTTTGGCCGGCAATGTTCTTCCTGATGACGCCGGTTTACGTGCTTTTGACGCGCTATCAAGCTACGTGGGTGTTCGCACTTCCCTTGTTGCTGCTCGCCTTCACGATCTCCCATCCGCGAAAGATACTGAGTCGTTATCCCATCCCCGTGCGGGAGGCGGTGCCGTGAGGACTCAAGCACTACCGTACGCGAACTCAGAGGCTGGTCGGCATCCACGGTTTCATGAAATCATTGCCGCCTTGTTGCCGCTGTTGTTAGGGGGAGAACTCCTGCTTTGGGTTGTGCTGGTACCAGTCGGACTGCGTGGACAAGCAGACTTCGCTATGTTCTACACCGCAGGTTACATGGTGAGAATCGGACAGAGCGGGCAACTCTACAACTACGATGTGGAGACGCGATATCAGAATCAATTGGTCTCGAAGACGCCCGCTCCATACACTCATCTGCCATACGAAGCTTTACTATTCGCACCAATTTCGTTCTTGTCCTACCGGGTCGCTTATTGGTTGTTTCTGCTCGTCAATGTGGGCTTTGCGATCTTCGCCGTGTTGCTGATATCGCCGGCCGGGTCAGGGTGGCCGTCGGCTGTCATTCTCGCTTCATTTTTTCCGGTCTCGGCGGCGATCGCCGATGGCCAGGATTCGATCATGCTGCTGACGATTGCCTGCGCGGCATGGTTGCTTTTTTCCAAAAAGCAAGAATCGCTTGCCGGCGGTTTGTTGGCGCTAGGCCTGTTCCGCTTTCAGATCGTCTTACCGATCGTCGGCCTGATGTTTTTGTGGAAACGGTGGCGCTTTCTCGCCGGATTTGCGCCCTGTGCCGCACTGGTCTTAGTCTTCTCCGGATGGTTGGCGGGATTCGACCAGTTACGAGTCTATGGTTCTCACGTCCTTTCTTTGGGCGCGGTTGCCGGCCAGGAGACAGGTTATTCTCTCTCTACCAGTCAATCGCAACGTATGGTAAGTCTGCGCGCGCTTTTTACTAACATTCTGCCAAACGGACATCTGGCGCAGATCATTACTTTGCTTGCCTCGATTGCGCTCCTGATATGGGTGGCCAGCCGCGGCCGGATTCTCGATCGTAAGCACCAATTTGCTTTGGCGGTCGCATTCAGTGTTTTGGTCAGCTATCACCTTTTCGTTTACGACTTGGCAATTTTGTTGATTCCGATGGTCGCGGCCCTTGAACTGACAGGGCACGCACAATCGCGGGCGGCGCAGGCTGCCATACTGATTCCGCTGCTGGCCGCGCCTGTGGGCATTCTATGGCGTCCATTTCTACTCGCGCTTCCACTGCTTGCTTTCCTGTTCGTGATCACATGCGCATTCCGCACGCACTCGGAGCAGGTTGGAGAGGAACTGGTCGAAGAACGCAGCTACGCTGCCCTTGACGGTGTTCCTTCGTGAAACCATGCTTTTTCTGATTGAAATCTGCTTGGGTGCAATTGCCATTGGCCTGGCATATATTGCTCCCCGTCTGGGCGCGAGTTGGTTCGCGAAATGCGAACAGTACCTGGGTCGCTTGTCCCGGAAACGCCCTCTGGCAGTAGCGACAGCGGGAATTCTGGCATTAGCGGTGCGGGCCATCATCCTGCCATGGGTGCCGGTTCCGCAGCCCTCGATGCACGATGAGTTCAGTTACCTCCTGGCTGCCGACACATTCGTGCATGGGCGCACAGCCAATCCGCCGCATCCGATGTGGACCCACTTCGAGACCTTCCACGTAATCTTTCAGCCGACGTACGCTTCGATGTACCCGCCGATGCAAGGTTTGATTCTGGCGGCGGGAAGAATTCTCGGGAATCCATTCGTGGGCGTGTGGCTCAGCGTGGGTCTGATGTGCGCGTCCATTTGCTGGATGCTACAGGCATGGCTGCCACCCGGGTGGGCATTGCTGGGGGGCCTTCTTCCAGTCACGACCTTTGCTGTCTTCAGCTACTGGGGCAATAGCTATTGGGGCGGCGCACCGGCCGCTATCGGAGGAGCGCTGGTTTTGGGAGCCTTGCGACGGATCATGCGGCATCATCGCGTGCGAGATGCGCTAATGATGGGCTTGGGCCTGGCGATCCTTGCCAACAGCAGGCCTTACGAAGGACTTGTTCTCAGCTTGCCGATCGCGGTGTTTTTGGTGATATGGATGTTGAAGAACAACAACCTGCCGCGGGCCCTGTTAGTCCGGCAGGTAATTCTTCCATTGGGAGTCGCACTCGCCATTGCAGCCGGAGGAATGAGCTATTACTTCTGGCGGGTCACTGGAAGCCCTTTCCGGATGCCTTATCAGGTTAACCGGACGACATACGCGGTCGCGCCATATTTTTTTGGACAGAAGGTAAGATCGCAGCCCATCTATCATAACGCGGCAATTCAAGATTTCTATCTCGATGTGGAGTATCCGCAATATCTCCAGACTCGCACGCCTTTTGGCTTCCTGCTGGAGACGTTGCGTAAAGTAGGCGTAATCTGGATTTTCTACATCGGCCCTCTCCTTACCATTCCTCTATTCACATTACCCTGGATCCTGCGCGACCGGAGAATCAGGCTGTTGCTGATTGCAGGCTCGGTCTCGCTTGGGGGCAGTGCATTCGTCATTTACTTCATGCCTCACTACATCGCTCCTGTCACATGTGTGATTGTGGCGGTCACGATACAGGGCCTTCGGCATCTACGAGCCTGGCGTTGGCAATCCAAGCCCAGCGGAATTTTCCTGACGCGCGCAATCGTCTTGATTTGCGTGCTCATGATGCCGTTCAGAATCTGGACCCACGTCGTGGAGGCCAAATCAAACAGGCCAGATATGGGACGGGAACGGGCGAAGGCGCTCAGTGAACTCAGTGCTTTGCCAGGTCATCAGCTGGTTCTGGTCAGATACAAGCCCAATCACGATACGCGGGCTGAATGGGTTTACAACGAGGCGGAAATAAACAGCGCGAAAGTGATTTGGGCCAGGGACATGGGAATAGCAGGAAACGAAGAGCTGATTAGATACTTCAAAGATCGCAAAATATGGCTGCTGCGAGCGGACGAAAATCCGCCCGAGTTATCGCCCTACTCCAATGGCGCTGCCATGGCCGGAATGAACCGGCCGCAGATGAAAATATCCAACTAGAGGCGGCCAAGTTCGAATCATGCAGACGGTTATAACGACGGAGTCCAGGGAAACCGAAAGCGCAGCTGGGTCTCTCACTCTGGACCAGCACACAAATAAGTCTTCCGCGCCCCGGTCTTCGAACGTAGGGGCACGGCCAAAACGCAACCAGTCGTTGGACGTCCTGCGTTGCGTCGCCATACTATTGGTGCTCGGACGTCATCTCGATTACTATCCGCTGTGGTCAAAAATTGGCTGGATTGGCGTGGATCTTTTCTTCGTTCTTAGTGGTTTCCTTGTGTCCGGATTGCTGTTCCATGAATTCAAAGAACACGGCAGTATTAATTTCCGCCGTTTTATCCTGCGTCGGGGCCTAAAAATCTGGCCGGCATTTTACACGTACATTCTGATCACCGCAGCTTTGGTTGCATTCATTCAGTACCATCGCGCCGGAGCCTTTCCTTGGCGCCAATTCATTACTACATCTCTTTTTCTGCCAAATTACTTTCCTAACGACTCCCGTTTCTTTGCCCACATTTGGTCACTCGCGGTGGAAGAACATTTTTATCTGATTCTTCCGTTGGTATTGTTTATTTTGCTCGTCTCACGCAATCGCTCAGAGAAATTGTTCGCTACTATCCCGTTCATCTTTGTGATTACTTCCACGGTCTGCCTGGCTCTCAGAGTATTTACGCAGCCTCTCGGCACCTATTATTGGACGACACATACAAGGATCGACAGCCTGTTCGCAGGAGTCACCGTTGGTTACTTCTACCATTTCAAGCCGCAATGGTTTCAGAAAATGACGGGACACTATGCGCTAGGCATAGCGTTTGTCTGTTGTATTCCATCAGCACTCCTCGAGGCGGACTCTCGCAGTATGCAGACCATCGGCTTGACGTTCCTTTATATAGGCTTCAGCTTCCTGCTCGCCTGGTCGGTCGTGAGGACACCCAAGACACGATTGGGCGTTTGGATGGCCCGGACTGCGGCCGGCGTAGGCTTTTATTCTTATTCCATCTATCTGTGGCATCGTCTCATTGCGTTCGTGTTGTCAGCTCGTCCCTCATTCGCGGCGTTTTGGACATACATAGCTCTGGCCATCGGAATCGGGATATTAATGTCGAAGTTAGTTGAAATGCCTGCTTTGCGACTACGCGAAAAGTGGAAACAAACGGCATGAACCAGAGGTATGAAGCTCAAGCCGTCGAATCGCCTCCGGCTGTCTCTCGAGTCACGGAACGCATCGCCACAAAAGTCGAGTTTGGTCTCAACGAGACTACGCTTGTCTTCTTGGCGGTCGCGGTTCTGGTGTTCTCGGCTGTGTTTTGGACCGCCAACGGACGCAACCTTGAAAAAATCGACTTCTCAGTCACTTATCTTGGCGCGCGCATAGTCCATCAGGGACAAGGCGCGAATCTTTACGACCTTACAGAACAGGTAAAATTAAGATCCGCGCTGTACCAGCATCCCAATCCTCTTATTTACGAACACCCTCCCTTCGAGCCTTTACTGTTGTCGCCGCTTGCGGGCCTGTCATATAGAAGTGCTTATCTGATTTGGGGTTCAATAAATGCCATGCTCTGGCTGGTGCTGCCTTATGTTTTTCGCCGATATGCCGCAGTGCCCAAGGATGGGCCTGCTTACCTTGCCCTCTGGTTCATTTTTGCGCCGCTCGGAGTCGCACTGTATCAGGGTCAGAGTTCAATCGTTCTGCTGCTGGTTTACATTCTCACCTTCATCAGTTTGAAAGGGAGCCGCGACTTGCTGGCGGGGATATTCCTGGGCTTGGGTTTATTCAAGTTTCAATTCGTAGTGCCCTTTGCTCTGATTTTCCTGCTGCGCAAGAAGTGGCGATTCCTGGCCGGCTTTGCGCTGAGTGCGACGGTGCTAGGTGCACTTTCTCTGGTAGCCGTGGGATGGCAAGGAATGACGGGCTATGTGCACTTACTGTTGAGCATCGGAAGCAATCCTGGAAATGTCTCGTACGGTTCGGCTGTTGACATGCCTACCCTGCATGGATTCGTATACGCACTTTTGAGCCGGATAGTCGGCGTCAGAGCCATTAGCATTGTCGTGGCGGCGATCTCAGTTCTTCTGATCTTGTTTACGGCGTCACGCTGGGAGCATGCAGAGCGGACCGCCGGGGATAATTCTTTCGATCTTGTTTTTGCCGCTGCAGTCGCAATGTCGCTGATGACTGGTCTGCACATGTTCACGCATGACTTCAGCCCTCTCATGCTGGCTTTGCTCCTCGTCGCCGCTCATTTTCCGAGCGACGGTCATCCCGGTTTGCGCTGGCTTCTTGGAATCACCATGGCGCTATTTTGGTTTCCGCCGCTTTATTTCATTCTGGTGGGGCGACATGGGTTGTATCTGATGTTCCCCTTGCTGGCAGTGTTGTGGGTTGTCGCGCTCAAGTTGTCTGGAATCCCTGATAATTCAAGGTTAACCAGCGCAGTAACCGCTCGCAATGAGTGCTGACGCTCTTTTGCCTGGATATCGGCATAGCGCATCTGCCTCGGGCAGAATGGTAATGAATACTTCCGGGCTTACGTTTGAGGCATTACTGTATGGCCTCGGGGATGGGGAATGCACACGGCTGAGGCGTTGGAAATTTCAGAAGCGGAGCGAGGTGAAGAACGGTACTTTCGTCCTGAGGAATCCTCTCAGGAGCGAGGTATCGTGCTGCTGCTGTTTCTGGGCTCCTGCCTGTACTTGAAGTTTTTTTACAACTACAGCACGCTGCATTCTGATGAAGGCATCGTGCTCGAAGGAGCTCAGCGGATCCTGCGGGGGCAGGTGCCTTATCGCGATTTCTTCTCGTTCTACACTCCGGGCTCATATTACTGGACGGCACTGCTGTTCAAGATCTTCGGGAGTTCGATTCTCGTGCCGCGGACAGCGCTGGTTGTCTATGGCGGCGTCTTTTCGGCGCTGACGTATTTGCTGGCACGACGCGTCTGTTCGCGTGCCAGTTCCCTGCTTGCGACCGGCCTGGCGCTCGTAGTTTGTCTGCCCTATTCCTTTTATGTCCAGCATAGTTGGGACAGTTCTCTGCTGGCATTTCTGACCATCTACTCTGCAATCCGTTTGCTGGAGACCCATGGCCCGACGGCGGCGTTCGTCACCGGAAGCCTGGCTGCACTCACCGTGCTATTCGAGCATTCCAAGGGCGCGGGATTGCTATTTGGTTTGGCGCTGGGGTTCGCCATATGGACGCTCTCGATGCGCGCAGAATCTGCGATCAAAAAGCAGTCTCTCATACTGGCAACAGGATTCTTATGGCCTTTTGTGGTGACATTCGCGTACTTCGGCTCTCAGCATGCCATAGGACCGATGCTGGCCGGTTGGTTATGGCCGCTTTATCACTACTCTGAGGTAAACCGCGTTAATTACGGGTTCCTTCACCTCTCGTCAGTGCAATGGAATGCTCTACACAGTGGATCGTGGACCTGGCGTTTATTTGCGTTTTTTGTGCTAAGCCCTACGGTGCTCATCTGTGTTCTGCCGTTGCTGACATTTGGCATTCTGATGGCGCAGATTCTTAAGTTATTACGAAACCGCACTGACGATATGCGAACCGCATACTACGTCGTGGTCGGTGCAGCTTTAGTTGGGCTGTGGCTTCCAGCCCTGGCACTCAGGCCGGATGTGGCGCACATCGTTTACCTGACGCCTCTGTTCGCGGTTTCCGGCGCATGGATTCTTGACGGGCGCGATATCCAGCTCAAGCTTTTGCACACTGGTAAACCGATTCTGGTTTGGTATTTGGTAGGATCGTTCGCGGCCTTCGGCCTGGCTTTGCTCCTTAATAGTGTTGCTGCACAACACAGATTGGAAACCCGCCGCGGATCACTGAGATCGTCTGAGACCGATGACGTAATTCCCTACATTGACGAACATACTTCCCCAGGGGGAAAGATTTTCGTGTACCCCTATCAGCCTCTTTATTATTATCTGACCGCAACCTCGAATCCGACGAGCTACGAATATCTACAGCCGGGAATGCATACAATCGAACAGTCGACTCAAGTTGTTCGTCAACTTCAGCAGGACGGCACGGCAATTGTGCTTTTCACGCCGTCTTTTCGGGATTTCATTGCTGTCTCATGGCCAAACACCCCGCTTGGCGTCATTGCCTCCCGTGATCCTGTAGCTGATTACATCGCGGCGCATTATCGTCTATGCAAGATTCTAAACTCGGGATCCTCAATTTACTGGTTTATGGTGCGCAAGGATCTGTCCTGCTCAGAAGTCCCCAGGTTGGCTGAACCAATCAGATAAGGAGAGACTCGCTCTGAATACTGTGGTCAAAGGTGACACTCTGAGCGGGACGGGCCTGCTCGGCTCTGGGCTGAAAAGCAGTACCAGTTCACCTGGCTGTCTTCCAGAAGATGCGCCCGCCGACAGAGCCATCGTCATTCTCATTTTCGTGCTGAGCTTGGGTTATCTGTGGGTGTTCCGTCGCTACACAACCATGGAGCCGGACGAGGGCATTATTTTGCAAGGGGCACAGCGGATCTTGCGCGGCGAGGTCCTGTATCGAGATTTTTTTTCGTTCTTCACTCCCGGGTCCTATTATCTTCTCGCATTTCTTTTTAAGCTCTTCGGCAGCTCAATTCTTGTGGCGCGAACCGCGCTGGTGTTCTTCGGAGCCGCTTACTCAGTTACGACTTATCTTTTGGCACGGCGAGTCTGTTCACGAACCAGCGCCGCTTTAGTGGCGAGCCTAGTCACCGTAACCACCTTGCCGTTTCGTTTTTTGGTTCTGCACAATTGGGATAGCACGCTTTGGGCATGTTTTGCGCTCTACTGCACATTGCGATTGCTGGAGTCACCTCATTTTAAGTGGGCGTTCGCGGCGGGATCGTTTGCCTCACTTACTTTTATTTTTGAACAATCCAAGGGGTTCGGGCTTTGCCTCGGCATAGGCATTGCCTTGTTGGCAATCACCCTGATGGACCAGCAAAAACCTCCACTGAAGCGCGCCGAACTGGGTGGGCTTGCGGTCGGACTGGCGTGGCCTGTTTTGCTTACTTTGCTCTACTTCAGTGCGAGACATGCGCTCTCTCCCATGCTGGCTGATTGGGTTTGGCCATTGCAAAACTATTCAATGGCAAATCACGTCCCATACGGATATCAGAACTGGACGGATGGCGTGCGCCACGTGTTGTTTGGCACCGGCTCGCCTGGCTTGAGGCTTATCAAGCTCGTGGTCATTAGCCCTTGTTTTCTGGTTCCTGTCCTTCCGCTGATTGCGGTAGGGCTTTCTATTTACTGGATGGTTCAGATGCGAAGCCAGAGAGTGTCAAAAGCGAAGTGTTCCTATTACGTTTTGATCAACGGAGCATTATCGGGGCTTTTGCTCTCCGTCGTCGCCGTCAGGCCAGACATCATCCATTTCATCTACTTGCAACCTCTCTTTTTCCTGGTACTCGCATGGATCGTGGATGGCAGTGATATTCCAGGGCGAACTTTTAAAAGAGTGCGCCCTTTTTTGAATACTTGTGTCGTCATCGCCTTCATGGCATTCGCGGTGCCTCTGTTGCTGCGGGCTGTAACCACTCCGTACACTTTGGAAACACGTCGCGGTTTAGTAGCCCTTCCCGCAAAGGATACTGTCATTGAGTATGTTCAGGCACACGTCCCCCCTCGCGAAACCATTCTGGTCTATCCCTACCTCCCGCTTTATTACTATTTGACCGCGACTTACAGTCCCACGCGTTACGAGTATTTTCAGCCCGGCATGAACACTAACCAGCAGTCCCGAGAAGTGCTCTCTCAGTTGGCACTTCGACGGGTGCGCGTCGTCCTGTTCGAATCGTCTTTTCCAGAAAAAATTCCTCATTCCTGGCCCGGAACACCCCTGACCGAGATTGCGAATGATCCTGTTGCTGATTACATCGTTCGAAATTATCGAGTTTGTAGGATTTTGCATTCCTCGAGCGAGTTGCCTTTTCTGTTTATGATTCGCAAAGATCTGATTTGCCCTTGAGAGTCTAACGTTCGGTGACGTTAACGATTGGATTGAGCAACGACAGAGAAGAAAAATGACACTTCCCGACACGACTCAAGAATTAGCCAGAGCCGAAGAAAAAGCCACAATTCGCGTTCCATACTATGTTCGTGCTTTGGGCTTGGGAGTCTCAGCCTACCTGGTGGGAGTACATCTATGGAGCTGGATATTTATGGGCTCTGTTCTCATAGCAGGAGCCTGTGACTTCCGGGCTTTGTACGCATCCGGTTACACGCTGCGTACTGGGCACCTTCACCAACTCTATGATTACGACTTCCAGAGCCAACTACAACGCTCACTGGTCAAGCCCAGCATCCGAGACCACCTTGTCACCATACCCTTCACTCACCCGCCTTTTGAGTCAGTATTCTTTGTCCCCTTCTCGCTGCTGCGGTATCCATATGCCTACCTGCTGTTTTTGGCTTTCAATTTGGCTTGCCTGGCGTTCATCTTTCGCTGCCTTAGGCCCTGGACTTCAAATCTGGTGGGTATCTACCCGCTGTTTCCTGCCGTGATGTTTCTTGCGTTCTTGCCCGTGGCTGCCGTCCTGCTGATTGGACAGGATTCAATCTTGCTGCTCACCTTGCTGACGGGAGCAACCGTCCTTATAAATCAGAATCGGGAATTCGCTGCGGGCTTACTGGTTGGTTTAGGGGTTTTTCGTTTCCAGCTGATTCTCCCAATCGTGATGCTCTTCCTTCTTTGGCGCGGCTGGCGGTTTGTCGCCGGGGTTACGCTAGTCGGTGGATCGCTCGCTGGGATCTCGCTTTGGATGGTCGGCTCGCCTCGTGTTTATCTGGGAGTGCTCGATAAAGTAAGCTCTGGCATCTGGGCGCCCATTGGTTGGATACCTACGCTGCGAGGTCTGATTTTTGTCCTAGGTTCCGGAAAAATGCCAGCGAGTTGGCTGCGAGGTTTGATTGTGGCGGTGTTGGCAGCGGTGTTGCTTCTGGTGGCTTGGGTCGGAAGAAATCTTAAGCCATTTGACAAGTTCCTCCTGGCCATTGTCACGAGCAGCCTGGTCAGCTATCACTTGCTGATACACGATTTGAGCATTTTATTGGTGCCCCTGGCAGTCGCGATGGGCCGGTTTCTAGAAGCCGAGAGTAACGGAAACGCTGGGCGAATAATCTTTCGCTTGGCCGCGCTATTGTTTGCGGCGCCGCTTCTGTTTTCTTATGCGCCCTTACACTTTTATCTGTATTCGGTTCCACTGCTCGTCTTTACTTTTGCGTTTGCATCTTCTGGGATTGAACGAAACGCATGAAAACCAAAGAACCCATTTCTGTGCCGCCCTATTACGTGAAGGGTCTTGCCCTCGGGATTCCCGCCATCCTGCTTGGTCTTCAGGTTTCCGGGTGGCTGTTCTTCATTCCTGTCATCACTCATGGCCATAATGATTTCAGACAGCTCTACACCGGCGGCTACATGCTCCGATTGGGTTGCGGTCATCAGCTTTACAATTACGAGCTGCAGAAAGCTTTCGAGGATAAACTCGTATCGCCTGAACAGATCGCGTTACCAATCAATCATCTCGCCTACGAGGAGCTGTTGTTCATTCCGTTGTCACTGCTGAACTTTCGAGCCGCATACCTAGCGTTCCTGGGAATCAACGTAGTGTTCCTCGGGATATCGCTTCGGCTGCTCCTGCCGTGGATGGATAACCTGGCAGCAGTATGGAGATCGCTGCCGATTGCCATTTTCTTGGTCTTTATTCCGGTCGCGGGCGCGCTCATGCAGGGGCAGGATTCGGTGCTGCTCCTGGCTCTCCTGGCTGCGGTCGCGGTTTCACTTGATCGCGGTAAAGAGTTAGCGGCTGGGATCTTTGTCGGACTCGGGCTTTTCAAGTTTCAGCTCGTCATCCCGATCGCTTTGCTCTTTCTCGCCTGGCGACGCTGGCGCTTTTGCGCCGGCTTTGCACTCTCCTCGATCGCGGCCGGGTTACTCTCACTCTGGCTTGTGGGTTTCTCACAGATACAGGCTTACATCCATTCGCTTCACTCCATGAGCATCGCCCTGAACTCTGCCGTCGATCAATACAGGTATGCGATAGTACCCAGTTCCATGCCAAACCTGCGTGGCCTGATTTTTGGACTTGGGCACAGCCACCTCTCTCCTTCCTGGCTACAGGCGATCACCATCGTTTCATCAGGACTCGTATTGCTTCTGGTCGCGATATTAACTCCAGGAAGGCGGCCGGCATTGGACCCGCTTCTGGTAGCCGTCACGACAAGCACGGTGGTGAGCTACCACCTGCTCATCCATGATTTGAGCATTTTGTTGCTTCCTCTTGCCGTGACCCTCAACCGATTTATAAACGCGAGCGCGAGTGGAAGACGAGACGGCCGGTTAACCTTGATGGCATCTGTGCTGATGTTTGTAGCGCCTGCCTGCATTTCCTTCATGCCACATCACTTCTACCTGGCATCGCTTCCGCTGTTGGCGTTTTTATCCGCAATCATCGTAGCGAGCCGCAATAATCAGATAAAGGCTCAGTTTGGTGATCCGGTACCGGATTTTGCGGGGGTTTAATGGGAGAACTCGGTACTGAAAGTAATCCCGGTAAGGTCGTTGTCCCTTACTACGTCAGAGGTCTTTCGCTTGGCGTTCCTGCATATCTGATCGGCGTTCACCTGTGGACGTGGGTTTTCATGCTGCCCACTTTCCTTGGAGGTCGTGCCGACTTTCGCCAGCTCTACACGGCTGGTTTTATGGTTCGGTCGGGGTATGCGTCGCAGTTATATGATTACGATTCCCAGCATCGCTTTCAGAATGCGCTGGTGAGCCCTGCCGACATTGCTTTGCCATTCAATCATCTCTCGTATGAGGCGGTGCTCTTCGCTCCGTTTTCTCTGCTGCCCTTTCGCAGTGCATATTTCACATTCTTGGGCACGAACCTGGGACTTCTCGCCCTCTGCTATCGATTGCTGAGGCCGGGCATGGACAAGCTTGCGGAAATATTCCGATGGCTGCCGGCTGCCATGTTTCTGGGTTTCCTTCCCGTAGCAGCCGCACTTATGCAGGGACAGGATTCAATCTTGCTGCTGACCCTCCTCGTTGCGGCGACGGTTGCGCTCCAGCATGGTCGGGATTTGACCTCAGGTGCCCTGGTCGGGTTCGGCTTGTTCAAGTTTCAAATTGTGATTCCGATTGCCCTGCTGTTGCTCCTCTGGCGCCGCTGGCGCTTTTCTGCAGGATTCGCTTTGTCAGCAGCATCCGTCGGACTGATTTCACTTTGGCTTGTTGGCTTGGCCGGAGCCGAAACTTATGTCCGCTCGCTGATCCACATGAGTGTTGGCTTGACCTCTCGCGCAGAACAATTCCGATACGGCATATCCCCGGCCGCCATGCCTAATTTGAGGGGGCTGATCTTTGGGCTGGCGCACACGCGGCTCTCCGCATTCTGGATACAAGCAGTGACTGTCATTCTTTCGGGCGCGACGTTGGTCGGGGTAGCCATACTGGCGCGGAAAAAAAAGCGGAAAGTGGATGCGTTTCTCGTCGCCAGTACGGCTAGCACTATGGTGAGCTATCACCTTCTAATTCACGACCTCAGTGTAATGCTGATTCCGACAGCTCTAACGCTGAACCGATTCATAGACGCGGAATCAACCGAGGACAGCGCGGGCCGTCTGATCGCGCGCATGTCCGCGCTCATGTTTATAGCGCCGATCTGTATTTCCTATATCCCCGGTTATTTTTATGTCGTGTCGCTTCCCCTCGCGGGCTTTTTGCTAGCCATCGCAACAGTAAGAAGTGATGACGGAGGAGTGCCTCTCTTCCGTTAAAACATTCGCGCTATCTGATAGTTTTATCGGCGACGGATTTGTGATTTCGCAGAAGTTACGGTTCTCTTTCGTCATCTTAAAGTACTCGACAGAAAACATTCCCCTTAAAAGCCGGCATTTCGCACTCAGAATCCGGAGCACATCCGTCCCGTTATCGCTACGTGTCGAGTGAGTGTAAACAAACGTATTCACATTTGCCGCAAGATTCCTCAACGGCAGGTATCATGCGAAAAGTATTTGCGCCAGCCAATCGGGGTTATGACTAAAGTTGGGCCTTGGATACTACTTGGCATGACACTTAAGCTTCTTGTTTTCAATTAGATCATGGACTTTCGCAGTCCTCTGAGTTAAGGCGCCTGGTTTGGCCCCCCACATGCCATAGATATGGCGTCCGGTACCCTATCGCGTCCCCCTGCGCTAGGAAATAACCCATAAAAATAAACAGGAGATGCGAGCATGACAAATCTAATTCTTGGTTCATTAGTCCGCCTGCACAAAGACGAGGCTGGCCAGGGCTTGATCGAGTACGTACTGATCATCGCGCTGGTGGCCTTCGCCGCTACGGCTGGAATGTCGAGCTTGGCGAGCGGCATGAATAGCGCTTTCACAGCGATTAGCACCATCCTCGGCAACTACATCACGTAGTTTGACGCCCATAACCCGGGTTCTGCTTGCCCTGCGCGCGCACGGCAGGGCAGCAGAAACCAGTTTTTGTTAAATGAGTCACAGCAGTGACCGGTGCGCCTGCTTGTCACTCCCGTGATGGTCCAAGAACAGCTATGGAAAGATATTTTTTGATTTGCGCTTTGGGCTTTGCCAGCGTGGGAGCGTTGAACGATATCCGTTCGGCCCGAATTCCCAACTGGCTGACCTACACCAGTCTCGCGGCCGCACTGGTCGTCCGAGGCGCAATTGCGGGATGGCCAGGACTTCGGAGTGGCCTTCAAGGCGTAGCACTTGCTGGTGGTCTTTTTCTCTTACTCTTCCTGTTGGGCGGCATGGGAGGAGGCGATGTCAAGTTGATGGCAGCGGTGGCCGGCTGGGCGGGGACGGCGCAAGTAGCAGCCCTCCTGATTGCCTCCGCTCTGGCCGGCGGAATTCTTGCGTTGGGGTACGTAGTGCTGGGAAAGCGAATCCGTCGTACGGTCTTGAACATACTGGAACTGACGCGGCATTACCTCAGTTCCGGGGTTCGTCCTCACCCGATTTTGAATATTCAAGATTCAGCTTCCATGCGAATTCCCTACGGGCTGGCAATCGCCCTTGGTACTTTGTTTTGCGTTGGCAATGCATTTTGGTGGAGGTGATTTACGGCTCTGCGTCGGGTAGTCATTGCGTTAATGATGGCCGCTATTTTAGCCGGCCTGGTTACTTATTACTTTAATAAGCGATTGCGCGCGAGCAACGCCCAGCACGGGATGACGCAAATCGTCGCCGCTGCTAACGAGCTCCCGGCAGGAATGCCGTTGACGACTAAGGATGTCGCCCTAGTGGATTGGCCCAGTAACCTACAACTTCCTGGCTCCTTCACGAAAGTGGAAGAAGTGCTCGGTCGGCCCTTGATTCACTCCATGGGCACCAAAGAGCCGATCTTGAAGCGCGATGTGGGAGTTGAGGGATCAGGCATTGGGTTGTCAGGACGAATTCCGGAAGGAATGCGAGCGACCGCTGTCCGTTCCAATGAGATCGTGGGCGTGGCGGGGTTCTTATATCCGGGATCCAAGGTAGATGTGCTTTGCACATACACTGTGCCAGGGACCAGTACCGGACCAGTGACGCAAACTGTCCTCCAAGACGTCGAGGTCTTGACCGCTGGTCAAACCGTCGAAGCTGACCCAAGCGGAAAGCCGCAAACTGTGAACGTCGTAACGCTTTTGTTAAACCCGGAAGACTCGCAAAAACTGCAACTCGTCAGCTCACAAGGAGCAATCCAATTTGTATTGCGCAGCGGCGTCGATCGAAAGAGTGTTGATCTTCGGCCGACTCGGCTCGATGGTTTGGGTGGCACTGCACCTGTCGTGGTGCGCCCGACCCAAAAAATAGCCAGGCGAACAGCTGCTCCAAAGCCGCCGACAGTCTACGTTCTCGAGGTAATTCAGGGGACTAAGCGATCTGAGGCAAGATTCTGAGGACGCTGGACGGAGACGGTGAGGAGAAAATGAACATCTCAAAGTTGCTAACAATTTTAGTCTTGATTCTCGCGGCTGCGACACTTAGCTGGGCGTCGCAAGGCCAACCGCAGCAGAGTGCGGAGGCGCAAGCGCAACCCCAGCAAGAGCAGCCCGCGCCATCGCAACCAGAGCAGCCCGCTCAAGTGCCATCGCAACAACAGCAGCCCGCTCAAGCTCAAAATCAACAAGGGACCGCACCCTCAGAGGGGCAGACGCTGCACGTCCTGGTAGGCAAGTCAGTAGTGGTCAATGTGCAGGCGCCGTTGGCGCGAGTGCTCTCTAGTAACCCAGTAGCAGTTGAGACTATAGCGACATCTCCAACTCAGGTTGTAGTGGAGGGCAAGTCGGCGGGAAGTAGTAGCCTCATCTTGTGGGACCAGAGTGGCAATTCTCAAATGCTGGATGTAGTTGTGGACGTCGACGTCACGGGATTACGAGGCGCCATCGATCGCGGATATCCCAACCAGCATATAAACGTGCAAGCGGATGGCGGCAAGCTCATTTTGTCAGGTGTCGTCTCAGACCCTCGCTCCGTAGAGGATCTGACAAAGATGGCGTCTTTTTATTCTACCTCGGTGGTTAACTCCCTTTCGGTAGAGGCGTCCCACGATCCCCAGATATTGCTCGAAGTAAGGTTTGCCGAAGTTGATCGTACCCGTATCGATCAATTGGGTTTCAATATTCTAAGCACCGGTGCCACCAATACGTTTGGGACGATTTCGACGCAGCAGTTCGGAGCTCCTGGCCTTGCCTCTACGGGCGGGTCCGTTGATGGCAAGCTGGGAAAAATAGGGATTCCTAACGTTCTGAATATTTTCCTGTATCGTCCTGACCTAGATTTGGGAGCAACCATTCAGGCTCTGGAGCAGAGGAGCGTGCTACAGATTTTGGCCCAACCGAATCTTCTTGCCATGAATGGGCAAAAGGCTAGCTTTCTTTCTGGCGGTGAGTTTCCATTCCCTGTGGTACAGGGAGGCGCCGCTGCCGGAGCGGTCACCATCCAATTCCGCCCATTTGGGGTGAGGTTGGATTTCCTGGGAACCATCGATCTTGCGAAGAATGTAATTCGCCTTCATGTTGCCCCTGAAGTCAGCACGTTGGACTTCACCAACGCGGTCTCCATTTCTGGTTTTGTAGTTCCCGCGCTTTCAACTCGGCGTGCGGAAACAGAAATCGAGCTCAAGGATGGTCAATCGTTTGGTATCGCCGGACTAGTGGATCGTCGGGAGCAAGCGCAATTTAGTAAGATTCCAGGCATTGGAGACATCCCGGTTCTTGGCCAGTTGTTCCGATCGAAAAACGTCAATCGTAGCAATAGTGAATTGTTAGTCCTGGTCACGCCCCACATTGTCGATCCTCTTCACAAAGAGACAGCAAAGCCGACAGGCCCCACGGGTCCCATTCCAGTAGTGGACAATCAAAAATTCGACAAGAATCTGAATAAGAGTACAAGCCCAGGAACGCCGCGATGAGTTATAGGTTAGAGATGAACGCAATGACAGCAAAAGACTCACTCAGCAGCATTTCGCGGGAACGTTTTTCGCCGGGCGAACCTTTGACTTTAGTCGGGGTCTGTCTGGATGAAGACACGTGGCTGCTGCTGAAAGCATTTGCCGAGCGGGCACCTCTGGCGTTGCGGGAAAATTTTGACAAGTACCCAGTGACAGAAAATGAGTCGGTCGCGGAATGGATTGGCAAACCGGCGCCTAATATTTGCATTATAGATTTCGATAAGGACCGCCGGAGCGCGACGATCGTGGCCGAGAAGATTCACGCCAGCGCTCCTGAAACTGCGATCTTTGCAGTGTCAACGCATTCGCAGCCTGAACTGATCATTCAGAGCATGCGCAGCGGTTGCAGTGAATATCTGGTGAAGCCCATCGATCGCGAGCAAATCTTGAACGCCGTCGCACGTGTGGCAGGACGGCGGAAGGAGAAGAAAGAAACCTATAAGGCCCAGGTGATTGCCTTCGTCGGCGCCAAGGGTGGTTGCGGCGTGACCACACTTGTGACGCAACTCGGTGCCCTTCTCGCCAAATCCTATTCACGGAAGACACTGATCATTGATCTGCACCCCGATATGGGAGATGCGGCTCTTTACTTGCGATTGACAAAGTACAATTACCATTCTTTTGAGCTGCTCGAGAATACCGACCGGCTGGATGCTGAATTCTTGCAGAGTTTCATACTCCAGCATTCGAGCGGGCTGGATGTGATTCCAGCTCCCGAGGCGGTTGAACCGGCGCATACCATCCCATCAAGTGCGATCGGCCACACATTTGATTTTCTTAGCTCTCGCTACGAATTTGTTTTGGTTGATCTTCCCCCGGTATTAACCGCTGAGAGCCTCGAAGTGATCCGCTACTGCGATCAGTTGTATGTGATCACCATTGCTGAAGTTGCCGCTGTTCGCAATGTGGTCCGGCAACTAGATTACTTTCATCGCAAGGAAATATCTGAGGATCGTATTCGGGTAGTACTGAACCGTCATCAGAAACGGGCTCTCATAACCGACGAACAGATCGAAAAAGTTATCCGGCGAAAGATCTACTGGAAAGTACCAAACCAGTACGCTCACGTGGTGAAGACAATTCATGGCGGAGACCCGGTTGGGCAGCTCTCCAATTCCGGTGTCACTCTCAATCTCAACGAGTGGGCTGGTGCAATTGGCAGAAAGCCGGGCAGTGACGAAAAAAAGAAACAAGGCCTCGGAATCTTAGGATTTTGGAACCGCTGAGGTCTGAGGAATCAGTGGGGAGGATCTATGTCTGAATTCAATCAAATCGTATCGCCGCTACCTGCGATTAATCCTGTGATCGGGGAAGAGAAGAAACGCGGGGGCATAAGTTTTAAGGTGTACCAAGAACTTAAATCGAGTGTGCACCGTGACCTTTTGAACAAAGTGGACCTGGAGAGGGTCGCCACCGTACGGGACGAGCGAACCCGCGCCCAGGCGCATGCGGTGATACAAGGATTGGTGGCAAGCCTCCAAACGCCCTTAAGCAGTCGCGAGAGAGAGCGCCTTTCGCTAGAGGTGTTGGACGAAGTCTTCGGGTTGGGACCACTCGAACCGCTGCTGCAAGATCCCGGGATAAATGACATCCTGGTAAACGGGCATCAACTCGTCTACGTGGAGCGAGCAGGCGTTCTAGAGGAAACCAACATACGATTTAAAGATAATGCGCATTTAATGCATATCATCGAAAAGATTGTCTCCGCGGTCGGACGCCGCGTGGACGAGTCCTCTCCCATGGTGGATGCCCGGTTGGCGGACGGCTCTCGAATCAATGCAATCATTCCACCGCTCGCGGTAGATGGACCCCATCTCTCGATTCGTCGTTTTGGTCATATTCCTATTGGTGAAAATGATTTGCTAGCGAGTCAGACCATAACGCCGCCGATTCTTGATTTGTTGAAAGGCGCAGTGAAGGCTCGGCTCAATATCGTCATTTCCGGGGGAACCGGCGCCGGTAAGACTACTTTGCTAAACGTGCTATCTGGATATATTTCCGATAAAGAAAGAATTGTCACAATTGAGGACTCGGCGGAATTACAGCTAAAGCAGCGGCACGTGGTCAGGCTGGAGTGCCGCCCCGCCAACATTGAAGGCGGCGGCGCAGTGAAGCAGCGTCAATTGGTCATTAACAGCTTGCGCATGCGCCCCGATCGGATTGTAGTCGGCGAAGTACGCGGCGAAGAAGCTTTAGATATGCTCCAGGCCATGAACACGGGCCACGATGGTTCCTTAACCACAATTCACGCGAACAGCCCACGGGATGCCGTCGCACGAATGGAAACCATGGCAATGATGGCCAATTTGAATCTCCCCGAAAAAGCAGTTCGGCGACAAATCGCCTCCGCCGTCACCATCGTGATACAGGTTTCGCGTTTTAGCGACGGAACGCGACGGGTGACTCATCTTACCGAAATCACGGGAATGGAAGAAGACGTAGTCAGTATGCAAGACATCTTCGTCTTCGAGAAGCACGGAATCTCATCCGACGGCCGCGTTCTGGGGACATTCACTGCGACCGGCATTCGGCCTAAATTCGCCGATAAGTTGACCGCATCAGGCATCTCGGTTCCTGGATCGTATTTTGAACATTCACTGAGCATTTGAGAAGGTTCCCATGGCTGCCATGATTTTGTTCGTATTCGTTTTGGCGCTGAGTTTCGGAGTATTGGTCTATTTCCTTAGGCCGACTCCGACAGAGGCCGCCGTTCAGCAGCAATTGGCTGGAATCGATGCAGGTCGTGCGACTGGCAACGATGCGGCTACGATCGTAAGGGAGCAAGGGTTCAGCGCCAACCCAGTTTTCAATGATCTGATAAGGGATTTGCCCGGATCTCGCGCCCTCTTACGCTTGATAAGCCAAGCGGGACAACGCTGGCAGGTAGGTTCCGTATTTCTTTTTTCAATTTTGGCCGTCTTGCTTGGATTCTGGCTCGCGTCGCTCATTGTCTCCAATCTCGTCCTCGATGTGATAGCAGCAATCACGCTGGCACTTTCGCCGTATATCTACCTCTACATCGTAAGGTCAATCAGGTTCCGGCGTTTCGCGAACCTGCTTCCCGAGGCGGTTGATCTGATGGCCCGAGGGCTGCGGGCCGGCCATGCCGTTACTGCGGTGCTGGAAATGGTGGGCCAGGAGGTTGCCGAGCCGGTTGCTTCAGAGTTCCGGGCTGTGCATGAAGAACAGGTCTTAGGACTCACCATGCGGGATGCGATGTTAAATCTTGTGGAGCGCGTGCCGCTTGACGATGTCCGGTTCTTGACCACGGCGATACTCCTGCAAAGAGAGACGGGTGGGAATCTAGCTCAGATTTTGGACAAGACCGCGGCTGTGATGAGAGAGCGGTCCCGTTTGCGCGGACAGCTCAGAATTTATACCGCTCAAGGCCGCATAACTGGCTGGATCCTGTGCATCATGCCCTTTGTTATGTTCGGCGTGCTAAGCGCGGTTAATCGGAACTACGAGAAGATATTGTTTACCGATCCGACCGGGCTGCACATGCTTTATTTCGGCCTCATCATGATGATCATTGGCATTCTGATCATTCGCAAAATCATTAACGTGAAGGTTTGAAATTTATGACACTCCCTTTGATTCTCGGGTTCGTTTTATTCTTAGGGCTCGTTCTGCTGTTTCTGATGTTGTTGCCGGTTTCGTCGGTTGAAGGCACCCTGCTCGAAGAGGTGGCCAGGGAATCACGTCGCGCGGATGAAAAGAAGGGTCACGGAGTCTTGGACGTCGACTTCCTAGCGAAACCGTTTGTGTTGCTTCGCAGACTGGTATCCGCCGAGCCCAGCCCCGATCTTACCCGAAGGCTGATGCTCGCCGGCTATCGTAAGCCCGCGCACGCTGATATTTTTTTGGGGGCGAGAATTGCTGTGCCCGCATTGGCCGCATTGGCGGTAGCTGTTTTCATCGAGCAGAATACACTTTTATTTCTGGTGCTGGCGCTCGTAATCGGTTTCTATCTCCCCGACTTTTGGCTCTCCCATGCCATCCAGAAAAGAAGGGACCAAATCAAGTTGAGTCTTCCTGATGCATTAGACATGTTGGCAGTCTGTATGGAGGCCGGCTTGGGTTTGGATCAGTCGATTGTGCGGATAGGTCATGAATTTGGCATAAGCCACCCTCAACTTAGCGAAGAGTTTCTGCAGGTCAACTTTGAACAAAGGGCGGGTGTGCCGCGGCTTGCGGCCTGGAAATCTTTTGCGGATCGCGTCAACATCGAGAGCGCACGTTCTTTTGTAGCCATGCTCATTCAAACGGATCGCTTCGGCACTCCCCTCTCTAAGTCTTTGGGAGCTTTTTCCGAGGCGTTGCGAACTCAAAGAAGACAGCACGCGGAAGAAATGGCAGCGAAGACTACCATCAAGCTCGTGCCTCCACTTGTGTTCTTCATTTTTCCGGCAATGGGGGTGGTTACCGTGGGACCCGCGGTGGTAACAGTCATGAAAAACATGAGGCACCTGGTTTGAGAACAACGTCAGGTGCCGGTTCTGGGATGAGCGGAAATCATTTGCATAGAGCTGGACGAAGTCAAACTAAGTTGCATAGTGAGGAAATCGTGACGGGCAAAGATCGTGGTCACGTATTTGTGTACAACCAGACCAAAGAGACTTTTCTCGCCTTTCGGGTTAAGGTCGCTGACACTGTTTTGGGTCGGATGACAGGTTTGTTGGGAAAGAAATCGCTTAATCCGGATAGCGGTCTTTGGATTGTGCCTGCAAATGCGGTGCATACAATCGGCATGCTCTTTGCCTTTGATTTGGTGCTGATCGACAAAGAGTTCCGAGTGGTCGGCACAAGGGAATTAGTGAGACCCTTGAAGATTACGCGGCCTAACTTTCGTGCCGAGAGTGTGCTTGAACTGCCTGCCCATACGATTTTCAGGAGCCGGACCGAAGTAGGGGATCAACTTGTAATTGAACGTTACGAAGCGAAAAAGAGTGTCCAGTCGGATTTAGAGGAATCAGGGGTCGAGTGCACTCACCAAACCTCTTGAAACACTGCCCTGCTTCAAATCATGAATTTTGGCCACGTTGCCCATGATTACACTGCTTGCCGCCAATCGGATAGAGTTCCTCCACCGGCTACCCTTCCGTTTTTAGACTTGAGTGAACATAGGGCCAAGATGACCAGTGCCGCTACAGCCACGGAACCCGTACCAGGTCGTGCTGCGGGACAGGAAAACTGGTTACGAAGGGCTTTTCGTGGATTGTTCACTTTCCCGGCTGCAATTCTAGCGATTCTAGTCGCCAAAGCTTTCTGGACGTGCCGAGACCGGATCGCCGATACAGATTTGTGGTGGCATCTTCGGAATGCCCAGTACATGCTTGCCCACCGCAGTCTTCCGACAACGGACACTTATTCTTTTACCGCCGCCGGTTCACCATGGATCGATCATTCCTGGCTATCGGAAGTTATTTATTATTCTGCGTACCGTACACTGGGCCTGCGGGGAGTATTTGTTATTTTTACCCTGGCAGTTGCCACTCTCACCATCGTCACTTTTTTCTTGTGTATGAAACGCACCCGCGACCCCTTCGCTGCCGGGGTCATGACCATTTTGGGCGGGCTGTTGGCGATGGTGGGTTTCACTCCAAGAGCGCAAAACTTTGGGTGGTTGTGCTTCGTTGCAGTTTTCGCCATCTTGCTGCGCTTCAGAAGCGCCAGAGAAGCTCCCTTGTGGTTAATACCGCCCTTGTTTTGCCTTTGGATCAACTGTCACCCCGGATGGCCGATGGGCATAGTCCTATTTGCAATTATGCTTCTATCGGGCTTGATCAAGAATGATATCGGGCAACTTGCTGCAGACCCTTGGCGTGCTAGCGACTTAAAAAAGCTAGCTGTCACCGCGGGACTTTCGGTCGCAGCCCTCTTTATTAATCCCTTCGGCTGGCGACTCGTTCTATATCCCTTTGATGTCTTGCTCCGTCAAAAACTCAATGTGGCGTTGGGTGACGAATGGGCGTCTGTCAACTTCAACGATTCGCGCGGAGTATTCGTTATCATTATGCTCGCTGTGGTGTTTGCCACGGCATTTTTGCCTCGTAAACAGTGGCGAATCGACGATGTAATCCTCACCGCTTTTGTAATGTACTGCGGCCTCTCCCATATCCGATTTCTGGTACTGACTGGCATTGTCTTGCCTCCAATCCTTGTAAACCAGATTGGAAATGTGAGCTCTTATAATCCAGCCCACGAGCGGCGGATCGTGAACGCAATCATCATCACGGTCGTGGCAGCAATGTTGATCGCTGGATTCCCTACTCAGCAAGTGCTTGATACTCAAGTGAGCGCGTTATTTCCTGTGGGAGCAGTCAGCTTTCTCAACAGCCACCCGCAGAAGGGAAATATTTTCAACCAGTACGAATGGGGAGGATTCCTGGAGTGGAATCTGCCACAAGTGCCGACGTTTATAGACAGCCGGACTGACATCTTTGAATACAAAGGTGTGCTAAGAGACTACTTTGCAATCAGCACGTTCAGTGATTCACAAAAACTTTTGGATAAGTACAAGATTACCTATATTGTTTATCCAACGCATACGCCCCTGGCTTATTTTCTGGCCAACAATGCACGATGGGAACAAATTTATCAGGACAACCAGGCAGTCATTTATCGCAGGCGGGACAGCGTCGCTGGGCACTCTTGAAGACGTACTTAACTCCGATCTGGAAACCGATTCGGGTCAGTACAGAATCGAGCCACGGCATGATGGAGGGGCGAGATTCACAGTTTAATAGCGAGTTAAACCAATCCTTTCCGGTCGTACCTCTGTTCCCACGCCCATTCCTCATCGTCAGCGCGGCTGCTTTCGCGGTCGTTTGCCCTTTTTTTCTGTTGGGGGTTCTGGCTGGCCATGACTTCGCATTTCATTTGAACTCCTGGATGGAAGTGCTCACTCAATGGAGGCAAGGAATTATCTATCCTCGTTGGGCGGCATTGGCACAGTATGGCTACGGAGAGCCACGATTCATTTTCTACCCGCCAGGCTCCTGGGTGTTAGGGGCCGCGCTGGGGAGTTTTTTACCTTGGAGATTAGTTCCCGGGACGTTTGTATGGCTTGCGCTTGCGCTTTCCGGTTGTTCGATGTTTTTGTTAGCGCGGACCTGGCTAAAGCCGCGGGATGCGATCTTCGCGGCCGCGCTGTACGCCATCAATCCATATTATTGGGTAATCGTCTACTGGCGAAGCGATTTTGCCGAACTGCTCGCCGGCGCACTTCTGCCATTACTCCTACGTTTCTGTTTACAAGCGCATGAGAAGAGCAGCAAGCCCATAATATTCCTAAGCTTAATTGTCGCTGCGGCATGGCTGACTAATGCACCGCTGGGCGTCATAGTGAATTATTCACTGGCTGTGTTGATCTTGGTGGTTGCGGTAACCCGTCGCTCGCTGCGCAGTCTGGCCGTCGGCTTTATGGCGTCGCTCCTGGGCGCGGCTCTCGCAGCGTTTTACCTGCTGCCTGCCGCGTACGAACAAGCCTGGGTCAACATTGGCCAAGCCCTTGGGAAAGGCCTGCGTCCTCAGGACAATTTTCTATTCACCAATGTCGGTGATGCAGGTCATGATGCCTTCAACCGGATCCTCTCATTGCTCACAGTAGCCCAGATCGCAACCATGCTTGTCGCGTTGGTGTTCGCCCGCCACTGGCAATCACGTGGTCGCAAACATATTTCATCGGCTTTGGTCGCCTGGGCTGCAGTCGCAACATTACTGATGACATCCGCCAGTTCCCTCTTATGGGCCCATCTTCCCAAATTACAATTCTTGCAATTTCCGTGGCGGTGGCTGCTGTGCTTGAACGTAGCGTTCGCATTACTGGTCACGGTGGCCTGCAAAAGTAATGCTGTACGGGTTGTGATTTGTGTCGCTATGCTCGGAATACTCGTCTTCGGCGCCTGGCACATTCAAAGACCCTGGAAGGACACAAGTAGTGACATAGCTCGTCTTGCGGATCGCCAGCGAAGTGGGGAGGGGTACAAAGGTCGGCCTGAATATGTGCCGATAGGGGCTGTCTTGAACGTTCAAGAAAGCACTGGCTTAGTTGTTCTGCAAAGCGGCGGCCAGGCATGGCCTAACGTGCAAAAGTGGGAGGCCGAGTCGAAAATGATTACCGCTCGAGTGAGCCAACCGGCGAAATTGGCATTCCGGCTTTTCACCTATCCTGCTTGGAAAGTCGAAGTGAACGGGCGCCTGGTCAAAGCTGAAAGCGGGGCCAGTGGTCAGGTAGTGGTTCCAATCGAGGCGGGTCAAAGCGTTGTGCACCTTTCTTTCTCACCCACGTGGGATAGAACGTTAGGCCAAATCGTCTCCGCTGTTGCATTTGTTGCAATTAGTTTCATATTTTTGTTTAACAAAAAGATCGATGGTCGCAGTTTTGCAGAAACTGACTTACATGTATAGATTGGCGGTTAGAGGGAAACCCCTCGCTTCCAGGGAATGAAATCTTCCTGATTCTTCTGTTCGGCTTTGGTACGAAACTGCCCGCTGGCAACCTGAACGATCAAATCTAAAATCTCCTCGCCCATCTGCTCGATTGTGGACTTTCCAGAGATGATCGGGCCCGTATCAATGTCAATGATGTCAGGCATACGCAGCGCGAGATCGCTATTACTCGAAAGTTTGATAACTGGAGCAATCGGGTTCCCCGTCGGCGTTCCCAGGCCCGTCGTAAACAGAACCACGCTCGCTCCTGCGCCAACCTGCGCGGTGACGCACTCCACGTCGTTCCCGGGGGTACACTGGAGATTCAGTCCCGGTTCGGTGGAGTATTCGGGATAATTTATCACCGCGGTGACCGGCGAGGTCCCGCCCTTCTTCGCTGCCCCAGCCGATTTCATGGCGTCCGTGAACAGACCATCGCGCATGTTACCCGGCGAAGGGTTCATGTCGAAACCGGCACGCACGGCATGGGCGCGGCTGGCATAATCCCTCATGAGCTTGATGAATCTGTCTCCCACTTCTTTGTTAACAGCACGATTGATAAGCTCCTGCTCGACGCCGCACAATTCAGGGAATTCCGACAGAATCGTTCGGGCGCCGCATGCCACCAGCACGTCTGACGTATAACCGATAGCAGGGTTCGCCGAAATTCCCGAAAAACCATCGGAGCCGCCGCACTTCAGGCCAACGCACAGATGAGATAGATCGGCCGGGACTCGCTCAGCCTCATCGGCTTGAATCAAACCGGCGAACGTTCTCTGGATCGCGTCTGACAGCATGGTGAATTCTGATCCGCTCTTCTGCTGCTCCAGAATAACCAGCGGTTTGCCAAACTTCGGACTACGCCGGTAAATTTGTTCGCGCAGAATGTCAACTTGAGCATTCTGGCAACCGAGACTGAGTACTGTGGCGCCCGCAACATTCGGATGATTGATGTAGCCGGCTATCAGCCCGCAAAGGTTGTGGGAATCTTCTCTCGTGCCGCCGCAACCACCCTCGTGCAGCAGGAATCGGATGCCGTCCACATTTGTGAAAATTCTGTTGGATGCTGCGGCTTCTCCATTGCCTGCCGCATGCGCAGGCTCGAACTCCGTGCTTCGTCCCTCTCTGTAATGCCTGGCCAGTTCCGCGACTTGTTGGCGATACACTGGAGGCCGTGCGAAACCAAGTTCCTCATCGAATGCTTGCTTGAGATTGAGAACATTCCGGTTCTCACAAAACACTAGCGGGACGACAACCCAATAATTTCGAGTCCCCACTTGCCCATCCGGCCGCTCATAACCCAGGAATTTACGTACCTTCCAACGGCCGACGTCCGGCGGCGTCCATGTGAATTCTTCTGACTTTTCGTGATACTCCGCTGCCTCGTGGCGGACATTGCTGAGGCTGAGCAGTTGCCCCCGCCGAACACCCTGCGACGTCTTGCCCACCAGGACGCCATACATCATCACGTGCGAGCCGGCAGGCAGATCTTTGGTTGCGAACTTGTGCTTGGCCGGGACATTTGAAACCACAGAATATTTCTCTCCTGAAAACTCGATCTCCTCATTTTGCTTCAGGTCTGTCAAAGCAATCAGCACGTTATCTCTGGGATCAAGTTGAAGGACTTTTTGCATTAAACAGTTCCTGATCTGAATTCTAAACAATTTGGAGCAGACTTATCGCGCTTCTGTTCGCGGTGGTCCGGCTAGATGCGATGACATCAGGAATAAAAGCGGAGCGAGAGATTAATGCAGAATCTACCGCAACATTTTAGCATCGAGTCGTGGCAACGCAGAAACTGAAGTACCTGCTGTGATCGCCGGTTTGCCATAGCAATCCGGCGGAAGCAGTGCAACCAATGCTAGCCGGGACGTGCCGCTTACGTCTAACCTTCTTACAACGTACTGGAGGACGATGCGGAATATGAAAATCATTGTTACGTTTCTAGTTCTGTTTCTCTCGTTTCAGGCCTACCCGCAAAATCCTAAGCCAGCGACGTTGCGGAGCATCCTGCTGGAGCAATTGCGAACTACCCACAACGAGAAAGATTGGTTCGTACCTATCAGCGTAGCCGTGGAAGGGCTTACGGCGGAGCAGGCCAGTTGGAAGGATGGCAGCGGGAACCACTCCGTTGGACAGCTGACCAATCATCTGCTGTTCTGGAACAAGCGGGAGTTGGTCAAGTTCAGGGGCGAGCCGGAGGAGAAATTCAGCGGCAACAATGACGAAACCTTCAACAACTTTGACAGCAAAAAATGGGGCGATACGGTCAAGCAGCTCGACCAGGTAATGATCGAGTTGGAAAAGCTTGTTGAAACTGTTGATGACAACAAGCTGCAGGCCTGGGCTTCAGACATCGCCCACATCGGCACGCACAATGCGTATCACGTAGGGCAGATCATTTTTGTTCGCAAGTTGCAAGGATCCTGGAATCCGGAGAAGGGCGTGAAGTAGATATTGCAGAGCTATTGCAATATACTCTGGAAAATCAATCAGAGGGGCCACCCATGCTCCTTTCACGGTCCGCAAGTGTCATCGCATTGGCCCTCGTCGGGCTGCTCTTCACGCAAAACATCTCCCAGATATGGTCTCAAGAATTCCATGAAGAGCGAGGTGTCAAAAAGATGGCTGTGCAAGATGCGCCGCCTCCGAGGTGCCCTGTCACGCTGCCTTCAGAGGAGAGTTTTGTGCCCCCGTATCCTGTCCCCACGAGTTCTGCTGCCCATTTCGGGCTTGTGGCCGATGGTAAGTTTGGCACGGAAAAGCTATGGACGGTGCTGCCGAACGACGGAATCTGGCGGGGTCCGATTCCCAGCAAGCTCGGAGATTTCGCCTACTCTGACAAACTCCCATGGTTTCGCGTTCATCCCGCTTTTTCGCTGAACGATGGGCCACTCACGATCACGGGAAAAAGGTTGGACGGCCCCGCTCCATCTTTCACAGAGACTTATTTGGGCGGCGGCGGATTCCCTGATGACGATGAAAACGCAATGATCATGGGTGGCATCGAGATACCTGTGTTCGGTTGTTGGGAGATCAAAGGGCACTACAGAGATCAGGAGCTAAGCTTCATCGTTTGGGTCACGCCCCTGGCGGAACAGACGTCCTCTTCGGGCCGTTCAGCACCCGAGATTTTGCAGGCGCCATCTGCATCGTCCATGGAGATCCGTCGAATCCACGTTGATGGTGAGGTACAGGCGAGGTCCCTCGTCTATCGCGAGACGCCCGAGATTCCGCACGAAGCCCAAGTGGCGAATGTCTCGGGTACCGTGGTTCTCCACGCAGTCATTAATAGGGATGGCAGAGCACGTGAACTCCAATACTTGTCTGGTCCGCCGCTCCTTGCGCAAGCCGCGATAGATGCTGTTACGTGGTGGCAATACATCGTTACCGAAGAGTCCGTGGAAGTGGATACGACGATTGAAGTTGTGTTTCGCTAGCGTGGTACAGACACTCACACATGAGAGGCAGCCGTCGTTCATTGGCATGAAAACCGCGGGAATGATCGGCGGCCTCGGATCTGAGTCCACGGTCGACTACTACCGCTCCATCATCGCGCGCTATCGCATCCGAAACCCGGATGGAAGCTACCCATCCCTCATTATCAATAGCCTCGATCTTTCGAAGGGACTTCATTTGGTCGATACCGGGCGGCTCAGCGAACTAGCGGATTACCTGGCGGCGGGGGTCCAGAGCCTTGTGCGCGCCGGTGCAGTGTTCGGCTTCTTTTCGGCCAACACTCCCCACATCGTGTTCGACGAGGTTCAGCGGCAGTCGGCGATTTCTCTACTGAGTATTGTGCGAGCAACCTGTGATCGTACCAAGGCTCTTGGGCTGAAAAATGTCGGCCTCTTCGGTACCCGATTCACCATGCAAGCGACGTTTTATACCGATGCGTTCCAGCGAGCGGGGATCGCCGTTGTCCGACCGAAGGAATCCGAACAGGATTTCATTCACAAGAAGTACCTTGATGAACTTCTGAACGGCAAATTCTTGCCGGCGACCCGTGCGGAGTTGCTCCGGATCGCGCGTCGGATGAAAGTCGAAGAGGGCACGGAGGCTATGATCCTGGCAGGAACAGAACTTCCACTTCTGTTGCGGGATTCCGAGAGCGCGGATATCCAATTTCTCGATACGACTGAGATTCACGTCGAGGTAATCGTTGACGAGTTGCTTCGATGAACGGATGGTCTCCGGATTCTGGATGGATTTGAGATGACGAATATAGAAACGAACGGAATCATACGAAAACGTGCGGCCTCAGAAGCGTTACCCGGCCACTACGGCAAGAGCATTTGATTGTTTGGTTTTCTTTCTGTACTGTTCCTGGGTTTCGGAATGGCAGGAACCATGAATCGAAGGGATCTTCTCAAGGGAGCCGCCTTATTGCCGGCAGTAGCAGCCGCCAGCGATGTTTCGGCACACCTCTGGCAAGGATACGAATTCGGCGCGGGGCCACCCGTACGTGAGCGTCTCAACCAGGGGCCTTTTGATATCGATCAGGATCAGGGATGGCAGACGATCCTCTTCACTACGCCATCCGAACAGCCACTTCGCAATCCCGGTCTAGGGCTCGTGGGATATGCGTGGGAGGAAAGTGGTCCGTCGCTGGCAGTGAGAGCGGGACGGGAAACGCTCGAACAACATGTCGAGAAGATGTCGAGTTTGCCGTTTGTGGATGTACTCTACATTCGCTGTGATTGGCGCAACGTTCAGTCGCGACCGGGAAAGCTCGATCTCGATCCCGTGTGGGACCTTACTTTCGATGCCGCCAAACGTAAAGGACTTCGAGTCGCCTTCCGGCTGCAGCTTTCGAACACCTCCTTTCAACCCGAACAACTGGCGCTTCCCGCGTTTCTGCGGGATCGTGTTCCGCTGGTAAAAATCGGGCGGATTCCAGGCCGCGGAGACGCGGAGTACACCGAGCCCAGATACGACCACCCTGAATTCCAAAAAGCGTTCGCCGAGCTGAACGATCTGCTAGCGCAGCAGTTCGAAGGAAATCCTCTGGTGGAGTGGATGGACCTGATGCAGTACGGATTCTGGGGGGAGGGGCACACCAGTAAGTACCCGAATCCATTTCCTGATTACGTGACTGCGGAGCAAACCTTCGTCAGCATGACAGCCCGCCAGCTCGATACTTGGAAAAGAACTCCGATTGCGGTGAATACCCAGCCCGACATTAGCAATGTGGGCAATCGCACCGTGATCGATATGGCCGTGCGCGCCGGCGCATGGCTTCGTTCCGATAGCATTATCGTTGAAGAACCGATTCAGATTGAAGAACTCGCCAACCGGCCACCCTGGCTGGCCGCTATTCTTGAGGACGGATATTTTCGCCAGTACGAAACAGAAAAGTTGAAGCGCGATCCAGCCGGTATTAATGTTCTTGAAAATTACATGCTTCACGTCCTCGATTTGAAAGCAAATTACTGGTCACTTTGGACGGAAAGCGATAATCTCCGCCATTACAACGAAGCTTATCCGCGTGGATTTGAGCGTCTGCGAACCCATATCGGATATCGACTGCGGCCATCCTGGGTATGGCAGCGTAAACGCTATGGAACTTCGGAATTGATCGTGGGCGTTTCCAACCGTGGTGTCGCTGGAGTTCCGGGCGTGTTATGGCTGCACCTCGAAAGCCCCGACGGAAAGCTGAAACTGCGCGGCGCGTTGGATGCAGGACAGCCCTACGGTGGCGGGATTCGGCAAGCATCGTTTCTACTTCCCAGAGGCTACACCGGCAAAATCAACCTTTCTGCTCAGCTTGAAGTTCGACCGGATGTAAAACGGCCCGTCGCCTGGGCATGTGAGCAACCCCTGAATCCAGATGGACCCATTTCCATAGACGTGAAGAATGACAGCGACAGTGGATGGCGAAAAGGCGTTTGAAGATTCGAGCGGTTGCGTTCTATCGAGCCAGCCTTACACACGCGCAATTCGTAGACGCAAGTTTCCCAGGCGACGCACATCCGCTCGCACGATACCTTTTTCATTGCTTCGGATTCGAAGCGTGCTTACCGGGATGCCGGGCTGGACCGCCGAAGGTGATTGCGTAATGTTCAAACCAGCGAAATTGAGTTCATAAACTGAATCAGGTTGAAGACCTGTAATCAGCAATGAATCGCATCCCAAGTCAGGTAAGGAAACTTCGCCTGTTGTGATTTCGAAATCAGTGGTGCTGAACACTACCGCTGGCCCACTCTCAAATGCCGCACCGGACAAGTTGGCTCCATCGAGAAGCTTTACCCGCTTGTGGCCGGTCATTCCTTGATTACCGATTTCGAAAACGTGGAGGAAGAAATCCTCCTCAGCAGGTTTGCTGGGCGAAACTTCCACCCGCCAAGCCCCGGGCACAACATTCTTGTGGTTGGAACTAAGAATCTGGGAAAAATCGTCGCCCCAAAAAGTCTTCCACATGTGGCGCAACTCGGGATCATCGGGCAAAGGTCCGCCTTGCGGAGGTTCCGATGGCCAATTCTGTCCGCTTCCCCACTGTCCACCCTGCGCATCGCCGGGTGTGTAGAACTCATTTCCCGGACCACCTCGCGGTGTAATGTCGGCGTCACGCGGCAGAAGAGAGTGCACAGTCACTTCTCCGGCACCGTCGTTGAAACGGAACGTGCGTGCGTTCTGATCAACACTGGGTTGATTCACTCCATGGAGAAGCCACGCCTTCCGGAAGGTGGGATTCTGGCTGACTACACGATCAAAAACAAAAAAGACGTCCGGGCCAGGCACATAAACAATTTCACGCGTGAAGTGGCGGAGTTTCCTGGGCGAATACGCTCTGCTGGCATCACCCATCGCGTAGTGATATTGGTCGGGGACGTAGTCAATTACACGCATGGAGCCCACATTCCATAGATCATGTGTGCGATCCCAGTCTTCGCGGCCTCGCACCGTATTCCAAAACCGCGCGGAATCCATCCGCTGGCCTCCATCGTTCGCGGCGGGAAGCACATTTTCGGACCAAAAGAATTTTTCGGAAGGATCGAAGACCAGGACGGAATTGTGGGCCACAGTGCGCCGGTAATAATTCAAATAATGCGGACTCTCGGTGTCGGTGTAATCCGCGCCGCTGTCGATGGCCAGGTATCCCTTGTGATAGATCGTAAATTGATTTTGATCGAGATGCTGATGCTTGGAGAAATACGGTCCGCAATCGAATTCAATCCAAGTAGAATCCGGCTTCCAGCCGTTTCGAATTACCAGATGACCAACTCCCGGGAAATAGCGTTGGTGCGGCAACTCGCTTTCACTTGCAAGAGCAGGGTCCCGGGGCGCGACTTCCGGGTCGTCCCACAGAAATTCCAGAACCGGCAACACCCAGTCCTTGCTGAAAAAACCGCTCTTGCGTAGTAGCCACGCGCTGTAAGGATCCTTGAACCGATTCACGGCGTAGCCCAGTAAAGCGGTATCTCGAGAATCCAGAATCGGATATTCATTGTCACCCTCGCGCGAGGGGGTGCCATCGGGTAGCAATTTGTAAAGATAGGTGTCACCAATATTCCGGAACACCGAAAAGTGATGGGCAGGATCTACGCCGTGAGCAGTCCGCCGGAGTTCGGCCAGTAATGTCAACGAAGCCCATGTAATCCGCATGTAGTCCAGCGATTCGTGATAACTGCCCTCGGGGGTTACGAGGTTTGTAACCTCGAGAATATTTGCGAACGCTTTTTCGGTCTTGGCGCGCAGAGGCCGGCAGCGCTCATCAAAATCGGGATAACCCTCAACCGCGGCCAAAGGAAACGCAGCCAGTGCCAAATACCGCAGATCATAATTGTGGTACTGCACCTGGCTGGGATCGGCGAAAGCGGGAGACGCCAAAATTGCCGACGCGCCGTCTACCAACTCGTGCGCAATTCGGTCTCGCAAAGCACGATCGAAAGCTGCATAGTCGAAAAGCCAATCGAAGACCAGCGACCAGCGAGCATAATCCACCCAGGTTCGAGACGCCTTGCCCCCAGCAGGCAGGCGTTTGGAACGTATCTCAGCAACGGCGCGATCCGCGAAAGTGCTTTGCCCGGTCAATCGCCATGACAGCGCCCATCCTAGAATGTCGTCGGAAGGACGATGTCCGGCTGCGTAGCGAGTTTTCAGCAACGCCAATCCGGTGAAGGGATCTTCTTCCGCAATCAGCAGTAGCGGCCTCCGACGGCCGTCTTGGGCGTGCGTCCATAACGGCGCGAATAATGCCGAAGCTGCTAAACCGGCCACAAATTCGCGCCTTCTCATTTTCATCTTGTTTCTTACTCTGACAACTATCGTCCAGCCTCAAGTGCAGGCGTCGCTATATCGAGGGGCCGATCTTCCCCGTTCAGCGATCCGTGCCACACGCTTCCCCCAAAAGTTGTGACATAGATTTTATTTCGGTCCTCTGGATCAGGAATTACGCGATAGCCCCACTTGAAATTAAATCCTGGAATCCGCTTCCAGTGCTGGCCCCGATCGGTCGAACGCCAGGCGGAGGACTCAAAGCCACCCGCATAAAGTATATTGGGATCGTTCGGATCAATGGTCACATCATAGACGTGCTGATCCCCATCAAATATCTGCCGCCAGCTCTCTCCACCATCTTCAGAGAGATAAACTCCTCCGCCTTCGCCATGCACTCCTTGCGAGCGCGCCCAGGCCGCGAGGTAAAGACGGCGGGGAGAATGTGGATCGATGGCGAGTCCATTCGGTCCATTGGTGCCGGCAGGCAAATGAACTGGCTGCCAACGTTCCGCGCCATCGGTCGAGCGATAAATCGCACCGTCTCCGTCGTTGCCAATGCTGCCGTTTTCAGACCGTCGCGCCAATATGACGTACAGTGTTCCATTCGAGCTTCGAGCCAATCTCCAGGCGAATGGTTCCTTCTGAGTGATTCCCTCATTCTTCAATGTCCAGGTTTGGCCGCTGTCAGAGCTCTTGTAGACGCCGCGGCCGAATCCTGTCACGTAAAGCACACGGGCATCAGGCGGGCTGGTGAGATCGAGCAGAATATGAGTCGCTGCGGTCTCTTCCATTCCGCTGTTTGATTTGCTCCAGGTTTTTCCGCCATCCTCGCTACGGCAGACACCGCCCTTGTATGTAGTCACGGAATTGTGCCGCCACATTTTCGGACGAGGCAAGTCATGCGTATAGCTGTTCACGCTCCAGGCGCGCCCGCGTACTTTGGGATCGAACACGATCCAATAAGTCGTGTTCACCCATTCGCTGGGAACACCGGATGTGGAACTTGTCCATGAAACTCCGTCATCCTCGCTGCGAAAAAGCCCGATGTCCGTGTAGGTAATAAACTGGCGTTTCGGATCGAACGGATCGAAATGTATTCCGTACGCATTGGTGACATCCAGTCCGGTAGTTGTCCATCCGTTGGCAGAAGCCTTGCGGGAATACACAGCCGTCCAGTTCGCGCCTCCATCCGTCGTCAGCATGGTTCTTCCGAGATCGGTTCCATAGGCGAGGTTCTCGTCTTGGTCGGCTACAGCTAGATTCAGCGGATTCTCACCCCAGACAATCCCGAAGCGCTCCGTAATCCACGCATCGTGCACATTGTTCCCCGCGCTATCCGATTCTTTCCACGCCAACCCCCAGTGCGCTCCAGCGTCAGTGGTTTTGGCGACACCCAGCCACTCTTTTCCATCCAGCTTTAGGTGGCTATAGGAGAGATACGCAGTTTCAGGATGGCGCAAACTGGTGGCGATGGTACGAAACTCCCCGCCATTTCCGGGGAGGCTCAATTTTTGCCATGTGGCGCCTCCATCTTTTGAAACAAACGCGCCTTGATCCGAAGTCGCGTAGACGACCGGTTGAGCGGCAGAACCGAAACCCAATGAGAGGTCATTGAATGTGACGGACTCCGGCGCTGGACGCTTCTGCATTCCGGAAGCTGTCTTCACCGCAATTGCATGTGGACTTCCGATAAACGATGTTCGTGACGCCACAGACGAATGCGGATCTACCCAAATCTGGCGAGGCGCTTCGGGAAGACTCGCTTCCCGCTGCCATGTTTCTCCGAAATCTCGAGAGATAAACAGTGCGGAGTTGTTCTTGTCTCCCGCCGCCGCGTAGAGAATCTTAGAATTTGCGGGATCGACGGCCAAGGCCGAAATCATTCCCAAGGGATCCGGCTCCGCGAGAATATCCTCGTCGGCGTGATCGGAGTTCATGGCAACGCCTTTGACGCTCGAGGGCTTGGGATACACCAACTTCCAACTCTCTCCGCCATCGGAACTGCGCCACAAGCCGGTGGCTTGTGCGTACATAGTCTTGGGATCCATGGGGTCGAACACAAAGAAGCTGACCACTCCCCGCAGATTAAACATCCGCCAGGAACGCCCTCCATCATGCGTGATGTAAGCGCCTGTCATATCGCAAGCGATCAATACGGTGTTGACATCGTGCGGGCTGATGGTGGGATGGAACATCGCTCCGCCGCCACCGGGACCGATGACACGAAAATCACCAGGCCGTGCGGCGAAAACATTACTCACGCAAACGAAAGTGACGACAGCACGAAGCCAGGCGAATCCAGTCCGGATCCTTTTTTCTCTCTTCATATTTTTGATCGTTGAAACACCGTGCACGGGAACGCCGCTACTCGGCGACGCAGTCTTAGGGTGTTCGGTATCAGGTGTCGGGTTTCAGATGTCAGGTCTAACTTTTCTAGGTCTCAAGCCTCAGGTGTTGGTTAACGTTGCGCCCTCGCAACAGTGAAAACAAAACATTTGCGTCCTCGCTAACGGACACCTGAGACCTGACATCTCGCGCTCTAATCCTAGAACGTGATCCTGACGCGCAAACGCACCGTGCGCCGGCTATCCACGCCTTCCTGAGTAAACGTATTGATCAATTTTCCGAAGTCGGGATTTGGGATTACATTGTTCGGGTCAATGACTACTTTGAACGTGCTCGGATCTACACCCACAAGGAAATCGCCGAGTAGTGCGAAGGGTCCACCACCGCCGCCGTAATCGCTGTCTGGCGAGAAAAGCGGATGATTAAAGACGTTGTCGATGTCTGCCCCCAACGTAGCGGTTAAACGTTCGCCGACCTTGAAATCCTTATGGACTCCAAGGTTGATGCCCCAAGTGCCTGGACCACGCAATAGATTTCTCTTGGCAACTTGGGGATTATCGAAGACATCTGCTCCCACGGATGGAAGCGCAAACGCGGCCGGATTCCAGATCTGGTTTCCATTTCTTTGATTAAGGTTTCCGATGACGACCCCGCGATAGGAAGGCTCGGCATTAAAATCGCCGTTCGCATCGAGGGACGTCACGCCAATATTACCGGGTACTTCCGGCCCGCAGTTATCGCAAATCCAGAAAGGCGTGAAACCAGTCCCGGTTTTGGCGAACATGTTAAAGCTCGTCTGCCAGCCTCCGACGATCGCGTTCGCCCATCCGGACATGGATGAGCCAAACTGCCGACCACGGCCTACCGGAAGATCGTAAACTCCATAGGCTACAAAACGATGGCGGGAGATAAAAGATTCCTGCCCGTAATCGTGATTGGGCTGAAATTCGTTGTAAACGATGCCGCCAAGGCTGGAATTCCCGGTATCTAAACCAGTGGACTTCTGGTCGAGCAACGTATAGGAAAGGTTCAACAGTAGGCCATGAGAATAACGATGCTCGAACTGTGTCTGGAATGCATTCGTACGGCCATGCCCAAAGTTTCCGTAGCTGAGCAGGAAATCTCCCAGCCCAGGGAAGGGCTCACGAGCCAAGTCCGCAGGTGAAAAATCGCAATCGCCATTAAGAATTGGGTCGCAGGGAGTAGTTCCGTCACCTATGGTTGTGCCGAACGGAATATCGTTAGGTGGAATCTCATTCAAATCCACACCCGCAATCAATCCGCTCAACGTGCTGCCCAAATAGGAGAAACGAATTGAGGTGTCGCGCGCAATCTCGCGTTCATAGGTCGCGTTGTATTGCTGAATACGCGGCTGTTGTAAACCGAACGGAACTGCGTTGATGGCGGGTAAACCATTAAATCCTCGGGTAACGTCTCCGCCCGTGAACGGACTGAAGCCATGTTGGAATCCCGGCCAACCCTGAAGCGGATCGGGCTTGGCTCTCTTGGTCAGCGACTGATTAAACGGATTGGTAGCGATAGGATCGCGAATGCCTTGAGCAGCCGAGGTTGGAAAGTAAAAACCATATCCGCCTCGCACCACGGACTTGTCGCCAAGTCGAAGAGCGAAGCCGATTCTGGGCGCAAAATTATTTTTGTCAGTACGAACCAGACCACGACCAATATCCAGTCCTGATTGGCTGGCTGTGACTACGGGCAGCAAAGTAAGAATTCTCGTATCCAAGAACGGAAGAGTCTTATCGGAGGGAACGATGAATCGGCCTTTCACTCCGGTAGTTGGATCCACGTACTTCGGATCAAAATTGGTAAGCAGATCGTTGTTCTCAATAAACGGGGTAACCACTTCGTACCGCAAGCCCAGATTTAATGTGAGGCTCGGGGTGACCTTCCAATCATCCTGGAAGAAATAGCCCTGCTCCCAGTTGTAAACGTCCATCGGCGGACGCGGGGCATTGATATAAGTCACGCTGGTTGGGGGCTCACCGAGAAGGAAATTTGCGAATGGGTCAGTGTTGCCGCCCCCATAGGTCATCGACCCTCGTGGGTTGCCCCGGTTGACAGCAAAGCCATCCACTGCGGCGTTTCGCACCAGATCGGCGCCCATCTTGAAATTGTGTTTGCCGAGAACCCAGGTAAGAGTGTCTCCAAATGTCACCAGGTTTTGGTCCAGGGGACGATCTGTATTCCGCCCGCCGTTTTGGAACGTCGCAAAAGCGCCGCTGAAATTGATGGCTGTGTGACCGAACGTCTTCAGTTCCGGAGCGCCCACGACTGCAGCATAGGCGTCGATATCAGACTGATCGAAACCGACGCTGGAAAGAAAACCTTGCAAGGTGGTGTTGCTGTGGCGGCGCAGTTTTTGGAAATTGAGACCTCCACGCGCTTCGTTCACCAGGTTATTGTGGATGACGTGCGTATAGGAAGCAGAAATCGTGTTATTCCGACGTTCATTTTGAGTTAATCCAAGTCCAGTATATGGCGCTTGCACGAGCGTGCTGGCGGACGTCTGGGCGGACGCATTATAGGTGACGTAAAAATGATCGTTCTCGCTGAAATCGTGGTCAACGCGAAGTGTGCCCAAATCCTGCACCGACCTTCCCGGCAGTAGAGTTTGATATCCCGGAACCTGTCCGGTACTCGAATCGAAGGGCGCCGTGATGCCGATCTTTGGAAAGTAGGTATTGATCAGATTCTGGACCGTGGGATTCAACAAGCGGGATGGAATCTGAATGAAACGATTGGTGCAATCTGGCGGGGTAACGGAGGTATCGCAAAACACCGTGGTGTTCGAGAGTACCTCTGCCGGGGTAAGTCCCGCAAAGATAGCATCAGGCACGACCGGCTGGCTGGCAGGATCGATCTGGGAGAAGTCCCCACTCCATAGCATTGGATGCGGGAGCGTATTGGATTTCACGTTTACTGGCGAGACAGTCCAATCCCGTTCGTAGGCTGCGAAGAACCATGTCTTCCCCAATTTCGGAATCGGCCCCCCGATCGAAGCGCCGAGGTCGGTAATATTGAAAAAAGGATTGGGAAACTTACTTTGAAATGGCGTAGGCGCAAAGTTGAATTGGCCGATTTTGTCTTGCACCGTCCACGCCGCCAGCGCCGAATTCTTGTTGTTGTAGAAAAGTGAACCGTGATAGCCTGCGCCTCCGCGCTTGGTGGTCACACGGATATTCGCAATTCCGGCGTACTCAGCGCTGAAGTCTTGAGACAGAACATTGATGTCACCGACGGCTTCCAATGACGGCTGGCTGGCGGTAGGTTCGCCAAAAATTCCGCCATTCGAACGTTGGCCATCCAGAGAAAAGCTGGCCCCATAACTCTGCGCTCCCAAAAATTTGAAAGAGCCATCCGTTCCTGATTGTGTGATGTTCGGATTCAAATACAGAAACGAGTAAACGTTGCGGCTGTCGCGGGGAAGATCGATCACCGCCTTACTGGTGATGGTATCGCTGATCGTCTGATCTTCGGTGTTGATAGTGGGCGCTTCAGCAGTGACCACGACCGCTTGCTGCGTTCCCGCGACTCTCAGCGTCGCATTGGCGCTGACCACGTCGCTGCCGTTCAGAACCACGCCGGTAATATCCTGCGTGGTCAATCCAGGGGCGGAAACCGATACCTTATAGTTGCCCGATCTTAAACCGAACATCTGATACTCGCCCCGAGCGTTGGTCGCAGTCTCACGCGTGGTGTTGGTTCCGAGGTCGAGAATCGTGACTTTTGCATTCGGAATGACCGCCCCACTTGAGTCAGTGACCAATCCCCGAATCGTGCCCAGATCTGTCCCTTGCGCAAATAGTAACTGAGCGCATCCCAGACATAGCGCCAGCAATGCAAAACACTGGAACTGCTTTTGTAGACTCATACGCCCCCACCACCTTTGTTTTTATCGCCGGACTTTTTATCACAGCGAGAAAACAAAAGCAAATAAAGAATACCCAATAACAAAAATGAGAAATGAAACGCAAGCTGCCCAAACTTCGCCGGACAGACCACTCACCGCGGCGCGGCATGGGAGGATTCAGGGCGGGACGTCGAAGCCGTTAGACCTAGTGACCGAACGGCTTGGACCTTTTGTTGCGATCCGAGGTGCATCCCATCGGACACGTACACGATACCGAAGCGCAGTCTCCACCCGCTGCTTGCGGCGAGCTCCCAGGATTTCGTCTGACTCGTCCCAACCGCGAATTTACGTCCCAACAAAAGCTCACCCTGCATCTCGCTTCGGCATCGACAACCAGGAACTTCTCAACGACAATAACCCGCATGCGCAGGACTCCCGAGCAATGGCTGGAAGAGGCGGCACCCCAAAAAAAGGAAAGCGTGTTCAAACTTTTTCTGGGATACGCCCCCGGCGTAGGCAAGACTTACAACATGCTGAGCGAGGCCATTCGCCGCCACAGCCGGGGAGAAGACGTAGCGATTGGAGTCATTGAGACGCATGGACGTAAGCCAATCACAGACCTGGCATCAAGACTGGATACCATTCCCCGCCGCAAGATCGAATACAAGGGGACAATCTTCCAGGAGATGGACGTAGATGCCATACTGGCGCGTAAACCGGCAGTGGTACTGATTGACGAACTCGCTCATACGAATATTGAAGGCAGCAAACATGCTAAGCGCTATCAGGATGTAATGGAGATTCTGGACGCCAACATTGACGTGCTCTCGACTCTAAATGTCCAACACATTGAAAGCCTCACGCCAATGGTTGAACGCATCACTGGCGTCCATGTGCGCGAAACCGTGCCGGACTGGGTGGTTCAGCGGGCGGTAGAGATCGTGATGGCCGATTTGACCCCGGAAGCTTTGCAGACGCGAATGCATCGCGGAGATATTTATCCCCTGGACCGGTCGGAGAGAGCATTAGGAAACTTCTTCCGACGCGGGAATCTGATCGCACTGCGCGAGCTTGCGCTTCGCCAGGTCGCACAAGTTGTGGATAAGACCCTTGAAGCGCACCGGGCGAGAGAACACTCAGAACCCGACGTCGCTGTCAGCGAACGGATTGCGGTTTGTATCAGTTCGAATCCAGCCGCTCAATATCTGATTGCGCGTGGAGGACGGATGGCACACGCCCTTGACGCCGAATTCTTTGTGGTCTACGTCGGCGTAGCTTCAGATGAAAGTAACGAGAATCGGCGCACATTGGCGGAGAATATCCGATTCGCAGAAAACCTTGGCGCCACAGTGGTGCGATTGCCTCGCGGAACGGTGGCGGAGCGGGTTGCCCAATTTGCCCGCGAGAAACACATTACACAAATTATCTTCGGGCGTTCAGCGGCGGAAGGCTGGCGGAAGTATCTTTATCTCACCGTCATACAGAGATTCTTGCGCGATGCTCCGGCAGTGGATGTCCACATCGTCACTCAGGAGGCGAAGTGACCGGCGTTCCCGATCATCGGCGAATCCTGGTCGTCGACGACGAGCCGCAGATAACCCGGGTCTTGCGGACTTCGCTTACCTCGCAAGGCTACGATATCCGCGTGGCCAACAACGGTGAGACTGCACTCGAAATACTGAAAGACTGGACTCCAGACTTGGTGATCACTGATCTCGCTATGCCGGTGATGGACGGTGTGGAGCTTTGCCGGCGTGTGCGAGCCAAATCTGAGGTGCCCATTATTGTGCTCTCGGTGAGAGGCGAGGAGCGGACCAAAGTGCAAGCGCTCGATGCCGGCGCGGACGATTACGTGACAAAACCATTTGGCATCAATGAACTGTTAGCGCGCGTTCGCGCCAGCCTGCGGCGATCGCCATCGTCCGAAGAGGAAGAGGGCGGTGTCATCGATGCTGGAGACTTCCACATCGATCTTGACACACACTCGGTCAGCGTCCGCGGGCGCGAGGTCCACCTTACTCCCAAGGAATTTGAGCTTCTGGTTTATCTGGCGAGGCGTCCGGAAAAAGTGGTGGCGCATCGGGTTCTTTTGCGCGCGGTGTGGGGACCGAACAGTACCGAACAACCTGAGTATTTGCGGGTTTTTATCGGTCAACTGCGTAAGAAGATCGAACCCGAAGCATCGTCGCCACGATATCTTCACACCGAACCTTGGATCGGCTATCGCTTCGATCCGGCCGGGAAATAGTCTCCCGTTTCGTGGTTCGTCTTCTCTTTCCCAAACAATTCTTGGATGTCTTCAATTGTGGTAAGAATTAAAACGAACACTGAGCCAATCGCACCGACGGCGAAAATTGTCTCCAAGAATCGGATCGCGATGGTCATCAGTAAGGCCATAATCGCAGCCTAGCATTCACATCGCGGTCCCAAAGCGTCCCTTATGAACTCTTTACGAACTTTTTAGCCGGCTCTTACGGGCTGCTTGCTCTAATGCAAGTAGATGGCTGTTTCTCGAGGCTATCTGAGAGCCGATTTGGGATGGTTATTCCGATTTTTATGGCGACGGCAACTCTTGCGGTGATTTTTCTCGTATGCTTCGAAATAGCCTTGCTGCGCGATCGCAGAGTTCCGCAGGTGATGTATGCCATTCAATTCAAAGAGGTTTCTCTGGAGTCGGAACTGGGCAAGGAAGAGGAGGAGCCGTGCTGGACCTTGTTTTTATCGGCGTGACAGTCTTCATGTTTGTGGTAATGATCGGCTACGTGCGCTTCTGCGCACACATGAATTGAGGAGCCCAATGGATCTTGAATCCGTAGTTATGCTTGCGGTCTCCGCTCTGATGATGATCTACCTGGCTTATGCATTACTGCGTCCGGAGAAGTTCTGAATGACGGCCAACGGCTGGCTTCAGATCGGAATATTTCTGGCGCTCATCCTCGCAGTCACAAAGCCGCTGGGCATATTCGTGGCGCGCGTGTTCAACCGTGAGCATACGTTCCTGGACCGGGCGTTGCGACCAGTCGAACGCTTGCTCTATCGCCTGACCGGCGTGGACGAGCACCACGAAATGCGCTGGACCGAATACGCCTTTGCGATGTTGCTCTTCAGCGCCGTGTCCATGGTGGTGCTCTATGTGCAACAACGTGTCCAGGGCCTTCTTCCTTTAAACCCGCAAAAACTTGGAGCGGTCCCGCCCGATCTGGCTTTCAATACCGCAGCGTCATTTACCACGAATACCAACTGGCAAGCCTACGTGCCGGAAACCACGATGAGCTATCTGACTCAGATGGCTGGTCTTGCATACCACAATTTTGCTTCTGCGGCAGTAGGCATTGCGTTGGCGATCGCGTTCATTCGGGGTATAGCGCGGCGTGAAAAAGATACGATCGGAAACTTTTGGGTGGACCTGGTGCGCTGCTCGCTTTGGGTGCTGCTTCCGGCCTGTCTCTTGGGAGCCCTTTTACTGGTGTGGCAAGGCGTCCCCCAAAATCTGAAGCCGTACGACACCGTGAAACTCGTCGAGCCGCAACAAGTGAGTGCCCCGGGCCCCGACGGAAAAGTCGTCAACCAGATCGTTACTGATCAGGTGATCGCACAAGGCCCGGTAGCATCGCAAGAAATCATTAAAGAATGGGGCACTAATGGCGGAGGCTTTTTCAACGCCAACAGCGCACATCCCTTCGAAAATCCCACGCCGCTCTCGAACTTCATCGAGATGTTCTGCATCTTTGCCATTTCCGCAGGACTCACTTACACGCTCGGAAGGATGACAGGTTCGCCGAAGCATGGATGGGCAGTTTGGGCGGCCATGGCGATTCTTTTCCTGGCCGGCGTGAGCACTGCTTACTGGGCTGAGGCTCGCGGAAACCCGCTTCTCGCCGGTGTGGATCAGCATGCCAGCGCGTTACAGGCCGGTGGGAACATGGAAGGAAAAGAGGTTCGCTTCGGCATTGCAAACTCCGTGTTGTTTGCCACGGCTACCACTGATGCCAGTTGCGGGGCGGTGAACGGGATGCACGATTCGTTTACTCCCCTGGGAGGCCTGGTTCCGCTGGTAAACATCATGCTGGGGGAAGTAATTTTTGGCGGAGTAGGAGCGGGTTTGTACGGAATCCTGATCTTCGTCATCCTTTCCGTATTCATTGCCGGGCTGATGGTGGGACGAACACCCGAGTACCTGGGCAAGAAGATCGAAGCTTATGACGTCAAAATGGCGATGCTGGCCATTCTGATATTTCCGCTGACCATCCTCGTGCTGGCTGGGATTTCCTCAATTCACGGTTTCGGTACATCGAGCATTGCCAATCCCGGTCCGCATGGGCTCAGCGAAATTCTTTATGCATTCACCTCAGCCACGGGCAACAATGGCTCTGCTTTTGGCGGGCTCAGTGCAAATACTCGCTGGTACAACACTACGACCGGCCTCAGTACGCTGATCGGGCGGTTCTTGATCATCATTCCGATGCTCGCAATCGCGGGAAACCTGGCGCGCAAAAAGTACGTTCCTCCCTCACTCGGAACTTTCCCGGTTACGACGCCACTCTTTACCGTGCTTCTAACCGGCGTGATCATCATCGTGGGCGCGTTGACCTTTTTTCCCGCGCTAAGCCTGGGACCAATTCTCGAGCATCTGTTGATGGGAGCAGGCAAGGCTTTCTGAGACTCTAACTATGGCTACGAAATCAAGAGCGGTTTGGGAATGGAAGATTGTTCGGCGAGCGCTTTGGGATTCGATCGTGAAGCTCAACCCGAAGCAAATGATGGGCAATCCTGTCATGTTCGTGGTCGAAGTCGGAAGTGTCATCACGACGGTGCTACTGGTGCGCGAAGCGCTGCACGGCCACGCGGGCTTCAAATTCAATCTGCAAATCACGCTATGGCTGTGGTTCACGGTGCTTTTTGCCAACTTTGCAGAAGCTATGGCAGAGGGCCGGGGGAAGGCACAGGCCGACACGCTGAGGAAGGCGAAGTCCGAGACTCAGGCACGTCGGTTGATCTCAGACGGCTGCACTGAAACCGTGCCCAGCTCGAAATTACGAACTGGTGATCTAGTGCTCGTCAAAGCGTGCGAGTTTATTCCCGGAGATGGCGAAATCATTGAAGGGATCGCGTCGGTGGATGAATCCGCAATCACAGGCGAGTCAGCACCGGTGATCCGAGAAGCAGGAGGCGATCGATCGGCTGTAACCGGCGGTACCCGCGTTCTATCGGATTGGATCAAAGTACGCATCACTTCTAATCCAGGTGAGACCTTCCTCGATCGGATGATTGCATTGGTCGAAGGAGCAGAGCGGCAGAAAACCCCCAATGAAATTGCGCTCAACATCCTGCTTGCCGGGCTGACCATCATTTTTCTGCTTGCCGTGGTGACACTTCAGCCCTTTGCCATCTACTCTGGATCGCCTCAAACGGTTTTCGTACTGGTCTCGTTGCTGGTGTGCCTCATTCCGACGACCATCGGTGGTTTGCTCTCGGCCATTGGCATTGCCGGCATGGATCGCCTGATTCAGCACAATGTGTTGGCAATGTCGGGGAAGGCTGTGGAGGCGGCTGGCGATGTCAACACTCTTCTGCTCGACAAGACCGGTACTATCACGCTGGGAAACCGTCATGCAGCCGAGTTCACGCCGGCAAGCGGAGTAAGCCCTTCGGAAATGGCGGATGCCGCGCAGTTGTCTTCGCTGGCGGACGAAACCCCTGAGGGACGGTCCATCGTAGTGTTGGCTAAAGAGAAATATGGATTGCGCGGCCGCGATATGGCGGCATTGCACGCAAGATTTGTTCCCTTCACCGCGCAGACACGCATGTCCGGCGTGGATTTCGACGGAATTGAAATACGCAAGGGCGCAGCTGATGCCATCGATCGTTACCTGGCGACTGGAGGTGCGGTCACTCCTGCCGACATCCGATCTAGAGTCCAGGAAATCGCGCGTTCAGGCGGGACGCCACTAGTTGTCGCCGAAAAACAAAGGGCACTCGGCGTAATCCATCTGAAAGATATCGTGAAGGGTGGCATGCGAGACCGATTCCTCCAATTGCGCGCGATGGGAATTCGTACCGTGATGATCACTGGCGATAATCCGCTCACTGCTGCCGCCATCGCGCACGAGGCCGGGGTAGACGATTTCCTGGCGGAGGCCACGCCCAAAGACAAAATGGACCTCATCCGGCGCGAGCAGAAAGACGGAAAACTAGTCGCCATGACGGGCGACGGAACAAATGACGCTCCTGCGTTGGCGCAGGCAGATGTCGGCGTCGCTATGAACACTGGAACTCAGGCCGCGAAAGAGGCTGGCAACATGGTGGATCTCGATTCCAATCCCACCAAGCTCATTGAGATCGTTGAGATTGGCAAACAGCTCCTGATGACCCGCGGCTCACTCACAACATTTTCGATCGCCAATGACGTGGCCAAATACTTCGCTATTATTCCGGCCATGTTCGCGGCCACGTTCCCGGTGCTCAATGCGCTCAATATTATGCACTTGAAAACATCGCAATCTGCTGTGCTGTCGGCGGTCATCTTCAACGCGCTGATCATTGTGGCCTTGATACCGCTGGCGCTGCGCGGCGTGAAATACCGGCCAATGGGCGCCGCCGCGCTGCTCCGCCGCAACCTGTTGGTTTACGGAATAGGCGGCATCATCATTCCGTTCATTGGAATCAAGCTGATCGATATCGTGATTACGAGGATCGGGTTGGCCTAGGAGTTCTGTGATGAAGAAAAATCTTCTGACCGCGATTCTGATGACGATTGCGACAACTGTTCTCTTTGGGATTTTTTATCCGCTCGTGGTCACCGCTCTCGCCCAGCTCTTGTTTCCTAAGCAGGCGAATGGACAATTGATCCGGCGCGGAGATCAGGTTATCGGCTCGCGTCTGATCGGACAACCCTTTACTTCGGCACGTTATTTCCATCCGCGCCCTTCCGCTGCCGGCAACGGCTATGACGCTGCGAACTCCGGTGGCTCGAACCTGGGACCAACCAATCAGAAGCTAGTCGATCGGGTAAAAGCCGCGGTAGTGGTTGCACAGGCAGAGAACCCGAATGTTCCAGTGCCGATTGATCTAGTTACCGCTTCAGGCTCGGGACTCGATCCCGACATTTCCCCGGCGGCAGCGTACTTCCAGGTGCCGCGCGTGGCGCGTTCACGTGCCGTCAGTGAACAACGCTTGCGCGAGTTGGTAGCAGAGCACATTCAGCCTCGCACCATTGAGATTCTTGGCGAGCCACGCGTGAACGTTCTCGTGCTGAACCTCGCGCTAGATCAAGCGAGCGGATATTGAGTTATTAAAGAAGGCCAAGGCTGCCGATGCATGAATCTCTCACTGGGGGATTAATCCGAGTTCCTGCTGCAAAGTCAGGTTGTCTTCGATGTGCCCCTTTCTATGGACGGGGTGCAGGCGGCCGATTCTGGGCATCCCGGAACTCCTATGGCGATGGCGCCGGTCGCTTATTGCCTTTGGCAACGACTCTGCACTTCTCTCCGTTTTTATGCGGTTTCGTCGCGCCGCAAGGCAGCATGACTCATTCGATTGCCTCGGTCGAGCTCGCGGTCGAGGCATAGACCTCAGCTCGGACTTTCTCTCGACTGGCTTCGTGGGCCTTCTCCAGCAACCATTCCAATGATGGCAATGGGCTACAGACCATAAAAATCTGGTAGGCGAAAAGGCGCTTTGAAATTCTGATCAGAAGTTCATTCACAGCCAGCAGGAATCGGCCTAGAAAGTTATTTCCCACTACCAACGGGAACGGAGCTGGTATACCGCGTATTTCCTCGATTCTGTAGCCGGATTGCTCAAACAATCTTTTAGCCGTAGTGAATGTGAACAAACGGGTGTGAGTGAGATCAAGGATTCCACGTGCGCCGTAATTGAACCAGCCGAAAAGCAGGGCAAGCCGGGTGACAAAGAAGGCCACGTTGCCGGTGCTGAAAATCACTTTTAAGTCCGAACCTCTGGTGCGGGAATGTCGCACCGAATCGAGGAGACGTTCGGGCGACCGCAAGTGCTCAACGATGTCCAAGAGCAGGATGTAATCGAAGATTCCAGCGTCCACCGGGAAATCGCCGCGATCCAGATCGCATTGAATAAACTCCTCCAAATCGGCCTTGTGCGCTATTGGAAATTGATCGACGCCGGTAACATGACAACCCCTCTGGTTCAGCGCATGAGAAACATAGCCCGATGCGCATCCGATGTCTGCCACCTTCGAGCCCGGGCGTACGCGCGACAACGCTAATGTGTGAGGGCTCTCAAACTGGGACTTGGATTGGTAAAGAGGGTTATTTTCCCAAGATCGCGTGACATCAAACTTTCGCTCGTAAAGGATTCCGTAATCCTGGGCTCGGCTTAGCAAGCTGGAGCGGAGGGCGTTAAATGCGTACTTAATCCCCTTCGCGTAGCGAATCTCGTCTCCGTAATACGTTGGAATCGGGATTTCTTTTATCCGAAGACCGGCCCGGAGCAATTGAATAATGATTTCGGTGTCAAAATGAAAGTCGTCGGTGTTGCGATCGAACGGGAGCCGTCCGAGGGCCTTAACCGAGTACAGGCGATAGCCGCAATGGAATTCGGTCAAGGAACTATGCAAGACCAGATTCTGAATGTAAGTCAGAACCTTATTGCCGACATATTTGTATAGCGGCATGCCGGCACGTAGTGGCCTATAAGGGCTCATCATGCGGGAGCCGAGTACGGCGTCAGCTTCTCCCGCTAGCAGGGGCCGGAGCAGATCAGGAAGGCGCTCAGGTGCGTACTGGCCATTACCATGCACCAGGGCAATGACATCAAATCCTTGCTGAATAGCGTAATGAAACCCGATTTTTTGATTCCCACCGTAACCTTGAGGCTCCGGGTTATACAACACAGTTAGCGGCAGAGAATCGCGCCCCTTTCTCTGCAGGTCGTATATCTTGCCAAAGGTTCGATCGACGGAGGAGTCATCAATGATCAGAACCTCCGTCTCATAGTCCGCGATGCTCGCGATAATTCTGCCAACGACATTTTCGATGGTGCGCTCCGCGTTGTAAGCGACGACGAAAATCAGAATTCTCTTTTTGATGTTCTTCATGCGAGATTCCTATAGCGGACCGTACCGATGTACAGCTATGGGCGAAGGCGTATGGCCAGTGATGCGGAGACCAGGATTGTAAAGTTCAGGGGAACACCCGCCAGCACAAACAAATTCTGGAAGTTCGGTGAGAACCCGGGAAATGCCGTCGGCTCGATATTCCAGCACGATGGTTTGCTCCAGGCTTGCTTCCCGCACTAGAGGAGCCATGGTGGTCCCGTCCCAATGCCAATGATTGGCGGAGAGCTTTAGCGTATTTCCAAGCCCAGGCGCGCCATCGCTGTAGTAGAAAACACCGGCCACTGGAACTTTCGGGTACGCGAGCCGCAGTGCCATATCAAACCACATGTCGTGTCCAAGAGGATCGTTTTCCTTGGGAACGCCGACCAGCGCGATAATGGTCTCTGGCCTTATCTGAGGTGCATCCCGAATCACCTCCTGAATGGCAACCTGATGCCGATGCCAGTTCCATCGAAAGAATGCTCCTCTCTCGACCGCCCTCGAAGCTCCATAGAATACGACGAGCGCAGACATGCACATCACAACCAAGTCCCGCACCCACCGTCCGGAGAAGGGCTTCGCCATAAGAGCGAAGGCCGAGCCCAGGACCATGGCAGCACCAATTGCGGAGAGCAACTGAGTCCGCCAAAGGGTCCGGGGATCGCTCAGCGCTAGATAGGCGGGAAAGCTCAATATCAGCAACACTGAACCAGCAGCGAGCAATTTCCAATCGGTGGCAAAATCGAAATCGGGATCCGCTGCGGCCTCGCTTCGCCGCTTTTTGTAAAAAATAAATGTCATGGCCGCGACAACAAACACCATAGTGGCAAATGCCGCCAGGCGATGCACATCGGTCTCCGATAGGTACCCACTTTGCGGTTTCCAGGACCAGAACGAAACACTGGCACGAACGTTGAATACAAGGTCACCTAAGAGGGCGGGAACTGACCAGGCCTTTCGGAGTACGCTCTCTTGATACGTTGTGCCGGCCGTATGGAGGTATCGTTTCAAAGACAAGAAAATATAGAAAAAAGGTACTGCACACCAGCCGATCGAAGTTACCCATAGACGCTTGAAAGTAGGACGCAGCAAAAAACCAATCAGGAATGGGGCGAACAGAATAATAAATAGCGGGCTTTCATAACTCCAGAGGCACATATACTGGAAAAACCCAGCCAGTACAAGATAGGCTGCCGCGCGAATCTTACTTGATTGTTCAACCGAAGCTATAAGGAAATAAATCGAAAGCAGCAGCCAGAGCGTAAAACCTAACTGGTTTAGCTGCCCGACCCACTGTAATGCCGTATCAGACGCATGCACAACTGCCAGTGCACCCACGACGTAAGGTATAAATACGGTGCCCGGAAACAACCGGCGCATTAGAACAAATAGAAGACATCCCTTCGCCCACCATAGGGCTGCATACACAAATTGATAGGGGACGAAACTTCCTGTAACTCCGAGGATCTCCCCAAGCAAATAAGACACGTGATAAAAAGTGTTGGTATGTGGCCGTAGTGGATCGACATACCAAAACCCCTGCCACACCGACTGGGTTTGACTCTGGAAAGCGAAGCCTGTTTCACCAGGCATGCCACTGGAGAAAGAAAACGTTCCCCACATCGCGAGTACGAGTAAAGCATATGCGACCGCGGCGACCATTCTGAGGTCAAGTCGCGCAAGAGATGAACCCGCCCCGCGGATGTGCCCTGGTGTCTCCTGTAGAAACTCGCTATTGACTTCCGTTGTCTCACGCGTCTGAACCGCCTCTCTCACTGCCATCACCTTCTACCCACGAAGATTGTCACTTCCATTTGCCGGAGTTTGGCAACTGTTAACAAATCCCAGCCCAATTTTCTCTTGAGCCAGCGGAACCATGCTCGTGGGATCTCGCCCATTCTGGACATCTATCGGCAGCAAACCACCGTCAACGAGGGGCATCGAGAAGCTTAAATTCTTCATGACAACTCCGATCTGAATTATAACTAAACCGCTTCGAAAGAGGCTCTCGTCGACGCAGCGCACCCACGACGGATTGCTTAAATTGGGTAGCGGCCGCGCGTCGACACGAAGTCCACGCAAGCGGACCTTCGCTTTCCAGAATCCGCCATTAGGTTCGATCCGCGCCTTTTCTGCTACGGCGTGCCAACCCCTGCTCGGCGTTACGCACGCTGTTGGATTCTAACCGCCAGTCGAATATGCCGACCGTTCCAGCTCAGTCTGACTCTCGGCTCAACCCTCCATTTCCCGAGGACGCACCTCTACTTCCTTCGATTTGTGAAAATGATTTTTGTTTTTCCTATACATCAAGATCTTAGCGGGAACCGTCCTCTTTGGGTCTCTTAATTTACCCCTGCTCTGCTGTCATTGTGCAACGTGACCAATCGCCAGAATCTTAGTTGGTCGGAACCGGCGGTAGATCCGTTGCTTTGACGTCTGTCGTTCGAGCGTTGTCGATAATGTTTTCCTTCGGTACCATCTTCCGAGTACGCGGGTGATCGTATACACATGACCCATCGTAAACGCATGTAATCGTCACTGTGTGTTTGGGGCCCGACAACCGCCAGAGACTGTTCGACTACTCCGCGCATCCTCGGCGACAATCCTGGCTCGATCCAGTAGATTTGTGGATGATAGGAGCGATCATGACTCATGACGCGGCCGTTTTGAAAGCCCGCGAGATCGCCAGTCGCGTGCTGGCGCCATCCGCAGGGCAAAACGATAAGGCGGGACCATTCTCTACCGACGCTGTCGACTCACTTGGTGAGTCTGGACTGCTTGGGCTGCTGCTACCCGTGAAGTTCGGCGGTTCAGGTTTAGGTCCCCGCACGTTTGCCGTCGTGACGGCGACCCTCGCCGAGGCAGACGCTTCTGTCGCTATGGTTTACCTGATGCACATCGTCGGCACCGCGACTATCTCGGCAGCGCGCCCAAGCGCGGCTCAAGCAGTCACGCCCATACTGCAAGAGATTGGTGCGGGCCGCCATTTATCCACTCTCGCTTTCAGTGAAGCCGGCTCGCGCAGTCATTTCTGGGCGCCTATATCCCGCGCACATCGGAATGGTAATGGCGTGCGCATAAACGCCAAGAAATCGTGGGTGACCAGCGCGGGTCATGCCCAGAGTTATGTAGTTTCTGCGCTTGCCCCTGAAGGGGCGGGACCTACCGATTCGACCCTCTATCTTCTTGCAGCGCAGACACGCGGCCTTTCAGTTGCAGGGCCCTGGGATGGTTTGGGACTTCGGGCCAACGCTTCTGCGCCAATTGCGCTGGACGACTGCCAAGTCCCAGCCGATTTTCAGCTTACTGATGACAGCGCAGGCTTTCCGACCATGCTAAACGTGGTGCTCCCGCTTTTTAATTTGGGGACGGCAGCGGTGGCGTTGGGATTGTGCCGAGCGGCAGTCGCTGGAACTGCGTCGCACCTCAAGAGCGCGAAATTCGAGCATCTTGGCCAGAGCCTCGGCGAGAGCCTGCCTACCCTACGCGCGCAACTCGCGGTGATGCAGATTGATACCGACGGACTGTCGGCGCGCATCGACGATCTGATCGAGCATCTTGAAAAGCCGCGCGAGACGACCATGCTGCGCGTGCTGGAGACCAAAGCCGCTGCAGGCGAGGTCGCTATCAGCGTTACCTCAGCAGCCATGCGCGTTTGCGGCGGTGCCGCGTTCTCAAAGCATTTGAGCATCGAACGCCTGTTCCGCGATGCGCACGCGGGCGCAGTCATGGCGCCAACGGGCGACGTTCTGCGCGAGTTCATCGGGAAGTCGCTGTTGGGAATGCCGCTCTTCTAAGATCGGGTGCCCCACCCTTCCCGCGTTCTTTGCGGGAGGGTGGGAAATCTGAGTGTTCTTTGTGAAACGCCGCTGACAGGAAGCGTAAAGGCCATGGGTAAAACAATTATGAGCAAAACAATCTGGGTGGGAGCTGTTGCATACAATCCGAAAGTGGTTACGATTTGGGAGGGGATGCGGCGCTACTTTCACGATGAAGCGCATCTGCCCGTTGAGGTCGTACTATTTCAGAGCTACGAGGCTCAGGTCATGGCACTCCTCGCCCAACCAGGCGATGCAGTGCCACGTATCGATATTGCATGGAATACAAACCTTGCTTACCTGCAAGCGGATGAGTGGAGCGGCCACGCCTGCCGTGCGGTCGCGATGCGCGACACCGATCTCGGCTGGATGACCAAGATCGTCGCAGTTAGCGGAGGTCCCATTTCTACGCTCGCCGATCTGAAAAATCGAACGCTCGCACTTGGCAGCCGAGACAGCGGACACGCAGCTATTCTGCCCGTTCACTTTTTGGAGCAGCAAGGCATGCGCGAGGGCAGGGACTACCGCGCGCTGCGCTTCGACAGCGATGTAGGCAAACATGGTGATACCGGGACCAGCGAAGTTGAAGTGGTGCGCGCCGTCCTCGACGGGCGGGCCGACGCCGGCTCTATCGGCAGCCCGTTCTGGAACACGGTTCGCAGCGAGCGCCTGGTGCCCGAAGGCGGCCTTTGTGAGGTATGGTCCTCTCCGGCATACAACCATTGCATGTTCACGGCACGGCCCGATCTCGACCTAGAGCGGGAGCACCGGTTCGTCGACGCGCTCTCAGCGATGAGCTACGACAACCCGGTTCATCGCCCTATACTCGACGCCGAAGGACTTCAGCGTTGGCTACCGCCTCACGTGGATGGCTACGTTGCATTGCGGCAGGCCGCTGCCCAACAGGGATTCTTCGAGCGGCTATTTGCCAAGTCTGCTTAGAGATGAAGTGATCGAGCCCCGCGTTGGGAGCCACCGTGCTCCGGATCGCACCTGCTGGATGTCCGAAGCCGGCGAGTGCCAAAGTAAAATTTTGTGTGCTGGTTAGGAAAGCAGGGCGGCTAGAATAAAGCGATGGAAGCCAAGCTGATGCCCGTGGTTAGCGCTGCCGACCTCAAAGCCGTCTACGATTTCTTTCGACCCGACCGTTCGCGATGTGGTGGAGGGGGTGCTTTTACCGTAGCGCCCGGATCGGTGGAGGCCATCTGTGCGCCCGGTGCGAACGTTGAAGCCCTCTCCTATCGAGAAACGTTTCTTCACGTTCTGCTTAAGACCCTCCCGCCCGAGATTTTCGCGCCGTGGATCGACGATGGGCAACCTGATATGAAGCTATTCAAAGTTGCGGCGTTAATTCCGCTCCCTGTGCCAAACTACGCGGATCCCGATCCGCGGCCTCACGATTTCGATCTTGAAGGGTTTATCCAGCAACTTTCCGTGGCGTCCGACCCCTCCTAGATTTCGCTGGCTAACTTGGACGACCATCATGCACAGTTAAAGATTCTTGCCAGCTTATTCGCGTGTTCGCCTTCGCGGTCGAAGGCGCGGCGGACCGCGGCGAAGGACTCGGCGAGAGGAAAAATATCGCGCGTAATAAGCAGATCGGAATCTTCCGCCCCGACCGGATGCCAGTACACACCCTCAACGGTAATCGTGACTTCCGGCACTAGATCGGCTCGAGTAACGGCGACACCTTCGCTGGCAGCCCCACGCAACGCGATCCGGCGGATTACTCGGTCTTCTGTGGCAATCTTCTCCTCATCGAGGAATTGACGGAACGCCTCAGCCTCGGCATCGGTCGAAACCGTGGCCGCCAGTCGCACTCGAAAACCATGCGCACGAGCGCGCTGAATACCTTCGCGTGTGCGCGCCCATGTGCCGGGCCCGCGATGGAGGTCGTGCAGTTCTGGCGTAGCGCTGTCCAAACTGATTTGCAGGACAATTCGATCACGGGGCAACGCTCGCAAGCTTTCTGTGCGTCGTCCGGCAAAGAGCATTCCGTTGGTCAGCACCGTGGTCGGGGCGGCTGCAGCGCAAGAAAGCAGAATGTCGCCGATGTCTTCCAGCAGAAACGGCTCGCCTCCGGTCACGAAGATTTCTTTGACGCCAAGCTCCGCCGCTTCGCGAGCGATCCGCTGTACGCGTGCGAGCCCTAGTTCCCGTCGCGGCGCGCTGGGCGATGAACGCACGCAGCAGTAGTCGCAATGCAGGTTGCAGTCGAAATTCGTGTAGAGCCAAAGCCGCGAGCCCACCGGCCGATTGTCTTCGGCAGGCACCGCGAGCGTCCCACAACGGAAAACCCACCGCGCACGGCCTTTTTCGACCGTAGCCTCTAGCAGTGCATTTCCGGTGAACCGGCACCACGTTTCCAACTCAGGTCCGATGCTCTGTTCGTCACCGATCACCGCGACCAGATCGCCCCAGCGGCTGCGGTGCAAGACAGCGACCAACTCCGGCAAGAGGCCAGACGCGAAAGTCTTTCGCCCAATTTCCAGATCGATGTCAGCCTTCATTCCGATGTTTACTGCGCTTTCCTCCAGGTATCCGAGCCTGTCAGCTTAACGGACACGTTAGAAATGAAGAGGTGCAGGGGCTTGCCATCGGCGTTGCCGCGGTGCTCCGTTGAGATCAGCAGAGGACCTGCCTTTTTGTAGCCTGCCCACGTTGTGGTGACGAGGCTTGGCTTCTTGGGCCCGCCCCGGTGGTAGACAAATTGCTCGACGCGGTTGTCTTTGCCGACGTAGAGATCCCAGGTGTCGCCAGGTGTGTAACCGCCTTCGTTGGGATACTTCACTGAGACCAGCTCGGCCGAGCCGGTGCCAATCGGCAGTTTATGCATTCCTTGATCGGTCACGGCGGCGCTGGTGTCCCAGTAAGCATGGAAGGGGAACAGAAGCCAATAGTTATCGTTGATGAAA
>Ga0070698_100000188_pt1 | contig 58758 bp, 52 predicted proteins | sample KBSK1502metaG_FD_65477 | JGI IMG/M metagenome (GOLD analysis project Ga0070698, IMG submission 65477) | Corn, switchgrass and miscanthus rhizosphere microbial communities from Kellogg Biological Station, Michigan, USA - KBS K1-50-2 metaG | ecosystem: Host-associated > Plants > Roots >...
GGCAGCACGACGGTGACCGGCTCGGTGACGACGAGCAGCGCCAACGGGCAGGTGAGCAACCTCCAGTTCAGCATCCCGAGCGGCTTTGCGGCCGGGGCGACCACCATCACGGTGACGGACAGCGCGGCGAACAGCGCCAGCATCGGTTTCACCGTCTACCACGCGACCATCGCCATCTCACCGACGACCGTCACCCGACCTGCCAACGTGAGCGTGTCAGGCGCCGGCTGGCCGGCGAGCGCCAGTATCCAGATATGGCTGGGGCCAGTGGGGAGCGGCAACTTCCTCTGCTTCGTCACTGCCGACACCAGCGGCAACGTCGCTCCAACGACCTGCTCGATCTCTACAGGCGTCGCCGCCGGCACTTACACGGTGAACGCCAGTGACAGCGCGATCACGGCTACAGGAAATCAGGAGACCGTCAACTAGCCGACGTCCAAGGCCGGCATGCGCTCGTCCCGGAACTCGTCAGAACTACGGTCGGACGACGATGTTCCCCTGGACCATGGTGTCGGTCTCGGTGTTGAAGTTGCTGCAATCGGTAAAGGTGGGATCGATTTGCCAGATGGACGCCTGGGTCGAGCCGGGCGTCCCGTTATCGCGGGTCTGGAAAATCAGCGGACTCGTCGTCCCGCTCTGGTTGAGGACCATGATGCCCACCACGGCGAACCGCGTCGTGCCAAAGTTGTTGTAGCAGAAGACCGAGCCGTCGACCTTCGTCGAGTCGGCAAACTGGATGTTCGCGTGGCCCGCGGCCGCGTTCGTATTTGGATCGACGTGGGCTGAGAAGGCGAAGTGAATGCCGGGGTTATTGCTGCCGCCCCCCGTGGCGTAGATCGAGGTCTGGTTGCCGGCGAGGGCGATCATGCCGAGCGGAAGGGGAGGGGGAGGTTGAACCGTGACGCTGCAGGTCAGTCCGAGGTTCTCCGTGTTGAGACTGGTGACCGCGTTGGTGAGCATGTTGAGGGTGTCCGTGTCGACCGACACGTCGAACGACGATCCGTCCGAGCAGGCAACCGTCGCCAATTGAAGGTCCGCGAAGGCCAGGCTGGGACCGACGAACGCCAGCAGCGCCCCAAAGGCGGCGCCCGCCACGATTCTCAAAAGCCGCCGTCGGCCGCCCGCCGGAAGGTCGCGCCGCCGCGAAATGCCCGCTGTCATCGCCGCCGGTCCTCCTGTTGGGTTTGCTGCGGGCGCGCACGGCGCATTCTTGATAACGTGAACGTAGGATAATCAGCAAGTCTCTGTCAACGTCCGACATCAAGGGGATCAATACGGCCTGGGCAGTTGTCCCATTCGCTTTTCCGATTTGTCCCACGGCAAGGCCGCCGGGTTTGGCCGTATTCGTGGCGTATTAGTAATGTTGTTTGGCCGCGCGCTGAGCTAGGAGTTTGCGGCGGCCGAGTTGTGGCCTCTCGCGGAGGCTTCGACCGATCGAGCGGTTGCCCGACCCGGCCGGAAATAGGCCCGCACGTCATCCGGGAAGAGGATCAGCACCTCGTCCGGCACCTCCCACTCCGCCTCGTTGAGGCCTTGCTGGACGAAACGGTCGATGGCGATGCCGAGGAGCCTGATGCACGCCTCGAGCGGCAGATGCAACTCATCGAGGACCGCCTTGCGCTCCCTCAAGAGGACCGTCATCTTGGTCATGAAGTCATCGACCACGAATTGCACCTGGCGCGTGTGCGCCAGCGGGTTGTCGCCGACCGGGGCATTCTTCAGCTCGAGCAGCCGCTGAACATAGGGCATGCTGAGCGCCGAAACCTCCTGGCGAAGCGTGCTGATGTCATGCAGGCGATCGACACCCACCGCGTTGCTCCAGCGGCGGCGCGCTTCCGCGTTCCCCAGGACGCAGGCGCCGTACCAACGGTAATTCGTGTTCGGCATCAGGCGGCTCTCCAGGTGACGGCAGGTCATGACGGATCCCAGCGGCCGGTGGGACAGGTCCAGCGTGACCATCTGGGTTGCCTGGTAAGCGGGGCAATCGATGAAATCAGGCGGGAACGGCTTCGGGTAGGGGCACTCGTCGGCCGGCCTTGCATGGCGATCCTGCATGCTGCGGGCGGACCAGAGCGCGATCGCTTGAGACCGGTTACGAATCCCGCGGTCGTGGAACAGCTTCTCGAAGTGGGTGCGCACCGTTCGGTGTGTCACTCCGAGCCGCTTCGCGATCTGCTTGTCGGACAGGCCGTTGGCGGCCAGCGCCAGGATCTGCGCCTGGCGAGGCGTCAAGCGACCCTTGCCGAGGTCGGCCCCGCCATTCCCACCAAAGTTACCGTCAGCGAATCCGCGCACCGTTTTATCACCCGCCGTGTCGAAAATAACAGCGCAACCTTGAGTTGCGCCTATCAGTAACGTTAACAGTGCCCAGGCAATAGGCGATTGTCCCATTTGCCCTGGGACGAATCACCCAGGGTAACCCCCACACGGACCCTTCCCCCGAGGGGGAGGGAGACTCGGACAAGCCTCCCTGTACGGGGGAAGAAGCCTCGGCAAGGCGGAGGGAGAAAAGAGCCTTCCGCAATACGGCCACAACTTGCGCGCTTTCGCGCTGAACCGCTCCGAACTCTTCGGATCGGATCGCCCGCATCCGACGCGTCGTTCCTTGAATTTGTCCCATCGTCATTAATACCGACGTCTGAGACGCCGATTATTTGACAACGTATTGGCCCCAAACTACGCTTGATCGCAGGGGAAGCAGTGCACACCGCGAGTCGCGATCGAATGATTGACGAGCTCTATCAGGCCAACCGCGCCGCCGTCTTGAAGTTGTGCTCGAGCATCCTCCGCAACGCGGACGATGCCGCCGACGCCACCCAGGAGGTCTTTCTGATCGCGCTCGAGTCGCTGGACCCGAGCGCGAAGAGTGGGCCGGCTCGGGCATGGCTCCTGACCGTCGCGCGGAACCATTGCCTCGACCTGCTGCGACGTCGGAAACGATTGGGTAAAGCGCTGGTCACGCTGGGTCCCGACGACAGCCGCGGGACGGACATGGAGACCGCGGTGGCCGATCGAGACTTCGTCGACAGCGTGTTCAAGCAGCTGTCGAAACGCGAACGCCAGGCGCTCTGGCAGTCGGCGGTCGAGAGCCGCCCGCTAACCGATATCGCGAGCCGCCTCCGACTCAGCTACATGGCTGCGGCGCAGGTGCTCCACCGGGCCCGGCGGCGCGCTCACCAGGCGGCGGCGCGGGTCGCGGTGGTCGTCGGCATCTTCCATATTGGCCGGCAGCGGCCGGGCGTTGGACCACTCGTGGCGGCCCAGCGGCTGGCGACGGCCGCCGCGGTGCCGCTGATCGTCGCCGTCTCGATGAACGCCTCGAGTCCGATGCCGCAAGCGGCCTCAGCCTCTGCCGCACCTGCCGCCGTCTCGGCCGTTGGTCAGAGCCCCAACCCTGCCGTTCCCCAGCAGCGGAGAGAAACGCTCGACCTGGGGACGAATCTGCCCGGCTCGACCGCCGCCCTGAACTCGGCGACCGACGCGATCAACCGGCTGCTGAGTCCGGTGCCATCGGTCCCGCCCGTGCTCGGCAAGGTTCCGGCATTGCCTTCGGTCTCGGCTCTGCCCTCGCCGCCGCCTATCCCGTAGGCCCCCACCCTGCCCTCCACCTCGAGGGGGAGGGACACTAATGGTAAAAAGCGGGTTTTGCTGTAGCGCTAATGGTGAATTTGCTCCATCGGTAACTTTACCGCTTGACGTCAACGTGGGACTCACTCTATCGTACAAGTGACAGTGCCCTATTGATCTGGGGCAAATGTACTCGGCAACCACAGGGAAGGAGCGATCGTGCGGCGAGGGACGGCTGAGGGGGGCCTCGGCTAGCCATGGCGATGGCGCCATCCGCATTGACGTTCCCTGGGTCTTCTCCCACAAGAGGGGAGGCAGATGTCCCTGACGGAGATGCCGGGCGCGAACGGTCGCCGGATGAACTCCTGCTAACCGCGATCCTGGAGCGATCCGCTGCCGACGTCGGATGGCTGGCATGGGGCGACGGTGACGGTAAGGACGCCGTGGTCGTTCCGGGGGTGGCGAGGTCCTTTCTCAACCCGTCCACGATCGCGGAATTTCCTGATCCGCCACGAGAGTCGCTGGTGATCGATGGTGGGACCGGGAGCGGGCCATGGACGCTCTGGTGCCGGGCGCGCGGCATCCTGTCCTGCGCGATCAACCCGATCCACGCCCGTGGCAAGGTGGTCGGCGTGATCGGCCTCGCCAGCTGCCACGCCGGCGGCCTCGCCGACTATGACGTCGACCGGTTGCACCTGGCCGCGAGGCTGGCGGTCCACGCCCGCACGTACGAAGCCCGGCTGGCGGGCGTGCGCCGAATGTTCGACGAAGTCAGCCGCACCCTCGAGAATGCGCTCGCCCTCGACCGCGCGCTGCGGCTGCCGCCGACCTATCGTGCCATCGCCCGGTCGGTCGGCGAGTCGCTCGATGTCACCTACTGCCGGATCGCGATTCGCGACTCGCGGGAGGGGCTGACGATCCGGGCCGCCGGAGGACGTCGTCCACCGGGAAAACCCGTCACGGTCACCTGGCCACTCGCCGGGCTGAAGCACTGCGCCGAGGCCCTCCACGAGCATCGTGCCGTCGTGCTCTCCTTCAGCCCCTATAACCCGGTTCTGGAACCGGAGCGGTTGGCGCTGTTCTCGCCGACCACCAGGAGCGGCGTCATCCTCCCGTTTTTCGTCGGTCCTCGTACCCACGGTGTGCTGATCATCGGCGAGGAGCGGCGGTCGCGCTGCCAGCCGATGTCGCCCGAACGGGTCGCCATCCTGGAACTCGTCGCCAGCCGGATTGCGCACATCCTGCGGATGTCCCGCCGCCTCGAGCACGAGCGGACGGCAGAGCGGCGTCGCGAACGAAAACTCATCATCGAACGCCAGCACCTGGCCCGCGAAGTCCACGACGAAGTCGGCCAGGCGCTGAGCGGCTTACTGGTCCAAATCCGATTGGCGATGGCGCACGGCTCCGCGGGGGCAGCGGAACTGGAGGTCCTGGAACGCGCCACTCGCAGCGCCGTTGATGGTGCCCGGGCCCTGGCCTACGGCTTTCGCCACCTCGATCGGGGCGTCGGCCCGCTGGAGCATGCCCGAAGCTTTTCCGAGACGCTCTTGCGGGCGTCAGGATGCGCGCTGTCCTGGACGGAGGAGCGCGCGGACGACCGGCCGTCCAGCAGGACGTTGCGCGAGATCGGACGGGTCGTCAAAGAGTCGGTCACCAATGTCGTTCGCCACGCCAGTGCGAAGCGCGTCCGAGTTCGCCTCGAGTATCCCGACGGGCGGATCCGGGTCACCGTCCACGACGACGGAGTCGGGTTTACGCCCCACGACGTCCGGCCGACCCGTGATGGTCGCGGCCTCGGGTTGGTGGGCAACGCCGAGCGGATGGCGAGGCTCGGCGGGGTGTTCGACGTTCGAAGCTCACCGAAAGGCGGGACGCTGGTGCTGATCGAAGCACCGAGAAAATGAGTCAGTGAGCAGCACCGAGCCCAGAGGCGTGGTCATCACGTACTCGGGCGTTGCGCAGCCGGCACACGTGCTGGCGGTCGTGGCGGATCGCCGGCTCTCGGCGGCCGCGTTATCCGCGCTGTTGCTCAAGGACCCCTCGTACCGCATCGCGCGCGAGGACTGTGGCGTCGGCGAGGTTCGAGCGATGCTTGCCGCCGAAAGGCCCCAGGTGATGGTCCTCGACGTTACCGGGCCGGCGTTCTTCGCCTTGATCGACGCATCGGCCTGGGGTGTGCGAACGCTCCTCCTGCTCGACCCCAACGACGATCCCATGCTATTCGCCGAAGCGGTCAGGGCTCGGGTCCAGGGATACCTGTCGCGCACTGTTTCGCGGGAAACGCTGGAAGCGGCGATCGCGAGCCTCTCCCGGTCCGGCTTCTACGTGGATCCGCTTCTCACGGGATCCGTGCTCACGGCGGTACGGGGGCCGGTCGCGTCCAGCGCGCTGAGCCTGCGCGAGCGCGAGATCCTGGTCTGGATCGCGAGTGGCCGGAGCACCAAGGAGATCGCTCGTGAGTGCGCCATCACGCCGAAGACGGTGGGCAACCACGTGAACAACATGGTTCAAAAGCTCAACCTCCGGCATCGGGGACAACTTGTCCTCTACGCCGCGCAACAGGGTTTGACGACGATCTAACGCGGGCGCGCCAGTCCCGGGTGGCCGGGACGACTTACCCATTTCCCAAACTTCAGCGCTGGCTATAGATTCCGAGTGTGCTGATGATTCCGCGCCTGATCGACGGATCGCTCAGGTACGAGACGCCGCGCGCCCTCCTGGTGGGCGAATACCAGCTGGTCCTCGCCTCGCTGGCGCAGCTGCTCTCTGGCCCGCCACTGAACCTGCGCGTGGAGCTGTCGACCCGAACCGACGAGGCACTCAGCCGGATCGAGGAGGAGCACCACGAGCTGCTGTTCTGCGATCTGCGATCACCGCCGATCCCTGGAGCGGAGCTTCCGGCTCAGCTCGCGCAGAGAAACCAGAAAACGCGGGTGATCCTGCTGGGGGACGAGGAAGACGCCGCTGAACTCGTGGCATCGCTCGACTGTGGGGCAGCAGGGTTCTTCACCAAGGATGCCTCCGCCGAAGAGTTCATCGAAGGCGTTCAGGCCGTGGCCGCGGGTCACTACGCCGTAGGCGGCAACCTGGTGCGCAGGGCCCTGGCCCGGCTTTCGGGGCACGAGCCGGCCCGCGGCGGACCATACGACCGGCTCTCTCCAGCGGAACGAACCATCCTGTCGTTACTCGAGCAGGCGCATTCCACGCGATCGATCGCGGCCGCTCGCGGCATCAGCGACAAGACGGTGCGAAACCACATGGCCAGCATTTACCGCAAGCTCGAGGTGCGCAACCGGTCCGAAGCCATCATGTGGTCGCTTCGAATGCGACGCGAGCAGAGTCACGCCGGGTTCCCGCGCCTGTGGCCGTGATGGGACTGCAGTCCCGGGTCAGGGGACTTTTCCCCATATCGCATCCCGTCGCGTCCGAATAGGCTGGTTATAGCGTGATTCGCACTGGCACCGTCTTGCCCGCGAGCCTTGATCAGGCGCTTCACCGATGCATTGCGCTTGCCAGCCGCTTCGGCGCGATCCGGCTGAGGAGGCCCGATAACCCCAATGTTCGCGAGTTCTTGCTCGACCTCGATGACGCGTTCGGATCGCGTCAGCGGTGGAACCTTAAGAAAGTTGCGGCCGGCACCGAGCTCAGCATCAGCCGTCCGCCCGGGATCGCCCGGCTGACGAACCTTGCTCGTCGCGGGTCTGTGGTCGACCGGCAGCTGGACCGCCGGCTCCGGCTGCTCCCGCAGCTGGCCAGCCTGAAGATCGTGGTGATCGGCGGAGGCACGGGCCTGTACACGACGCTGCTCGGTCTGCGTGACCGAAGCTGGAGCCTGACGGCGGTGATCAGCGGACTGCCGCGGAGTCCCGCGGCGCTTACGCCCAAAGACCAGCTGGGCGCGCTCCCCAGCGACGATGCCAGCCTTTGCCTGGTAGGGCTCACCCCGACTATCGAGGAAAACGTCGTGTTGCGCAGCCTGCTCAGTCACCGCATGGAGAGCACCGGGTGGCGTCGCGCGCACTTTGGAACGGCGCTGCTGAAGGCACTCGAAGAAGTCGGCGGCTCGCGGCAGGTGGCGCTCGACACGGCAGCGGAATTACTGGGAATGCACGGCCACATCGTGATTGCGCTCGGCGGATCGCGGAGCGACGGTGGGGGCGGCGCGGTGGCGGCACTCTGCGACGCCGACATGATCGTGATCGCGCCGGGACATCTCGAGCTCGATCTCATTCCGGTGCTGTGCTGCCCCGGTGTGATCGGCGCCATTCGCGACAGCCGCGCCCTCAAGCTCGTCGTGACGAAGATCATGACCGCCGAGGACTCGGGCGAGGTCCCTCGTACGTCGCACTTCGTCGGACCGCTCAGCGAGCTGGTCGGCACGAAATTCGACGTCGCGCTGGCAAACTCGCGACCGTTCAGTCCGGTGCAGTTGCGCGCGTACGCCGCGGCCGGGGCCTATCCGATCCAAGCGGACGTCGAGGACACGATGCCGTACGCCCGCCAGGTCATGACCGAGCCGCTCGCCGCAGCCGGCGACCTGGCCCGCCACGATCCCGAGGAGCTGGGTCAATGCCTGTTGGAGATCGGAGCGCAGCACTTGTTGGAGGCCAGCGAGGCTGTTCCCGCGGGCGCATGACCGCGCGGATCACGGAGCGCTGACGACATGCCCGTCCTCTGTTACCACGCGGTAGACCCGGCCTGGCGCTCGCCGCTCGCGATTCCCCCAGACCTTTTTGCCAGGCAGTGCGCCTGGATCAGCCGGCACCGCCGCGTGGTCAGCCTCGGCCAGGTGGTGGACGGCATGCACGGCGCCGCCCGACTGCCTCACGGCGTCACGGCTCTGACCTTCGATGACGGGTTCGCGACGCTGTACACGCATGCCCTGCCGATCCTCCGAGAGCACGGCCTCGCCGCCACCGTCTTCCTGGTCGCCGCGACCCTGGGCCCGGCCCGCCGGGCGGTCGATTGGGTGGACGACCCGCCGCGTCAACCGCTTGAAACCCTGAGCCGGAGCCAGGTGCTCGAGATGCGCGCGGCCGGCGTCACGTTCGGCTCGCACAGTTTCGCACACCACGATCTCACCGCCCTGAGCGACGACGAGTGCGAGCGCGACCTGCGGGCGAGCCGGGACTTGCTCGAGGACCTGCTCGGCGATCCGGTCCCATGGCTCGCCTATCCTCGTGGCCGGCACAACGAACGCGTGCGCCGAGCCGCGTCGCGCGCGGGGTTCACCCACGCCTTCACCCTGCCGGAGCGGCCGGAACCCGCCGGGCTCCACGCCGTGCCCCGTGTCGGCATCTGGCCGAAGGACGGCATCAACGCCCTGCGCGCCAAGACCTCCGACTGGTACCTCGCCGTGCGCACCAGCCGGGCGTATCCGCTGGCTCGCGCGGTGCGGCAGATCGGTCGTTCAACGGTGCCGGCATGACGGCCGTCGCCCAGCAAGCCGCCCGACCGCTGGACAGGGTGCCTCTGGCCCGAACGCCGTGGATCCCGCTGTTCCCGACGCTCTGGCCCTCGATGATGCGGCCGGCGGTCAACGCCGCTGCGATTCCCTTTCCGTTGGCCGATCCCAGCCGGCGCGAGTTCACCTTCGCGCGCTACGGGATCTTCGCGGTCGCGCAGGCGCTCGGGCTCCAGGGACGCGAGGTGCTCTTCCCCGCCTTTTTCCACTGCGTGGAGCTCGACGCCCTCCTCGCCGCCGGGGCGCGGATCAGGCTCTACCCGATCGAGACCGATCTGCAGCTCAACCCGCAGGAGATCGCCGATCGGATCGGGTCGCGGACCGCGGCGGTCTATGTGATCCATTACGCCGGCTTCCCCGCTCCCATTCGCGCATTGCGTTCCCTCTGCCGCGACCGCGGCCTGGCGCTGATCGAGGACTGCGCCCACGCCTTGCTCTCGATGGCGGATGGCCAACCGCTCGGCTCCTTCGGAGACGCGGCGTTGTTCAGCCTGCCGAAGTCCTTACCAACCCCGGACGGGGGCGTCGCGCTCCTGCATGGCCGCTGGCCCCAAGGTGCCGAGCGGCCAGCGCAACCAAAGCCCGCCTGGCTCGCGGCCCACACGATGTCCCTGCTGCTCTCGAATCTCGAGATGCGCAACGTTCCGGCGGCGGCGGGGCTGCGCCGCATCGTGCTGCGAATGGGGAAGGCTGCCTATTCCGCAGCGGGCGCGACCTACGTCCCCATGGGGACGCCGAACTTCGATATGACCCAGCTCGACACCACCATGAGCGGGCTGTCGCGGCGGATCGTGATGACGCAGGACTTTCAGACCATCGCCCAGCGGCGCCGTCGCAACTACCGCTACCTGCTCGAACGACTGGATGGCGTCGCGCCACCGATCTTCCCCCAGCTGCCCAGTGGCGTCTGCCCGCTGTTTTACCCGTTCCGGGTCGATGATCGCGACCTGGTGCTGGGGCGACTTCGCGCGCAGGCCGTCCAGGTCGGGGAGTTCTGGCCCGACCGCCACCCGCTGGCAGCGGACCCCGAGTTCCCGACCGTCAACGAACTGCGGCGGACGGCGCTCTGGCTTCCCTGCCACCAGGACCTGACGCTGGACGCGCTCGAGTGGCTGGTCCTTGAGGTTGCGCGGGCCGTGCGGGGGGATCGATGATGAGCCCGTTCAACATCGAGGTGGTGCGTGGCGTCGATGGCCTGCAGTCGCTGCGTTCCGAATGGGAGGCGCTATTCGATGCGGTGCCGTCCGCGTCGCCATTCCTCAGCTACGGCTGGATGACCGCCTGGCAGGCGACGGTCGGGGCGGGCGGCCAGCCCGTTGTCCTCTGCGCCCGCGACGCCGGACGGCTGGTGGGTCTGCTCGCCTTGAGCGAGCGGACCTCGGCGTCGGTCCGCCAGGTGTCCTTCATGGGCGAGCGCATCGCCGCCGCGGATGGGCTCGACGTGCTCGCCCTCCCGGGATGCGCCCGGCCGGCCGTGGCGGCCATCGTGGCGCGCCTCGCCGCGGAACCGATCGACCTGTTGTCGCTCGATGGTCTGCCCCCCGATTCGCCCACGCTGCAGCTGCTCGCCTGGCAGCTGGGCACCGATGGCCGGCGCGCTTACACGCTGTCGACGCATCAAATCTGTCCGTACCTCGATCTCAGCGCCGGGTGGGACGGGATCCTTTCGAAGAGCCGCCGACCTCATCAGTTTCCCAAGCTCCTGCGCGCGATGAGCGGCCTCGATGGGTTCGAGACGCGCACCGTGACCGAGCCTGGGCGGGTCGGCGCGGCGCTCGAGCGCTTGCTCGAGCTTCACGACAAACGTTGGGCCGTGCAGGGTGGTTCGGACGCGATGAGCCTGCGATCGGTGCGGGACTTCCACCGGCGACTCGTTCCGGCGCTGGCCCAGCGCGGGATGGTGCGCTTCGAGGAATTGTGGGTCGAAGGGGCCTGTCGCGCCGCCTACTACGGCTTCGAGCGCGGCGACCATTACTGGCTGTATCAGGCCGGGTATGACCCCGGCTGGGCCAAGAAAAGCGTCGCCTTCGTCCGCATGAGCCTCTCCATCAAGGAAGCGGCGGACCGGGGGGTGAAGCACTACGACCTCTTGCGCGGGACCGAGACCTATAAATTCGACTGGGCCGCCGGCGCCCGGGTGACGTTGAGGGTGCAGGCCGTGGCTCGTCGTCCGGCGGCGAGGCTGCTGGCCGGCGCCCGCCAGCTGCGGGTCGCGGCGGAGCTCGCCGCCGAGGCGGTCGTCCCGGTGCGTTCGCTGGACATCCTTCGTCACTGGCGACGGTCACGCCAGCGGCGCCAGGGTCGTGCGGCCCCCACCCTCACCCTCCCCCAGAGGCGGAGGGAAAAGCCCGACGGTCACAGGGAGATTTCCGCGATGGAGATTGCGGAGGTGAGCCGCCCGTGATGAACGAACGGAAAGCCCGCGAAAAGGCCTTCCACGACCAGGAGTACGCGGAGGAGGCTCGCTGGCAAGCCGTCGACAAGTACTACTCGATCATCGAGGGCCGGGCTCGCTTCTGGGAGGACTTCCTGCGGGCGCGCTGTGCCGGCAAGCGCGTGCTCGAGTACGGCTGCGGTCAGGGCCAGTACACGCCCCGGCTGGCCGAGTTCGGTGCGGCCGTCACCGGGATCGATCTCTCGGAGACGGCGATGGAGAACGCGCGGGCCGGCGCTCGCGCGGCGGGCGTCCAGGTCGAGTTCAAGGCGATGGATGCCGAGGCGCTCGAATTTCCCGATCAGACCTTCGACCTGATCTGCGGCAACGCCATCCTGCACCACCTCGACCTCGACCGATCGTTTTTCGAGGTGGCGCGGACGCTCAAAGCGGACGGCGTGGCGATCTTCATGGAGCCGTTAGGGCATAACCCGCTGATCAATCTCAAGCGACGGATGACGCCGAAGCTGCGGACTCCGGACGAGCATCCGCTCAAGATGTCGGATTTCAAGCTGGCACGGAAGCATTTCGGTTCCGTCGACGTCCGTGCCTATCACCTGCTCTCACTCGTGGCCGTGCCCTTCCGGCGAGCCGCGGGCTTTCCCCGTCTCGTCGCGATCCTCGACCGGCTTGATGCGGCGCTCTTCAAGTGCCTGCCGTTCACCGCTCGGTATGCGTGGTACGCGGTCGCGGTGATGAGCGAACCGCGCCCAGCCGCTGCAACTGCTGTCGCGAAAAACGGAGCGGGTGACTGACCAGATGGGCGAGCCGGTATTTGGTGGTAGCGGACATGAACCCGGCGGCCTCGATCGCAGGCAACAGCAGCTTCTGCCGCCAGGGCGCGGGTGTGCGACGGCGGTTCGTCTCCCTGGCGGCGAACAGATCGTGATGTCGTTCGCGCAGCACCGTGAGGGCTCGCTGGTGACGGGAAAAGTCCTGCGACCAGCGCCGGGCCCCGTGCTCCCGGTGCCGCTCCACAACCTGGCGGACGTGAATTCCGCGCACACCGCGCTCGGCGAGGGCCATCCAGAGATCCCAATCCTCGTAGCCCTCGCGGAGTTGATAGCCGCCGGCCTGCAGCAGGACCGCCCGACGGAACAGCGCCGAGAGCGGCATCTCGTTGACGTAGGTGATCAGCCAGGGATCGAGCGCCTCGGGACCGCGCGCCACGATGCGCGCGCCGCGCAGCCGGAACAGCTCCACGTCGCCCCACGCAACACCCGCATCCGGATGGGCGTCCAGTGCGTCCGCCAGCGCGGTCACCGACCCCGGCCCGAGCAAGTCGTCGGCATCCAGCGGAAGGACGTAGGGAGCCCGGCTGGCGGCGACGCCGGCCATACGGGCGGCGGCGGGGCCGGCGTTCCGTTGATGCAGAACACACACCCCACCGTTGGCGAGCGAGTCGAGGAGGCGGAGCGTTCCGGGATCGTCGGAGCCGTCGTCGACCACGACGAGCTCGGTCGGCTCCTCCGCCTGGACCGCCGCGATCGCCTCGGGCAGGAATTGCTGATCGTTATAGCAGGGGATGACGATGGCCACCCGCATGGTCGCTAGTCTACGGAGGCCCTCGTGATCGCGCGGGTCGTTCCACGCGATACCCACGACACCATGGACCTGGTGCTGATCAACGGTGCGTTGCTGGCGGCAGCCGGCGTCGGGTTGCTGGCCGCCATCAGCCTGAAGGTCGCGGCGGCCGTCGTGATCGGGCTGGTGGCGGTGCTGGCCGCTATTTTCAGGCCGGTGCTCGTCATCGTGATCCTGTTCCTCACCGTCTATCCGAGCACGCTCACCCTTGGGGGGATCAGCATTCAGCGCCTCGGCGGCCCGCTCGCCCTGGCGGTGGCGGCGGCGCAGCTGCTGCGCGGCGGGGTCCATTTCCGCCGGCCGAAGCTCACGCTGGTGCTGGTGGCCGCGTACGTGGGACTGGCCACCGCCAGCCTCGCGTGGAGCAGCAGCATCAGCGGCACGCTCGACGCCCTGGCCTCGCTGGGGATCTCCCTCGCGTACATGGCGGCGGTCGCACTGGTGCTGCGGGATACCAGCGAATTGCGCCCGATCTTCTGGGCCGTCAGCCTCTGGTCGGCGGTGCTGGGCGGCTGGTGGATCCTGAGCTATGCCCTCGGCGACAGCCGCGAGTTCAATGCCCTCGGCGACCCCAACTTCTTCGCCGCGCTGCAGGTCGTCGCCGTGCCGATGGTCCTGGCGCTGATCGCGAACACGAGCCGGCGGGCCGCTCGCGTCGTGTTGTACGGCGCCCTCGTGCTGATCGCGGGCTCGATCCCCGCCAGCCTCTCCCGCGGCGGCATGGTGGCCCTGATCGTGATCGGCGTCGCGATCGCCATCATCCCCAGCGTCTACCTGTTTGCGTCGCACCCCCAGAAACTCAAATTCTTTGTCGCCGTGGCGGCCATGTCCATCGCGCTGATGGCGATCGCGGGGGCGACGCTCAGCCAGCGCTTCGAGCAGACCTTCAATGATCCCAGCGGCGGGGCGGGACGCGGCGACCTGGCGCTCGCCGCTCTCCACGGCTTTCACGACCACCCCCTGCTCGGCATGGGGTTTGGGGCGTTCGTGCCGAACAGCTTTCAGTTGCTGCGCAGCACGCCCGGCGTGTTCCTGGATCTGCACCTCCGGTGCCTGACGCAGGGCTCCACGGTGCGAGCGGCCGGGTCCTTCTGCAAAGGGCAACCGGTCCACAACACCTACGTCGAGTCGTTGGTCGAGCTGGGGATCCCGGGCGTCCTCCTCTTTTCGAGCGTCCTCGCCGTCACCGGCTGGTCATTGGCCAGGACCGCCCGCCTGGCGCGCGTGGCCAACGACGCCTTCGCCGGGTCGATCGCCGCCGCGCTCGCCGTCGGCCTGCTGGGCTTCGCGCTGGTTTCGACGACCCTCTCGACCGAGACCAATCGGACGCCGTGGATGATCGTGGCCCTGAGCCTGGCCTTGCCCTCGATGGTCGGGCCGGCCCGGCTCTGGGGCCCGCGGGAGCTCCGACCGTGAACGTCCGCGCGCTGCTTCGGGAGGCGTGGCTCGTGGCGCTCGTGATGGTGATCTGCGCCGCGGCCGCGTTCATCTACACCAAGCAGGAGCACCCCGTCTACCGCGCCACCATGAAGGTCGTGGTCGGGCAGGCGGATTCTTTCTTCCAGCCGGACGTCGCCAATGCGACCGAGATCTACACCCAGACGATGAGTGACCTGGTGAAGAGCGATGTCGTGGCCAGCACGGTCGTCGACCGGCTGCACATGGAGGTCGACCCCACGGTCATCGTGAACAACCTGCAGGTCACAACCCAGCCGTCCGCGGCGGTGCTCCAGATATCCTACGACGACACGGACCGCGTCCGCGGTCAGCGCACCCTCGAGGAGGTGGGCAGCGTGTTCATCGAATTGGTCCACGATCGACTCGCGCCGACCTTCGCCGAACAGGGCAAACCGGCCATCTCCGTCACCGTCTTCGACCCCGCGCACACCATCCCCGGGGTCGTCTCACCGAAGCTCTTGTTGAACCTCGCCGGCGCGGCCGCGCTTGGCCTCGTCCTTGGAATCCTGGCCGCCGTCATTCGGGTGCAGCTGGTCCGGCCGGTCGTCCCGCAGCTGCGTCAGTTGGGCCGCAAGACGGTCTAGCGTGCGACGCATCCTTGCGCTCGGGTCCATCCTCTGTACGACATCGCTGCTCGCCGGCGGGACGCCGCCGGCCGCGCCGCCGGCCGCCTCGGCACCGGCCTTCGACCACATCTTCGTCATCGTCGAAGAGAACATGGATGAAAGGCAGGTCGTCGGAAACCCGCAGGCGCCCTTCATCAACGACGTGCTGTTCAAGGGCAATTGGCGGCAGACGAACTACTTTGGCCTGAACCACGGCAGCCTGCCGGACTACCTGGGACTGGTGAGTGGGAGCGAACACCGGCAGGTGATCGGCGACCCGCCCACCGACTGCACGCCCGCCTGGGGGACGCGCTCGCCGAGCTGCGCCATCACCGACCCCTGGCCGTCGAACATCGCCGACAGCATCGAGGGGTCGGGCCGGACCTGGCGGGCGTACTTCCAGAGCATGGGTTGGCCCTGTCGCTGGCAGTCGAACGACGCCAGTTACGACGTGACGCACAATCCCTTCGTCTACTTCGAGACCGTCGAGGGCGGCGCGTCGGTCAGCAGCGAGCGGTGCCAGCACCACGACGTCGATATCTCGAGCGACCGCAGCCACGCGCTCGCCGCCGACCTGCGCACGGAGGCAACGACGCCGAACTTTGTCTTCATCGCCCCGGACAACGCGCACAACATGCACGACGGCAACGTGGGCCAGGCCGACCGCTATTTACAGGACCTGTTTACCGGCAGCAATGCGAGCGGCGCGAACGGCCGCGAGCCGGTGAACATCTTCGGCTCCCCGGCGTGGAGCGCCGGCCGGTCGATCGCCTATGTGGTCTGGGACGAAGATTCCGGCACCTTCTGGAACCAGGTGTCGGCGGTGGCGGTGGGCGGCTGGGTGAACGGTCCACGCGGACGGGACGGCGCGCATTTCACCCATTACTCGATGCTTCGCACCTGGGAGGTCGCATGGAACCTTCCGCCGATCGGACCCGGCGACCGGGCGGCGGCGCCCATGCTGGGCGCCTTCAACCTGCTCACCGACGGAGCCGCGGCCGGCAAGACGGTGAGACTGCCCGAAGCACACCCCGAGGTGTACGCGCGCGCGGAGGTCAACCTCCCGTCGCCGGGGACGCCCCTCACCCTGTTATCGCTGGGTGGCGTGGACGGCGCCGCGTTCCGGCTCTTCAGCGACGACGCGGGACGCCTGGCCTTCGAAAATCGCTCGGGCGATCCACCCCTGTTCACGCGCAGCGACCAGCTGGTTGGGATGGGCTGGCACACGGTCGAGCTGCATGTCTGGGTTCGAGGGGCGACCGGGACCTGTGAGGTTGTCTATGACGGGCGTCCGGTGACGGCGCTAAGCCAGCTGCAACGCTGTCCGACCGGCTCGGCGCCGATCCAGACCTATGGCATCGGTGACCCGACGGGCCGCAGCGGCATCACCCAGATCAAAAACCTGGCGCTCGCCACCAGCCCACCATGAGACGGTGGATCGCGGTCCTGATCACGATCACGGCGCTGCTCGCCGCTTCGTGCGCCTCGCCCTCGAATCCGCGCTCGGCCGCTCTCCTCAGCGGCCACGCCCTCAACTCCTGGTCCGCCCTGCTCGAGGTGAAGCCCGGCCAGGGCTCAACGCGAATCGAGATTCTCAGGGACGCGAGGCCCATCGACGTCTTCCCGGTCACCGGCGGCCAGTCGATCTCCTACACCGATTACCTGCTGTGGCCGTTGAGAACGTTCGCCTACGAAGTGCGAGTCTATGACGCCAACGGCCGGGTGATCGACAGGCAGCGCGTGGACGTGGAAACCCCCGCCCAGTTTGGATCGATCCCACCGTTCTACGGCCCGGCGAGTTTCTGGAATCAGCCGATCACCACCGGGGCCGCCCTGGATCCAGGATCGGCCGCCATGGTGGCGAAAGCGCTGGTGCCCTACAAATCCGCCGCGAACTTCTGGGCGGGCTCCAACAGCTGGGCGAAGCCGCTCGCGTACGCCAACGCGGTCAGCGACACCTACAAGGTGGGCTGCAAGAAATACGACTGCCATACCGATGTCTCCTTCCGCATTCCGCTCTACGCCGCGGCCAGCACCGGTTCGGACCACCACCTGGTCGTGATCGACAGCGCGACCGGCGAGGAGCTCGACATGTGGCTGGCCTCACATAACCCGGCGACGCACGACTGGTGGGCGGGGGCGCGCTACGTGACGGACCCAGCCGGGTGGGGCGCCACCTGCGCGGAGAAGCAGCACTGTGGCGGCGCCGTGGCGGCGGGATTCGCCGCCTTGGGCGGGATCGTGCGGCCGGAGGAGATCGCCCAGGGTCATATCGATCACGCCCTCTTCTTCACGACCCCCTACACCAGGCGCGACTACATCGCCTGTCCGGCGACACACACGGATGGCACGGCGGATGACGCGGCCGCCATCCCCGAGGGCGCTCGGATTCAGCTCGACCCGGCATTCCCGGTCGAGGCGCAACCCTGGCCGCGCTGGGAAAAGATCCTGGCGCGCGCCTTGCAGAAATATGGAGCGTACCTGGGCGACACGGGGGACTCGCTCTCGTTCGCCGCCGAAGCCACCCTCGACCGGGGGTACGATGCCTGGTCCATCGTTGGGGTGCCGTCCTTCGCCTCGGTCGGCAACTTGCCCTGGACCCACTTCCAAGTCCTCGCGCTCAAGCGCTGCTGAAAAATATCAGCAGGACTGGATGAGCAGGACGCGGAACCGGCCCCAGGGCAGATTGCTCAGGGAGGGGCCGTCGGGCACGCCGACGGAGCTCCAGACGAGCCCGCCATTCTGGTTGCCCTGGCCGGCCAGTCCCAGCGAGCCGCCGGTGTCGTAGATGTAGGCCCCGTAGGTTTGCAGGGCGTGCGCGATCACCTTCTCCCACTGCGGCCATGACTGCCCATCCACATTGAAGGCAGGATCGAGCTGAATCCGCGCCGCTTCCGGGATGGAGGCCGGGTCGGTCGATGGGCCATCGGTGTGGGTCGCGGGGCAGGCGATGAAGCCGCTGCGGGTCAGGGAGGCGGTCAGCGCCAGGGCGTGATCGATGTGTCCCTGCTGAATCTCCTCCGGGCGCACGACGCCGCCGAAGGCGGCGAACCCGGCGGCGACCGCGGCGCCGCAGTGCAGGCCCAGCGCACAGAGCGCGCCCCAGCCGTTGGCGGCGGTCAGGTACCGGCTTCCGGCGGACCAGGTGCCGCCGCTGAAGCTGGCGAGCCACATGTCCAGCTCCTCGTTCGTGTCGAGGTTGATCACGACGAGGTGGTGGTCGGACCCGGTTTCGGGCGTGGCGCCGACCGGAATATGGAAGGCGATCGTGGTGCCGCAGTCATACTGGGTGCAGCCCACGGCGTAGAGCGGATCGGTGTTGTGCGAGAAGACCATGGCGCGTCCCCAGGCCGCCGTGTTGGCGAAGTTGGAGCCGGCGCCAGAGCCGGCCACGGCCGCCTGGACGATCGCCGCCGAGTTCGGATCGAGGACGGGTGCCGGGCCGATTGGAAGGTTCCAGAAACTGGTGGCCGCGTAGAAGGGCGTGATACCGCCCGACGACGGCGTCGGACTCGGCGCTGGGGTGGCGGCGGTCTGCACGAACGCGCCGGAACAGGTGCCGGCGGACGATTGGCCGTTCGTCGTGATCGTGCATGGCGCGCCATTCAGCAGGACGGAATCGGGCGTGATCGTCGATGCGGCGTGACCGATGAGGCCGCCAAGCACGAGGCTGACCGCGGCCCCGACAACCAGCAGGCGCTTCACTGGAAGTATTCCCGCATCGTGGTGGTGCAGCTGCAGCCGGCATCGCCGAGCCGCGGCAGGTTCCACGAATCCTCGATGGTGCGGAGCACGCTGTACAGGGTCTCCTGGACGCTGGATTGGAAGCCTGTCTTGCCCATCGGCGACATCACAATAGTTGCAACGCGGCCGCCCGTGGCATCCGTGCAGCAGGCGGCGTAGGTATTTCCCTCGTCCCAGGTGATGAAGAGCACGCCACCATTCTTATAGGCCGACGAATTCAGGATGGCCGGCACCTGCTGGCCGAGCCAGACATCACCCGACGCGATCGAGCAGTCGTGCATGTCGTTGCACATGTTGGGCGTGATCCAGACGAAGTTCGGCACCGCGTTGCCCGCCAGGTCGGTGCTCAGCTGGCTGAACGGCACCACGTCGGCGGCACAGCGCGTGCTGTTGGTGCGAATGTCGTCGAAATAGATCCAGGGGTTGTGCTTCTGCACGTAAGGATAGGAATCGCCCACGAAGCACGGTGAGGGCATGCCCTCTAGATACGCTTTCCAGGTCTTGCCGCCGGCCTCGATCTGGTCGGCCAGGTTGTTGGCCGAGACGAAGCAGGTGGTGCAGTCGCTGGTGACGCCGAAGGTGCTGCCGCCGGCGAGCGCCAGGTAGTTGGGCAGGCTCGGATGGGTGACCGCGTAGACCTGGGTCCCGAGCGCGTTGCTGGTCGCCAGACTGTTCAGGTACGGGGCGGAGCTATTGCCGATGACGTCGGTGATCTCCTGGTTCTCCATCACGATCACGAAGACGTGGCTGAAGTTCGGGAGGGCGGCCGGTGATGGTGTGGGACTCGGCGTGGCCGTTGGCGTCGGCGTGGGTGTGGGGGTCGGCGTTGGGCTCGGCGTTGGGCTCGGCGTGGGCGTGGGTGTTGGTGTTGGCGTCGGCGTTGGGCTCGGCGTCGGCGTGGGTGTTGGGGTCGGGCTCGGGCTCGGTGCGGCTGCCTGGAAGGTGGCGATGATCCCCTTGGTCCAGGCCGCCGAGGTCATCGTTTGCGTGGCCGAGTACGTCCCGGTGGCGCTGACCACTCGGTTGCTGAGAATCGATTCGGCGCTCTGGTTGGTGTCCTCGGTATTGACGGTGGTGAAGCCGGCGGGTGCGACCCAGGTCTGGAGGACTCCGCCCTGGCTGACGCCGAACGCCGCAAAAATAATCTCGGCCGACGCCGTCGTCGGCGCGCTGGTGGTGACGGTCAGGGTGCTGACGGCCGCGGAGCCGCTCGTCAACGACCCCGTCCTGTCCAGGGTCACGTTGGCCCCCAGTTCAGAGATCGTGTACGAGAGGTTCGCGGCAGCGGACAGGGTCAAGGCCCCAAACGACGTTCCGGCCGGTGCGTTCGGGTAATAGAAGAGGTGCAGGCCGACCGGGTTGCTGTCGGTGAAATCCGCGACCCGCAACCATCCAGCCGGCAGCGTATACATGGTGTTCCCGTTTCCGGCCGAAGCGACCAGCAGCACGATCGTGCTTCCGGCCCGGCTCGCGTTGGGCAAGGACGGCGTGAAGCTCACAGGCATCGTGAGGAACTGCTTGCTGCTTTGCACGACGGGAAAGGCCGGCGCAGGCGTGGGGGTTGGCGTCGGGGTTGCTGTGGGAGTTGGCGTTGGTGTTGGGGTCGGGGTTGGCGTCGGAGTTGCCGTCGGATTGGGCGCCGGAGTCGGGGTGGGGGTTGGGGTCGGCGATGGCGCGGGCGCCGAGGCCAGCCGGAAGCTGGCGATGATCCCCTTGCTCCAGGCTGCCGGCGCGATGGTCTGGGTCACGGAGTAGATCGCGGGCAGGCTGACGACCTGATCGCTGAGGATCGACTCCGCGCTGGTGTTGGTGTCGTCCTTATTGACGAGGCTGAAACCAGGCGGCGCGCCCCAGGTTTGCGGCGATGCTCCCTGGCTGGCGCCGAAGGCGGCAAATACGATCTCGCTCGAGACGGAGGTGGTGGCGCCGGCGCTCACGCTGAGGCTGCCGACCGCGGTTGTCGCGCTGCTGCCATAGCCGACCTGGTCCGCGCTGAGGTTGGCGCCAACTTCGGTCATGGTGTACGAGACGTTGGTGGCGGCGGAGAGCGTGAAGACACCGAACGTCGTTCCCGATGGGGCATTCGGATAGTAGAAGAGGTGCAATCCCGGCAGACCGCCGTCGGTCACGTCGGCGACGCGTTGCCAGCCGGCCGGTAACGTGAACGCGGTGTTGCCATCGCCGGCCGTGGCGACCAGCAGCAGGATGCTGCTTCCGGTGCCCGTCACGTTCGTCAAGAACGGTGCGAAGGACGCCGGCGTCGTGAGGAATGCCTTACTGCTCTGGACGATCGGGAAGCTCACGCCTGCCGTCGGAGCCGGCGTGGGTGTCGGACTCGGCGTGGGGGTGGGCGCGGCTGTGGGCGTCGGAGCCGGCGTTGGTGTGGGCGTCGGGCTCGGTGACGCGGTCGCCTCCACGAAGCCGCCGGAGCACGTCCCGGTATACGAGAGGCCGATGAGGGTGACGGTGCACGGCACGCTGTTCATCAAGACGGCGTTGTTCGTCAGCGATCCCGCGACCGCCGCATGACCGACGATCCCGCCCAGCAGGAAGCATGGGATGAGAACCGCCATGATCCATCGCTTAGAGAATCTCAGTGCCATCAACTCCTCAATAGGCTCCGCCGTTCCCCACCGGGGTCAGCAAGCTTGAATCTGTAGAACCCGGAACGAACTCCAGGGAAGACTGGCGAGTGACTGCGACGAAGCCGGCACGCCGGCGAGTGACCAGGCATCATAGCCGCGGTTGATGTTCGCCTCGCCCGGGAAGGAGATCGATCCACCGGTATCGCCCAGGTACGCACCGTAGGTCTGGAGCGCGTGGGCAATGATTTTTTGATAGCGCGGCCAGGGCTGCGCATCCACGTTGAACGCGGGATCGAGCTGGATCCTTGCCCCCTCGGGAAGGGCGTTGGGATCGTTGGCGACGCCGTCGGTGTGCGTCGCCGGGCAGGCGATGAAGCCGGCTCGCGTGTAGGGCGTGGTGAAGAAGAGGGCATGGTCGATGTGGCCCTGTGCGATCTCTTCCGGTCGCACCACGCCGCCGAAGGCGTTGTAGCCGGCCGCGACCGCGGCGCCGCAGTGCGTGCCTTGCGGGCAGAGCGCGCCCCAACCGGTCGGGCTCGAGACGTAGCGGCTTCCCGCCGACCAGGCCGGCGCCGCGAGCCACATGTCGAGCTCGCTGTTGGCGGTGGGATTGATCACGATCAGGTGATGGTCCGAGCCGGTGGTCGGCTGGGCGTAGCTCGGGATGTGGAAGGTGACGAGCGTGCCGCAGTCATACAGCGTGCAGGCGACGTTGAAGAGCGTGCTGACCGCGTTGGCATAGGCGATCGCCTTGCCCCAGTCATTGGTCGGGGCGAAGTTCGCGCTGCCACCGTAGTTCGTCAGCGAAGCGTTAACCATGGCGGCCGAGTTCGGGTCGATCGCCGGGTTCGCCGCGATCGGGGTGTTCCAGAAGCTCGTCGACGCGTAGAGGCGGGGGAACGACCCGACCTGCGCGGGTGTCGTCACACTCGAGGTCTGGTCCGCGATGAGGGCATTGCCGGCATCGAGCAGCTTGACCTCGTACGAGTAGCTGGTGGAATTCCAGAGAAGGTAGTCCGTGTAGACGAGGCCGGCGCCTCCGGGGTAGGGGAAGTCATCGATCAGGCGTCCGTTGCGGAAGATCTGGACGCGGGCGGCGTTGCCCGGCAAGGTCCAGAGGATCTGCGCGGACGATGAGTTGACCGCCTGCGTCGCCAGGGCGCCGCCCGTTGGCGGCGTCGGCGTCGGCGCGGGGGTCGGCGTCGGGGTTGGTGCCGGGGTTGGCGTGGGTGTCGGCGCGGGTGTTGGTGTGGGCGTTGGTCCCGCCGTTGGGGTTGGCGCCGGTGTCGGGGTTGGCGCCGGTGTTGGCGTCGGGGTTGGGAAGATCGGCGGCAGCGTTGGCACGATGATCGGCGTCGGGGTTGGTGTCGGCGCCGGTGTCGGTGTCGGTGTTGGTGAAAGTTTCTTGGCCTGTCCCGGCGGCGTGTTCTTGGGCGACGCCGACGCCGCCTTCGACGGACTGAGCGGATTTGTCGTCGTCCCGGGTGCCGCGGACTGGACCGACGCACCCTGGGAGATGGCGGTGACCCCGCGACCCGGCGCGTTGCTCGTGAGGGTCACCAGCGTGAGCACGGCGCCCAGAGCGAGAAGGATCAAAACGAATGACGCCAGGGCACGGCCCGCTCGACGATCCATCCTCGCTCCTCCAGTGAGGGGGGCTGTGGGACGTGGCCCTCTTCGGTTTCCCCTCTTGGACCCAATCTGAGGGTGGAAGGCTACGAAGCCAGTGGAGAAGCCCCTACAGCAAAGTCAGTAGGCTGTAACGGATTTCGTTAGGTGAACTCAGGCCTACCAGACGTCGGGCATCTTTTACCCCACGTCGTTACCACATAGAGTCTGCCGCGCGGGCGTGTTTAGGGCTGGTCCTCGGAGAGATCAAACGCCCCGCGAAGGTCGCCGGCGTTCACGTCCCGGTCGCCCCACACCCCCAGCGGCGGAAGGTGGTAGTTCGACTCCACCCACCTGGCGAGCGAGCTGGTGTCCATCAGGTCGTGGTCGACGGCATGCCGTTTCGCGTATGGCGAGATCACGAGCAGGGGCATTCGGGGCCCGAAGCCGGCTTCACCGCAGGGGTCGCCCATGCCCGGATATTGACAACCCGAGTAGTTTGGCCGGCCGCCAATCAGGGGCGCGAAGTGCGGGTCCGTCTGTGCCGGCGGCGAGGCGTGATCCCACCAACCGCCGGTCTCGTCGAACGTGACGATGATCGCCGCGTGTTTCCAATACTTGCTGGCCTGGATGTGGCCGACCAGGTCACCGATGAACGCGTCATCGGCGACCGGGCTCGAGTAGCCGGGGTGGCCGTCGAGCGCCTTCGGCGCCTTGACCCAGGAGATCTGTGGCAGCCTGGGAACGGCTCCACCGATCGCTGTCCCGTCGAGTGCGGCATAAAGCACCTGCAGGTCGCGCTGGTGGCGGTCGGCTTGCGGGAAGTTCATCCGGGGGTTCCAGGCCCATTCGTGCGCCGGGTCGGCGGTGGACGTGAAGTACTGGAACGGGTCATGGTGAGGACTGTAATCGGCCGTGCTCCCGGTGGTCACGCAGCTGCCAAAGCCGCCCTGGAACCAGGCCCAGCTCACGCCAGCGGCGGAGGCCTCTGCGCCGAGGTTGGGGATATCCTGCTGCGGCATGAACGGCCCACCGTAGTCGTTGCAGACGTCGCCGGCCGGGTTCGGGTCACCGACGGTATTGGCGGTGGCGGCCACCAGCCACTCCGCGGCAGGTGTGGACGGTCCGTACATCCCGGTGAAAACGTTGTCGGCAAGCGTGTACTGGGAAGCGAGCCGCCAGTAGTTCTGCAACGGCGCCGATGGATTGCCGGCGACGCCCTCGTAGTAGCCGAGCGTCAAGGCCGGCCCGGAAGGGTTGGCCTCGAAGCTTGGGCACGGGCCGCCCGTGCTGGGTTGCGTGAGATCGTTGCCGAACTGCAAGTACTGATCCATGGCCCCGGCGTCCGCCATCCTGATCATGCTTTCGTAGTCGTGGTCGACGTCGCAGGTGGACGCCTGGGTTGTCCCGTCGAGCCGGTACGGGGTGAAGGGGCCCAGTTGCGTGCCGGTCGGCGTTGTGTGGAAGAGCTGGGCGCCGCCCGGGATGCCGGAGCTCCCATGACCGAAGGTCCCGAAGTAATGGTCGAAGGAGATGTTCTCCTGGTAGACGATGATCGTGTGCTGGATTGCCGACTCTCCCTCATCCGCGTGGGCGAGCGCGGGCCTCGGTAAGCCGATCGTCAGGCCCACGACGACCGCGGTGAGGACGTGCTTGTGGTTCATGCAGCCCTACGACTGGCCGTCGGCGATGGGATGAGATCGCGGTAGATCGCATCAAGGGCGGCGCAGGTCCCCCGAATATTGAACAGTCGCTCGACCCGTTGCCGGCCCGCCCGTCCCATGGTGGTCCGTAGTTGCGGATCGCGCAGGAGCGGATCGAGCGCATCGGCGAGCGCCTCTGGCTGCTGCGGCGCAACGAGGCGGCCGGTCACCCCATCTTCGATGGCGCGGGGAATATCGCCGACCGTCGAGGCCACGACGGGTAGCCCACTCGCCATCGCCTCGAGGATCGTCAGCGGCATCGCCTCCCACCAGGACGGAAGGCAGAAGACGTCGGCCCCGCGATAGAGGCGCGCCATCGCCTCGTGCGGTTGCATGCCGATGAAGCGAGCGGGCGCGCCGTGTGAGGCCGCCTCGCGCGTTTCAGCTTCAGCCTGCGGCCCTTCTTCGGGCGCACCGCCGGCGACGACCAGCTGGTGCGCGACGCCGCGCCGCTGCAGCTCAGTCGAGGCCTCGATCAAGTCGATCAGTCCTTTGCGCGGGCTGAGCACGCCGGCGAAGAGAATCGTCGGTGGCTCGTGCGCCGCCGGTTGCGCAACCGGCGTGTAGTCCGCGGGATCGACGCCATTGTCGACGAGGATCACACGGGCCGAGCCGAGCGACCGGGCCAGGAATTTCCGGCTGCTCTCCGAGACCGTCAGCACGCGGGCAGCGGGCGCGAGCGCGAGGCGGACGAGCAGGCGCCGCAGCGGCGTCCTCAGCCAGAGGTCGATGCGCCCGCTGTGCGCGTGGACGATCACGCGCGCCCCCGCGGCGCGCGCCACCAGCGCCAGGAGACCGGCGCGGAGGAGGGTCGCCGTCGGCACCAGCGCCGTGTTGATGTGGACGATCTCGACGCGGCGCGCCGCCCGCCAGAGTCGTACGGCATCGGCCAGCGTGCGCGTGATGTTGGCCCGCGTGAAGCGGCCGCCACCCAGCACCTCGTTGCGGTAGAGGTTCAAGAGTTCTAGGCGACGGCCGGTCGCGAGATCGCTGTCGAGCAACGTCTGCATGAAGGCGGAGATCCCGCCCCGGTCGGGTGGGCCTTTGCCGACGAGAAGGACGCGGCTCACAGCACCGTCCGCTCCATGACGGCGAGGACATCGTCGACGTTGAGCCTGGTCCAACGGGCGTCCGCGACCAGCGTCGGGTCAAGGGCGATGCTGTGCGCGACATAACCGGCCCACCACGCCATGCCGACGGCCTGGAGCGTCGCGGCATCGGGCCAGATATCGAGCGCGGGCCAGTAGGCGGCCGTGAGGCGCTGGTAGGCGGGCGACCGCCAGGGCGCGCCCAGCCAGACCGATCCCAGCTCGCGCCCGCTCCGAATTGCCTCGTCCATCGCGAGCGCGTGGAGCAGGTCGGTTCCGGGGACCGCCAATGGATGCCAGTTGTCCCAATCGACGATCCCGGCCAGCGTCCCGCGCTCGATCAGGATGTTCCCTGACCACAGGTCGCCGTGTCGTGAGACGGCGGGCAGCGAGCGGAGCACCGGTCGAAGGAAGCTGGAAACCCTCGCCAGGAGACTCGCGTGCCGCGGATACGCGAGGACGATCCGTCCGATGTCCTCGGTCGCCGCCGTGGGCGGTCCCGAGCTGGCGGGCAGACGCGCGCAGAAGCGCGCGACCTCGTCCAGCATCGCATCGCTGGCGCGACCGGCACGATCGCCCGGCAAACGCGACTCGAGCGTCCAGGTGGCAGGGCCGCTGCGGCCCGATCCGAGCGCGCGCGGCACCGCGGGGACGCCGGCGGTCGCCAGCCACGCGAGCGCCGCACCTCCTCGGGACGGGTCGGATGGCTCGTGAGCAGCGCCGACGCGCAGCATCGCCTCCGACCCATCCCTCATGGGCAGCCGCGTCACGAGCGATCCGCCCGAGCCCGCTCGAAACGTCCGAATGGGAACGATTCCGCCGGCCGCGTCGGCCGCCAGGTCGAGCACGCGCAACACCGGATTGGCGGTGGTCAGTTGGACCAGCGCCCCGCCCAGCATGGCGGCGCGAGCCCGCTCGCGCTGCCCACCCCGCAACGTCGCGGGAGGCAATCGATGCACCCAGGCGAGCCTCCAGGGATGCGGAGGGCGGCGGCGCAGCCGATGCAGCGCACGCTCGCGCGCCAGCGCCGCGCGCGACACCGTGGCGAGCGGCATTCCGGACGGCGACGGGGGGCGGCCCCACACGACGACGTCCGCGTCGATCCCGCGGCCATCGAACGACCAGTGCTCGTCGGCTTCGAGCACGACACCGGTGCGTTCCGGCACCGCCGGCAGCAGCAGCGAGGCGAGGGCACGAAAGTTCACCAGCGCCGGCGCTTCCAAAGCGCGGCCCACACCAACCCCGACGCGTCGGTGATGGCCGCCTCCGGCCCGTCGAGGGTCGAAATCAGCCGGGCGCCACGCGGCACAAAGGTCTCCAGGTAACGCTGCCGGTGATGCTCGAGCACGTCCGGCGAGTTCTCTCCCTTTCGCGCGTAGAGCACGTCGCCCGGCGCATCGAGCACGGCCAGCGCGTCCGGCCAGGGCATCAGCCGTCCGAAGAGCACGCGTTCGAGCCACGCGCCGCTGCGGCTCGTTCGCGGACGGATCGCCAGTGCCTCGATCGGATGCCGATCGCAGAGAACGATGTGGCCGCTCCACGCCGCCAGGTAACCGCGCAACAGAATCGACCAGAAGCGAACGGCGCGGTAGATGACGAAGGCGCACTCGCGAAGCGCGCTCACGCGCCGGACCCCCCTCCCTGACCCTCCCCCCTGAGGGGGGAGGGAATCTGCCCGGGTACGGCGCCGGCGCTCGCCGAGGTAGATCACGGTGAGACCGGCGGGAATGCGGGCTCGGAGCGCCTCGATGACTGTCCCTTTGCCCGCCCCGTCCGGACCCAGCAGGGCGACCACCGGGCCCGCTCGACGCAGGCCGAGTGGACGGCGCTGGGCGAGGGCGGGCAGGAATTGTCCCGCTGCTCCCCAGTGCCTGCCGGAACGGGTCGTCCCGCCGGATCCGCGGGCGAGCTTGGCGTCGATCTTCAGCCAGCGGCCGCGATCGAAGGCCAGGTAAAAGCGATGGCGTGGACAGCCCGGTGCATCGAGCCGATGAAAATCCTGCTCGCGCAGGATGCGTTCGGCGGCCCGCAGCTCGAGGGGGTCGATCAGGATGTCCACCTCCGAGCCAGGGGCAAACGGGTCGAGGTGTTCCGAACCTTTGCGGAAGGCATATCGGATATGCCGGCTGTCCAGGGCGTCGAAGGCCGCGGCGAGAAGGCCCCCACCCTGACCCTCGCCCGCAAGCGGGGGAGGGAAGTCGGTTTCGCTGACCCTCATCCCGTGCATTGGCGCCGGATCGGCCTACGGGCCGATCCGGCTGGTCGAAAGCGCGACATCGTCGAAGACGCCGTCATAGATTTGGAGCGTTGCCTGGCTACCGAGCTGAATCTGGCCGATCGGCAGGACGCCGAGCACGGCCATGTTGCTGGAGAACGCCGGGACGAGCGTCCCGTCGAGCCAGACTTCCGTGGTGCTGAGTGCGCCGTTGATGACCACGTGCAGCTCGATCGAGTGCCAGGTGCCGAGACTGACGGTCGGCCCGGTGGTGGTCAGCTGGGTGACGTCATTCCAGAGCACCAGCTGGCTTTGCGGATTGAGATAGAGGTGGATGATCCCGCCGCCCGTAGCGGTCTGGTCTCCCATCAGCGTGAACCCGGTGGTCTGGGACTTGATGTCGACGTAGGTGCGGTAGTAGAGGTCCGAATAGGTGGTGCTGAGCTGCTTGATCGCGTAGGTCGTGCCGGTGATGGTCGACCCTTCGGCGGCATAAGTCCCGCTATGCACTGTCGCCGTCTGAACCGAAAGCCCGGTGCTGCTTGTCCAGTTGCTCAGCGTGCCACTTTCAAAACCGTCGCTGAAGAATGGGGCCAGCCGCAGGCCGAAGTTGGCGGTGACGGTCTGCCCCGAGCCGACCGCAACCGATTGACTCTGGCTCGAGTAGCCCGAGGCGCTCGCGGTCACGGTATAGGTCCCAGGCGCCACGCTCGAGAGTGTGTACTGACCGCTGCCATTGGTCGTGGTGCTGCCACCGCTGTAGGAGACGGTTGCGCCGCTGATCGGGCTACCGGTCGTGGCATTTACGACCGTGCCCGTGATGGCGCCGTTGGGCGGCGTCAGCGCGAAGTTCTGGGTGGCCGTCGCGCCCGGACCCACCGTCACGGTGGGGCTCTGGCTGGTATAACCCGTCGCGCTGGCGGTCACGGTATAGCTGCCCTCCGCCACGTTGGCCAGCGTGTAGCCACCGCTGCTGTTGGTGGTCGTCGACCCGCCGCTGTAGGAGACGGTCGCCCCGGCGATCGGCGCGGCGGTGGCCGCATCGGTCACCGTCCCGGTGATCGTCCCCGGATTCGGCGCCAGCGCGAAGTTCTGGGTCGTCGTGGTTCCGGCCGCCAGGGTGACCGTTGCGCTCTGGCTCGCGTAGCCCGACGCCGTCGCGGTCGCTGTGTAGGTGCCGGGCGGCAGCCCGGTGATCGCGTAGGCACCGCTGGCATCGGTTGTGGCGCTCGCGGTGCCGGCCGAAACGGTGGCGCCGGCGACCGGCTTGCTGGTGCTGGCGTCGGTCACGGTTCCGCTGAGCCTGGTGGTCTGGGCCGTCAGCGCGAAGTTCTGAGTAGTCGTGGAGCCGCCACCAACGGTCGCGGTGGCCGACTGGCTCTGATAGCCGGTGGCCTGTGCCGTCATGGCGTACGAGGTCACCGCGATCCCCGCCACGCTGTAATGGCCCGTGCTATCGGTTGTCGTGCTGCTGGCCACTTGATGGCCATCCGGACCCGTTCCGTTGTAGGAGACGGTCGCCCCGGCGATCGGCGCCGCGGTCGCCGCGTCGGTCACCGTGCCAGCGACCGTCCCACTCCCCTGGCAGGGAATGTTGCCGGAGTCGCCCACCACGCCGTCCGTGCCGATGAACTGGAAGCCCGCGGTGGTGGTGGTCAGCGAGAGCTTGAGGGCCCCGGGTGTGTTGACGATCGTTTTGAGCACCCGCGCATCGGAGCCTGTGATCGGTTCCCAGTTGTGGTTGCCGGTGCCAACGACGAACTCGGCCATCCCGGTCGGCGACGCGTTGCCGTTCGCGTCCATGGCGGTCCAGCGCTGGTAGTTATGGCGGTCGGCGTTCACCGCCATGGTCGCGTGGCCGTTGGCGAGCGGCGCCCAGAGCGCCTGCTCGACCGCACTTCCGCCGGTGCTGTCGAGGGCGAAGCGCGGCTCGTGCCAGTAGGCGATGGTGCAGGCGCCCGGGTGCGCCGCGAGGTCGTTGTTGAGCCATGTGAGCTGGGGACTGGACGTCCCGCATAGACCGTTGGGCGGGTACGAGTTCGACGACCAGGCGCACTGGGTCAGCGCGATGAAATGCCAACCGGCGACGTCGTAGGAATAGTAGGGGAGGAGGTTGTTCCAGTACCAGGTATAGCCCGCGACCCCGTAATAGACTTCCTGGTCGCCTGGGACCGGATTGGTCACACCTCGCATCGTTCCCCAACTCGGGTCGTACCAGTTGTCGAATTCTTCGTAGCTGCCCTGCTCGTAGACGTCGCCGAGATAGAGGAAGAGATTTGGTGACCAGCCGGCGACCTCGCTCGCCACGATGTTGGCCCCACGGCCGTCCGCTCCACTGCCCACTGCCCCCACGATCTCCGGCTGACCCGCGGCCGGGGCCGTTCCCGTCGTGGGGGTGCGACTGTTGTTGTTCACCGGCGTCGTGGTGACGCCGTTGGTGAGCGCCACGGTTTCCGCCGCCGCGTTGGCGGACGTGTCGCTGTTGTCGGACATTCTGGCGTAGACACCGAGGGTGTGCGCCCCGTCCACCCAGTGCCGTGCGGTGTGCCAGGTGAAGGTGTACGGCGCGGTGAAGACGGAAAGGACGTACCGGTTGTCCACCGTAAAGACCATGCGGGTGACGGTGGCGCTTCCCTGGAGGATTGACTGCGTGGCCGTCACGGTCGTGTCTCCGGTCAGCGTCGCCCCGGCAGCGGGTGCCGTCAGGCACACCTGGACGGTGTAATTCATGGTGACGGTCGTGGTGCAGGTTCCGGCTGCCAGGGCCGCCGGACTTCGCAGTGCGCTGACGCCGAGCGCGAGCGTGAGGACCGCCAATATCGCGATGGATCGACGAACCGCATTGCGCATCTTCCTCACTCCTTACTCCGCACCCATTGCGAGTCGCACGTGGGAGCTGGGGATGACGAGTCGTTTGAGCTCGAGGGCCACCCGCCGGTCAGCGAGCGCCACGGCTAACGCCGCACCGGCCGCCCCGGCGAGGATGGCGAATGCGAGCCTGACCGGCTCCGGCCCGACCATCAAGAACCGCACCGGCGCCATCGCCAGCGCGACGCCGAGCGCCACGGCCAGCGCGGGCTGCAGGGCCTGGATGATCTGGCCCAACCGGATGCCGAGCACGTTCGAGGCGACCACCTGCATGACGAGGGCGAGCGGGAGCGCGGCGGCCGCCTGCGCCCAGGAGACACCCTCAATCCCGAACCTCGCCCCGATCAGCAACGCCGGCGCAACGACCGCGAATCGCAGGAGGGAAAGGCGGACGAGCAGGTCGGGGCGTCCGATGCCCCGGAACGCCTCGTGGGGGCCAAGGCCAAGCGATCGAAACGCCGCGTACAGCGCCAGCGCTTCCAGGGGTACGATCGCCGGTCCCCACGCCGGACCAAAGACGACGTGCACCATCATCGGCGCCGCCATCGCCAGGCCGACGCCGGCCCCGACTCCATAGATCGCTTGCACGCGCAGCCCGAAGAGGTAGCCGCCGTGCAAGCGTTGCTCGTCCTCCCGCACGCGGCTGAAGAGTGGAAAGGCCACAACAGAAATGACGTTGAAGACACTGATGATGACCAGCTCCGGAATCCGGAAGCCGAGCGTGTAGTAAGCGAGCGCGCGGACGCCCAGCAAGCGGCCGACGATCAGGTAGTCGATGTTGAAGACAAGGCAGAGCAGCAAGGCGGTTCCTGCCGCCGGCGCGCCGAACGCGAGCAGTGGGCGAAGACCGGCGCCGCGCAGGCGCCAGAACGAGAGGCCCGGGCGGTACGGAACGGAGGTCCAGAGCAGTGCGCTCCACACCGCGCAGCCGAGCAGGTAGCCATCGATGATGGCCCATGGTCCGTAACCGAAAACAGCGAGAACCACGGACACGGCGCCCTGGACGAGGGCCCGGTTCAGCTCGGCGATGGTGCGGGGACGAAACCGCAGGCTCTTGCGCAGCAGCGCGTCGGGGACCTGGCCGGTCGCCCGCAACAGGAGGGCAAGGGAAAGCACCCGAAACATGCCGGTGATCTCCGGATGACCGAAGAACGACGCCACGAGGGGGGCGGCCAGCAGGGCCACCACCACGAACATGCCGGAAACGGCGAGGCAGACGACGAGCGCGGCGTCGTTGCGCCGCCGGTCCACAGGGAAGAAGACGAGCGCCTGGGCAACCCCGAGATCGGTGACGACATCGGCGAAGGTGATGAACACCAGGGCGAGCGCGACGACGCCAAACGCCGTCGGGCTGAGCAGGCGCGCGAGGATCGCGGTCGCCACCAGGACAAGCGCCTTGCCGGCAAAGAACGAGACGGCCTGCCAGGCGACGCCGCGGACGGCTGCTCGGGTTAGGCTCCCACCCTGCGCTCCCCCAGAGGGGGAGGGGGATTGCCGGAGTGGAATTCGTTTGACGAGTCCCTCCCAGAAGCCGAGACCCCAGCCGACATGCATGGCCACGAATGCCGCCGGTACGTACGGCCGAGCGGCACGGTCGAGCCCGCGGGCGGTGTGCAGGGTCGCGAAAGCGAGGCCGAGGAGGTAGACGGCGAACGGAACGGCCGCGAGGATCGGGAGGAACGGCAGAAGAAGCAGGGCGCCCAGCCAGGAACCCAGCAGGCCCGGCGCCACGAAGTGGCGGGGCTGGAGTGAAGCCGGATGCAGGCGCGCGACGTCTGCCTTGCCGCGACCGTAACGACGGTATTGCTTGAAAAGGTCCGGCACCGACTGCCGGCATTGCCAGCCGATCTTCAGCTCGGGATCGAAGAGCAGCTTGCGTCCTTGCCGTCTGACGCGGTAGTCAAACTCGAAGTCTTCGTTCGCCTTCAACCGTTCATCCCAACCTCCAAGCTCGCGGACCAGCGCGGTGGGATAGGCGCCGAATGGGATGTGGTCGACCGTCCGGAGCGAGCGGCCGTAGTGATAGGTGGAGTTGCCAACGCCGAAGGGGGAGGCCATCGCGGCGGAGATCGCACGGCCGGCGGCGGTGATACCCTGCCCATCTTTACGGCCACCAACCCCGCCCCAATCGCCGGGCTCGAGGTGGTGGACAAGGCGACGGACGTAATCCCGCGGCACCGTGGCATGCGCATCAACGCGGACGAACCAGCCGCCGCGCGCAGCCCGAAGGGCGAGGTTGAGGGAGCCGGGGATGCTGCCCTCCGCGTTGACCAGTGGCTCGACACGGCGGTCGCGGCACGCGAAGCTTCGGATGACGGCAGCCGTGCCGTCGGTCGACGCGCCGTCGATGACCAGCACCTGGAGATTCGGCCAGTCCTGGTTGAGGATCGAGTGCAGGCAGGGCCCGAGGTTGGCCTCCTCGTTGCGCGCCGGCACCACGACCGTCACGAGCGCCGCCATCACACCCCGCGGAGGATCTCGCCGACCGTGCGCAGCACGATGACCAGGTCGAGCCAGGGAGTCCAGTGCTCGATGTAGTAGTTGTCCATACGGACACGCTCGCTGATCGAGGTATCGCCGCGGAGCTTGTTGACCTGGGCCCATCCCGTGATCCCGACCGGCGCGCGATGGCGATCCTGATAGTGGGGGACCTGTGCGCCGAACTGCTCCACGAAGTGCGGGCGCTCCGGCCTCGGGCCGATCAGCGACATCTCGCCGCGCAGGACGTTGATGAGCTGTGGCAGCTCGTCGATCGATGTCTTGCGCAAGAGCCGTCCAACCGGCGTGATCCGATGGTCGTGCGCCACCGACCAGGTCGTGTCCGAATCCGAGTTGACCCGCATGCTGCGGAACTTGAGCAGGTCGAAGGGCTTACCACCGCGTCCGATACGACGCTGCCGGAACAAGGCCGGACCGGGGCTGGAAAGGCGAACCGCGGCGGCCACCGCCACAAAGACGGGTGCGCTCAAAACCAGCATGGCAAAGGCCGCCGTCACATCGAGCGCGCGCTTGACCCGCATCCGGCTGGTGCGGCTGAGTGCCGCCCGCCGGACCGCAAGCAGCGACATGCCCATGACGTCATCGACGTGGTGAGCGTCGGGGACGATACCAAGGTCGCCTCCTCTCGCGATCAAATTGGTCTGAACCGCGAGCGCCTGGCAGGTTCGAACCGCCTGCACGAGATCGAGGCCTCTTCCGAACCCGATGATCACCCGGCGCACCTTGAAGTGCTGGACGACGCGCTCGAGGTCGTTGTAGTCGCCCAGCACCGCCATCGATGCGCCGCTGACGATCCGACGCGCCGCGAGGCAGCCGACCGGCTGCAAGCCGAACTCTGGATGGTCGCCGAGAGTGGCGGCGAGCTGCAGGCTGAGCGGGCCGGCGCCCACGATCAAAGTTCGCTCCATCACCATGTGGTGCGAGCGCATCGCGCGGATGGCACCGTAGGCGAGCAATCGTGCAATGAGAAGCGCGCCCAAGCCGGCCAGGGCGAGCCGAACGCGGGCGTGGATTGCCATGGTCGACGGTGTCAGCAACAAGGTGGCTGCCAGGCCGATCGCTACCCAGGCCGCTATCGCCGGGGCGTCCTTGAGAACGCGCAGATCGATTCGCGGGTCCTGCTTTCCCGTCGCGGCCAGGCCGGCCAGGGTCAGCAGGGCGAAGGCGAGAGCGACCTGATGGACGTTGGCGGTGACGACCAGAGCGATGAGCAGGGCCATCGCGTCGCCAAACGGAATGGCCGCCCGGATGACCAACCGTCCGGCGTTGGCGGCTACGGGACGGAGGGAGGAGAGGTCCAGGCCGGCGTCGAGCGGAAAGGCGGCCGCCTGCGCGTCCCGGCCAAAACGCGCATCAATAGGGAGAACGCGAGAGACCTCTTCGTTTAGCACGACAGAGCCGCTCGCTGAGGGAACGCACGGGTCGCCGCTTGCCTGGTCATTTCTCCCTTCACCCACGATATGGATCGCACGGGGTGACGGGGAATGGGCATTACGCGAAGTGCGCGTCCTCCAGGTAACTAGGAGACCAGGGTATCTGTCCCATACCGGGACAGCCCAGTCCCAGCTTAGGGCTCGACCAACCCCTTGCGGACCGCGTACAGAACGGCTTGCGAGCGGTCGAAGATCTGCAGCTTCTCGTACATGTGACTGACGTGGTTGCGGACGGTCTTCTCGCTGATGTGCAGCCGGCGGGCGATCTGCTTGTTCGCCAGGCCGGTCGCCAGCAACTTGAGGATCTCGACCTCGCGCGCCGTCAGGCCGTCATAGAACTCCTTCGGCGTCGTCGTGCCGGTCAGCATATCGAGCACCCGGTTGGCGACCGCGTTCGCCATCACCCGCTCCCCGCTCACCACCGCCAGGATGCTGCTCACGATGGCGTCGGGCTGCGAGTCCTTCAGGACATAGCCGCTGGCCCCGGCCCGAAGCGCCTGGAGGACGAAGCTATCGGCATCGAACGTACTCAAGATCAACACCTTGATCTCCGGATGCTCGGCGACGATCTGGCGGGTCGCCTCGGCGCCGTCCAGGTTGGGCATCTTGAGATCCATAAGGATGACGTCCGGTTTCGCGGTGACCGCGGCCTTGACGGCGTCGGCGCCATCGACGGCCTGGCCCACGACCTCCACGCGCGGGTCTTCATCGAGCAGCCGGGCCAACCCGGTTCGAAACAGCGTCTGGTCGTCAGCGATCAGGACTCGGGCCGCACGCGTTGCCGTCTGGGGACTCATCAGCACCTCCCTGGGTATCGATCACACCGTACCGGGCCTGCCGGACTCCTGGCAATAGGCCTTTTTCCCAGTCCGGGTGGCGAAGGTGTCCCGAAGCATGGGTCGAAGTTTTGGTCGCGGCAAGGAGGCTTCGTAACATGAGTGCAGGACGATGGCCATCAAGGTGCTACTCGTCGATGACAACGCGCTCTTTCGGGCGGGGATCGTGCAGATCCTGCAGGCTGATGGGCGTTTCACGGTCCTCGGGCAGGCGTCGCACGGGGCGGAGGCGGTGGCCGAGGCGGGCCGGATGCATCCCGATCTGATCTTGATGGACCTGCGTATGCCGGGGATGGGTGGCGTCGAAGCCATTCGCGCGATTCGGGCCGAGGATCCGCAGGTGCCGATCGGCGTCCTGACTATGTTCGAAAGCCGCGACTACGTGCAGTCCGCGCTCAAGGCGGGCGCGAGCGGGTACGTCGCGAAGGATGCCACCCCCATCGATTTCTGCGAGGCGGCAAGCTTGCTGGCTCAGGGCAAACGCAAGCTGGTCGCGATCCCGAACGCCCCCGGGGTCGGAGGGGATGGCCCCTCATCCAGCGACCTGCTCGCTCGCCTGACCGAGCGAGAGCTGGAGGTGCTGCGGGCGCTCTCGACCGGCGCCAGCACCACAGAAATCGCACGCAACCTCGGCATCACGACGAAAACGCTGCGCAACCACATCAGCAACACGTACCACAAGCTCGGGATTTACGATCGGGCCCAGGCGGTGATCCTGGCGGTTCGGGAAGGACTCGTCGACGTCCAATCGCCATAGACCAGGTCGGGACGAAGTGACTGCACCCGGGGGTTCTGTCCCATTGCCACCCAGCGCCGGATCGGTCTAGGCTCGATGCAGAGTCAGAAGATGGCACTGGACCTGGGACCCGGAACGCTCAACGAGTACGCGCATCGCTGTCCGCTGCCCTGGCCGGTCGATCCGGAAGTGCCTGAAGGCCACGTTTGCGAATGCGGTCGGCGGTGGGTCTATCAACCGGCACACTGGCAGTCGCTGCTTACGCTCGAGGAGCTTCGCCTGCGACACGAGGCGGGGGAGTTCTTGCGCGGCGTCATTCCCGCGTTTCATGCGGACGACGAGACCGAGAGTGCGGTCATCGTGCCGATACGGCCATAGCGTCGATTTTCCCTCCTCCCTTGCGGGGAGGGCCACGGTGGTGATGCGAGGGGAGGCAGAAGCCTCCCCACGAAACGTCCTAGGCGGCGCGGCGCCGAATCGCGAGGCTTCCCAGGCCGAGCCCGAGCGCAGCCAGCAAGAGACCGATCGGCCAGAGCGGGACGTCGCCTCCGCCCCCACCGCCGCCACCCGTCGTTGCCAGGTGGCTGGCCGTCGGGGTTGGAGTCGGCGTTGCCGTCACGACGGCAGTGCCCGTGAAGGCGAGGTTCATCAGGATTGCCGTGCCGGCCTCGTCCTGCACGATGTCGATGGATGTCACCGTCTTGCCTACAATCCCGCCGTTGGCGCTGCCGTCGGCGGCGGCGTCAAACTTGAAGCTGACGTGGTTCCCGCTCCTGTTGGCGGCGCAGCCGAAGAAGTGGATCTTGCCATCGCTCGTCACCACATTGAGCCGTGGCGCGCCGGCGCCGCAGTAGCTCGCTGGTCCCAGGTCCCAACTCGCCGCCGTCAACGTGGTCAGCCCCTTGACGGTGGCCCCGGCTGACATGTCGTCGCACGTCGGCCCCTCCTTCGTCAACGTCAGCTTCGCGGAGGCGAAGGCCGCTGCCACCGCACCTGGCGTATCCGCCACCGACTGGCCTTCCGCATCTTTGCAGTAACCGACATTGTCGGTTGTCCCGTGAGCGCAGGTTGCGCCCGGGTTCGTCGCCGTCGCCGGATTGGCGGACGTGGTGTGACCGCAGGCAAAGGCCCAGGGGCTGACCGTGCTCACCGTCGCGGTGCTGGCGTAGGCCACCACCGACCCCAACGCCAGTGCGGCAATCGCCGATCCAATCAACACCAGACGCTTCATCTCGCCCTCCTTGATTCCGCCCCCCAAATGCGCCCTCGGTAAACTCGCTTCCCTCACCGTAGCGCGTGTGGGCAGGATAGGGCAACTATTTGGGGGTTGAAGGGCCGCCAGCTGGACCGCCCTTTGGCCTACGTCCGCCAGCTCCTGGCGGGTACGTCAGCCCCCGGCCGGCCGTGAAACATCCTTATATATGTCGTGCGTGGAGGAAAACATGGTCCATTCGGCGGATAGTCAGCGGTTGTGGCAGCCATAACACTATGCCCATGATCCTGGTGCCTCCCACTGGCGTTCGTGCTGCCACGCCCGATTCCTCGGTGGCCGCCCTCCAACCGATCGCATCGCTGCTTTACGACCCCACCCTGACCGAGATCATGATCAACGGGCCCGACGACATCTTCGTCGAGCGCGAGGGGCGGATTCTGCTGACGGATCGCCGATTCGACGACGAGAATCACCTGCTGGGGGCGATCGGTGCGCTGATGGCAAGCGCCGGCTGCGATCTCGATATCGTCGATCCCGTCCTGGAGGCGCGATTGCCGGACGGCTCTCGTTTGACCGTCGTGCTGCCGCCCGTCGCGGTCGATGGCCCGATGTTCACCATCCGGAAGTTCTCTACCAGCCCATACGGGATCGACGACCTGATCCGATTCGGCAGCCTTTCGCTGGAGGCCGCAGCCTTCCTCCGGGCGTGCGTCCTGGCCCGTGCCAACCTGCTGATCTCGGGCGGCTCGAGCAGCGGGAAGACCACCCTGCTCAACGCCCTGGCGACCTGCATCCCCGGTGACGAGCGCATCGTCACGATCGAGGAGGCCGCCGAACTGCGACTGCCGCAGGGCCACGTGTGTCGCCTGGAGTGCATTCCGGCGGGCGAGAAGGTGACCACCGTGCGCCAGCTCGTCCGCCATGCGGTTCGAATGCGCCCTGATCGTCTCCTCGTCGGTGAGGTGCGTGGCGGCGAGGCGCTGGACATGCTGCAGGCCATGAACACCGGACACGACGGCGCCCTGACCACCGTCCATGCCAATAGTCCCAGGGATGCCCTCTCGCGTCTCGAGACGCTCGTGCTGATGGCCGGGCTCGATCTACCGGTGCGCGCGATCCGCCAGCAGCTCAGCGGCGCGATCAACGTCATGGTCCATGTCGGCCGCCTGGCCGACGGCAGCCGGAGGGTCATGTGCATCGGGGAGCTGACCGGATTCGACGATCCTACGATCGCCTTGCAGGAGCTGTTTGTCTCGGAAGCGACGGGCGGTGGGGCGCAGGGCCGGACCCGCCTGACGCCGACGGGCATCCGTCCGCAAATCATGGATAAGATCCACCGCCTTGGCCTGGCGGCGCCGGAGCTGGGCCGGCTGTACCCAAAGAACTCCGGGCACGTCGCCGTCAGTGGTCGGCGTCCGGCGACCGCGGTCGGGAATGAAGGCGGCGTTCCGGCGCGGGATCGCCGACAGAGCTAGGCATACCCCCCACCCCGGCCCCTCCCCCGCAAGGGGGGAGGGAGTTCTTTGCCTGGTTGAGGCATCAGCCGCAGGTGAAGCCGCCGAGCGAGAAGACGTTCAGGATGCCGCTGGCGCTGATACTCACGTGGTCGACCAGGTGCAAGGTAATCGTCGATCCGTCGGTTCCAGTAAGCGTTGCGTTAAGGGTGTCGTGGAAGACCAGATTGTTCTGGTTGAGGCTTGCGCCGAACCAGATCGTGATGTGCCCGACGTAGCTGGGCTGTGTTGGATCAATCGGTACCGCACTGACTGATCCCGTCTGCGTTTGGGTCACCCAGATGTCGCCCGCCCCGTTCACGGTGACATGGGCGATCGAGTTCGTGTAATCGAACGTGAGGGTGCCCGGGACCCCGCTGCAAGGATTGCGGGATGGCATCGATTGGGTCTGGTTCTTGACGATCATGGTTTCCGTGCAGTTCGGGACGGCGCTGATGATCTGTCCGTTCGGGCCGAAGGTCACGCAGTTGGAATGCGTTTCGGCCGCTGACGCGGTGATCGATGTCAGCCCGAGGCTGGCGAAGCAGGCAAGTACGGCGAGCAGTTTCCTCATGTATCGTCTCCTGGGCCTCTCGACCCGTCTTCAGTGAACGTCGACGCCAGCACCGTAGCGCCGGGTAGAGGTCGCGACAAGGGTGGTACCCACCCCTTCCACGGGGAGATAACTTCTACAGGTTTGGGTAGTAGCCGCAGCTCGCCCGAACGTCGCCAATAACTGAGTGGTCGAGACCCTCCCCCTACATAAGGGAGAGGGTCCGAGTTCTTAGCGGACGCCCGCCGGCGTCTTTACTCCAGGCGGGGCGTAGGCGGCCTTGCCGGCCTTCGCCTTCTCGAGCACCTTCCGGCCTTCCTCCGGCGTGATCAGCTTGATCGTCCTTAGGTTGCGCAGCGACCCTGAACTGCCCACGGCGATGGCGAGGGAGCCGGCCGTCACATCGTCAGGGGCGTCAATGATCGCGAGGTAATCGTCATCACCGAAGCTCCAGAAGAACGATTCGAGTTTGGCCCCCACCGCCTGGGCGGTCTTGGTGACCGCTGCCACGCGGTCGCCCGGATTGTCGATCATCTTCGCCCACGCTTCCGCCGTATAGCCGCCAATCAACGCGTATTTGCCCATCGCTGTACCACCTCCTGGTGAGGCCATGGTACGCCGCCAGAAATGGACTTGCTTGGGGTCTACACGCGCCATGTGCTACAATGTAGTCCATGATCCGGGCGGGGATTCGCGAGTTACGCCAGAACGCTAGCGGGCTCATCCGACGCGTGATCGAAGGGGAAACGATCGAGGTGACCGAACGGGGTCGCCCCGTCGCGCGAATCGTGCCGCTCCACGGCCGCAGTGTCCTGGATCAGATGATTGCCGAGGGTCGCTCCACCTCCGGGCGCGGCGACCTGCTGGACCTGAAGCCGTTCCCGCCGGTTTCTGGCAAGCGTCCGCTCTCGGAGGTGCTGGCGGACCTGCGGGCGGATGAGCGCTGAGGTCGCGTACCTCGACGCTTCCGCGGTGGTTAAGCTGTTGGTCCGGGAGGCCGAAACCATAGCGCTTCGCCGTCGGCTGAGAAGCTGGCCGCGCCGGGCGTCGTCGGCACTTCTGCGCGTCGAGCTTCTCCGCACCGTGAGACGGGCCGGACTGCCGCGATTGATGGAGGGAGCACGACGGCAACTAGCCAGTATTGACCTCATTCGACTGGATGACGATGTTCTCGAGCGGGCCGCGGAGATTGAGTCGTCCACGGTACGCTCGCTCGACGCCGTCCACCTCGCCACCGCGCTTAGCCTGGGAAGCGATCTGGCTGCCGTCGTGACATACGACACTCGCATGAGCGCTGCTGCCCAGGCGCTCGGTCTTCCAGTTATCGCCCCACGCTAGCGGACCCCCAACCCGACCCTCCCCCACAAGGGGGGAGCGAGATAAGCTGTGGCGATGCCGTCGGTGAAACAGGATGCCGTTCAGGAGATCAAGGATCGCCTTGACCTGGTGGACCTCATTTCTGAACACTTGCGGCTGCAAAAAGCCGGGCGGGACCTGAAGGGCCTGTGCCCCTTCCACCAGGAGAAGACACCATCCTTATATGTATCGCCCGAAAAGCAGCTCTGGCACTGCTACGGCTGCCAGAAGGGCGGCGACCACTTCACCTTCATCCAGGACATCGAGCACGTCGACTTCCGCGGCGCCTTGCGGTTGCTCGCGGAGAAGACGGGCGTCGTCCTCGAGGAATCGCCAGGTGCTGGGCGTCAGCGCGAGCTCAAACGCACGATCTCCCGGCTGAACCTGCTGGCCGCCCAGTATTTCCACCACATCCTGCTCGAGAACCCGGCCGGGCAGCGGGCTTTGATCAAGCTCGAGTCGCGCGGGGTCACCCGGGCGTCGATGACCGAGTTCCAGCTTGGCTTCGCGCCGGCGGGACAGCGCAAGGACAACCTGGTCCGGTTCCTACGCAAGCACGGCGCGACCGACGGAGAGATGATGGAGGCAGGCCTGGCGATCAAACCCGATGGGGGAGGGGAATTGTGGGATCGGTTCCGTCAGCGGATCATCATCCCGATCCACGACGAACATGGCGAGCTGGTCGCCTTTGGCGGCCGGGTGATCGATGACAGCGCCCAGCCGAAGTACCTGAATACCTCGCAGACGGCCCTCTACGACAAGGGCCGGACCCTCTTCAACCTGCACCGGGCGCGCAAATCGATCCACGAGCTGAAGCACGCCGTCCTGATGGAGGGGTACTTCGACGCCATCACCGCCTGGCAGGCGAACGTCCCCAACGTGGTCACCACCTCGGGTACGGCCCTCGGCGAGCACCAGGTCCGGCTTCTGAAGCGAGAGACTCAGGAACTGCTGCTGGCGTTCGACCGGGACGACGCCGGGTTGAACGCAACACAACGCGCAATCGAACTGGCCTCGAAGTCCGGCATATATATAAAGGTTGTGCGGGTACCCCAGGGAAAGGATCCGGACGACTACCTGCGGGCCCATCCCGACGGTTGGGCGAACCTGCGGGAGCACGCGCTGCCGGAGTGGGAGTACCTGCTGCGCCAGGCGCTGGCCAGCCTCGATCTCACCGACGCGCGCGAGCGCCGCCGGGGGGCAGAATTGGTGATCCCCGTGCTGGCCAAGATCCCGGAGGCGTCCGTGCTGGAAATCTATGCCCAACAAGCCGCAGGATGGCTACGCATTGAGCCAGCTGCCCTGCTTCGCGACGTCCAGGCCTTGAAATCGGGTAAAGGCCCCCACCCTGGCCCTCCCCCGCGACCAGGGGAGGGAAATCGGCCGAGTGGGGCAGCGAGCTTTGGGGCCCAGGGGAATAATGGCGCCAATCAGGCGACCAAGGACGAGGGATACCTGCTGGGGCTCTTGATCGAGCGGCCCGACCTGGTTCCGGAGATCGCCGGCGAGCTGCAGGCCGTCAGTTTCTCCGCGCCGGCCTACGAGCGGGTTTTCGCTAGGCTGCAACAGATGGTTGAAGCGGAAGCAACGGTTCGTCCCACCGACCGCCTCTCCGAGTTCGCGCCGGACGAGCAGGGGCTGATTTCGGCGGTCGCCATGGCCAAGTACCCCGAGCTCGACAGCGGGTCAGAGGCGGCCCTGAGGCAGAGCCTGGAGCAATGTCTCCAAACACTTAAAATAAACGCCGCCCAACGACGGTTGAAAGCCTTAGTGGCTGAGATGCGAGCAGCGCGCGCGGCAGGGGATGAATCTCGGCTCGTTACTCTGATGCAGGAGAATGACCGCTTGGCCCACCAACTCGATGCACTCAAAGATTTGAGACATGGCCAAGGCTAATCTCAAAGACGCGCCCGCCCCCAAGAAGGCGCCGCCGCCCGGGAGCGGGAAGCCGAAGCGCTCAGAAGACCCGATGGTGCTGGCCGCCGAGGCCCTGATCGTCAAGGGGAAGGAACAGGGATTCCTCAGCCCGGACGACATCCTTGCCGGCTTCCCCGACGTCGAGCTCGACCCCGACCAGCTGTTCCGGATCTTCAACGTGTTCCGGGACATGGGCATCGAGGTCTCGGACGGGGAGAAGGACTTCGAGGAAGTCGTCGAGATCGACGATGACCTGATTGCCACGATCGAAGCGATGGACTCGGTTTCGCTCGACGACCCGGTCCGGATGTATCTGAAGGAGATCGGGCGGGTGGCGCTGCTCAAGGCGGAGCAGGAGGTGACGCTGGCCAAGGCGATCGAGGCCGGCGACGACGACGCCAAGCACAAGCTGACCGAGGCGAACCTCCGGCTGGTGGTCTCGATCGCGAAGAAATACATCGGGCGCGGCATGTCCTTCCTCGACCTGATCCAGGAAGGGAACATGGGCCTGATCCGGGCGGTGGAGAAATTCGACTACCACAAGGGTTACAAGTTCTCGACCTACGCGACCTGGTGGATCCGGCAGGCGATCACCCGCGCGATAGCCGACCAGGCCCGCACCATCCGGATCCCGGTGCACATGGTGGAGACCATCAACAAGCTGGTCCGGGTCTCGCGCCGGCTGCTGCAGGAGCTGGGACGCGAACCCACCGACCAGGAGATCGGCGATGAGATGGGGATCTCGGCCGAGAAGGTGCGCGAGATCGTGAAGGTTTCGCAAGATCCGGTCTCGCTCGAAACCCCGATCGGCGAGGAGGAAGACTCGCATCTCGGCGATTTCGTCGAGGACAAGGAAGCGACCTCGCCCTCGGATGCCGCCTCGCTGACGATGCTGCGAACGGAGGTGGAAGACATCCTCGACACGCTGACACCGCGCGAACGGCGCGTGCTGCAGCTGCGATTTGGCTTGATCGACGGGCATCAGCGAACACTGGAAGAAGTGGGCAAACGCTTCGGCGTCACCCGCGAGCGGATCCGCCAGATCGAGGCGAAGGCGCTGCGCAAGCTGCGCCATCCGAGCCGCAGCAAGAAGCTCAAAGACTATCTGGAGTAGCCCTACTCCGTCGTTGAACCTTCTGGCCGCTTGATGGCCTTGGCGACGGCAGGCAGGAAGAGCGTGATTGCGAGAGCGATGGCAACGCAGCGGCGCCGTTACCCCTTGGTAGCTTCTTGTGGCTTGCTTCCGGCTTCGCCATGGCGCTTATTAAATGGTGGAAGGAGTGCCACTCGTGTGGTTGCCTCGTCGGCTCGTCCTCTGGGCGGCCGTCGGCGGGTGCTCTTGCGGATCACTTCGCTCCTGCTGCGGCCGCCGAGTGCTCCAGGGTCAATATCGCAGCCGTCGGTCGGCGTCGGTCGCTAGCGCTTCTTGGATTTGCCCCGTTTCAGCAGACGATTGGCAAGTCCAATGCAATTCTCAACCTGCTCAAGAATTGCCGCGCGATCCAGAGGTTCGGCCGGTGGCTCGGCACCGGGGTATCGATACGTTGTGCCCCAGAGTGTGAGGTTTTGGCCACCCAACGGGTCCGCGCGAAGCTCGTACAAATCGCGAACCATGTCTGCCAGATACCGTAGGTTGTGGGTGCGTTGGGGCTTACGTCTTTTGGCAGCAACCAGTGCCTTGAGCGCTTTCTCAGTGGCCTGCTGAGCATGAAACCCAAAGATGCCTTCCGGAACCATCGCATTCGAGGCCCCCAGCTGGACCAAAAGGAGGTCTTCCCTGGCGCTTGCCAGCCACTCGCTAGCCCGTAGTTGCCAGCCCTCTTCGCTAGGCAACTCGGAAGTCGGCCGGCACCTGAAGGCCTAAATCTAAGGCGTCCCGAAGTGGATTAGCCGGAAGCCGTGCCCACCGTCGGGCCTGTGTTTGCGAATAGACAATCAAATCAACAGGAACATGAAGCCCTCGAACCGCTTCGCTGAGGCGCTCCCAGGCGCCGTAGTCCGTCTTTCCATCGGCTACGATCACGATCAGATCCAGGTCACTATCCGGTCGTCCCTGCCCGCTCGCCCGCGACCCGAAGGGGAGGATCGCAAGAGGGCGCGGATCCTTCACCAGCTGGAGTCTCTCGATCGCTTCACGAAGCAGCGGATCGACACGCCGCGTTCTGGAACCTGGCAGCCGATAGAGCCGCGTTCGCCCAGCCCAGCGTGAGCTCACGGTTCCTATCCGCTCCAGCCGCACCAGCGCTCGCGCCACAGCGCCCGAATCCGCCCCGAGTTCTTTGGCCAACCATCGACCATGAGCCTCATTGACGCCTGACAGGGCCTGCACAAGTTGGTCTGCCAGCCGCGGGCGCGGCCGATGACCCTCGATTCCCATTACTCGCATTCTAGCAGCATATGCTGCCGTTTGAAGCTACGCTGCGCAAGATGCGCTACCCCAGCCGCTGAAGAAGCTGAAAGACTACCGGGAGTCAGACGTCTTCTTGCCGACGCCCGGCAGGAACAGAGAGATGGTGATGACCAGGCCGATGAGTATCCTGGCAATCACGAACGTTAGGATCCCGGGGCGGTTGGTCGACGTTGAGTTGCCAAGCGAGGAAAGGCCGCCCAGGAGGGCAACCATCCCAAGGATCCGGCCGATCCACAGGACGGTTGTACTTCGATGGAGGTTCAGCCCTACCCAAACGTAGAGAATGGCGACGCCGATGAGGATGCCAGCCAGAGGCCAGGCGATTTGGGGCTTGCCGATCAGATAGTAGTAGCCGAGTCCCCATGCAGCGCTGATTGCTGCGTAGATGTAGAAGGATACTGAGGCGGCCTTGATCCCGAATGGCATCCCTGCATTCCGAGCTTAGACTGAAAGTGCAAAGCGAGCAAGCTGAAAATACTGTATAAAGGCGACGAATATGGCTCCTCAGCGGACCAAAGTCGATCGCGCGGCGGAGCAGCGCAAGCGGCTCGATGAGCGGCGGCTGCGCGAACAGCGCAGGGCCCTGAATTCAACGTTCGCGGCTCTTCCTAATCTTGAGGTGCCTAGCCGCGACGGGTGGGAACACATACGATCGTGAGGAACGATTCGGAATCACCGGCGGCCTCAGGATATCCACGGCCCACGACAGCGGATTGGATCAGAGCCGTGCTTATCACCGTCGTCGCTTGTCCATGATTGTCGTTGGTTTGTACTTGCTCTTATCCATCCCCGATTGCGCGGGAGTCAGGCTGACTCCCTGCTAACTGACCAGGGACGTCCTGGGCCGCGAAGCCCTGCCCATGGTTGACGCTCCACTAGATGTGGCTCTCGACATAGCGCGGAGGGATGGTGTCGATGGTCACCGTGGTCCCGTTCTTCAGGCAGGCGACGACCTTCGCGTTGATGCTGGGCTGCCGGCGGACGTTGCCGCAACCGCTCGTCACCTGGACCTGGTCTTCCGCTCCCATGACCGGGCTGTACCCGTAAAGAATGCCGACGAAAAGATAGAAACCGACCAATGGCGATGAGATGTGGGGCTGGCCTATCAGGTACCAATAGCTGAATCCCCACACAAGGCCGACCGCCGCATAGCAGTAGAAGAACGCGGAGGCCAGCTGGATCCCGAACGGCATCTCGGCATCCCGACCGTAGAAAACCGAACCGGCGCAGCGCAAGCGGCGAATTCGCGGGTTTGGAGCGGCACCGTTACAGCCTGGTAGCTCGTTGGGCGTTGTCTTGCAGAACGTCATGCCGCTTATTGATAGGTGGGAGGAGTGCCACTCATGTGGTTGCTTCGTCGGCTCACCCTCTGGGCGGCCGTCGGTGGGTTGCTCTTGTGGATCACGTCGCTGCTGCTGGGGACGCAGAGTGCCCCAGGGTCCATATCACAGCCGCCGGTTGCCCTCGCACCATCTCAGTCCTCAACACCATTAGTGCCCGCGAAGGCCGGCATGCCAACCCCAAAACCCACCAAGGCCGCGCACACGACGCCAAAGCCGTCTAATACCGCAAGGCCTAGCCCAACACCAACGCCGACGGCGACGCCGGCCCCAACCGTGTCCCCGTGGCCCACACTTCCGCCCCTTCCAACACCAGCGCCAACGCCAATCCCAACCGCAACGCCGGCACCAACCCCGACCCCAACGCCCACATCAACTCCAACTCCAACGCCAACACCAACCCCCGCGCCGACACCGACCCCGACTCCGACACCGACGCCAACCCCAACCCCGAGTCCAACGCCAACCCCAACGCCGACACCCACCCCGGCCCCCACACCAACACCGACTCCCGCGATGCCAGCCTTCAGCCATGTCTTCGTGATCGTGATGGAGAACGAGGAGTCGAGCAGCCTGATTGGTAATAGCGCTGCCCCATACATCAATGGGTTGGCGGCCACCTACGGGCTGGCGACCCAGTACTACGCCATCAGCCATCCCAGCCTGCCGAACTACCTCGCGCTGACGGCGGGGAGCACCTTCGGCATCAGCAACGACTGCACGACCTGTTGGGTCAGCGCCACCAACCTGGCGGACCAGATCGAGACCAGCGGCCGGAGCTGGAAGGCGTATCTGGAGGGCATGCCGTCGGCGTGCTTCGTGGGCGATTCGTATCCCTACATGCAGAAGCACAACCCGTGGATCTATTACAACGACATCCGCACCAATGCGGCTCGCTGTAGCGGCCATGTGGTGCCGTATACCCAGTTGGGCGCGGATCTCGCCAGCGGATCGGTCCCCAATTACGTCTGGATCACGCCCGACATGTGCAACGACATGCACGACTGCTCAATCGCAACTGGAGATGGCTGGCTGAGCCAGCAGGTTCCAGCCATCCTCAACTCGGCCGCATTCCGTAACGGCGGCGTTCTTTTCATCACCTGGGATGAAGGGAGCACGAACGCCGGATGCTGCACGAATGCCGCCGGTGGACAAGTCGTCACCCTGGTCATCTCGCCGCTGGGGCAGACAGGATATCAATCCAGCGTGCCCGAGACCCACTACAGCCTGCTGAGGACGATCGAGGATTCCTGGAACATGCCCCGTCTTGCCGGCGCCGGCTGCTCCTGCACCGTGGCGATGCGCGAGTACTTCCGCTGACAACGCGATTTCGTCTATCGTGGGTGGACACAGGAGCCCAGCATGAGTAAGGGGAGACCATGACCACACTCGAGAAGCGGCCGAACACCGCACTCCTCGTCATCGACGTGCAGAACGGCGTCGTCAAGGGGGCTCACCAGCGCGACGCGGTCGTCGCGAACGTCGGCAGCCTTGTCGAGAAGGCGCGGCGGGAACGGGTCCCCGTCGTCTGGGTCCAGCACTCCGACGAACAGCTGGCGAGGGGGAGCGACGACTGGCGGATCGTCCCCGAGCTGAGTCCGGGCGACGCCGAACCGCTCGTCGAGAAGAACTACGGCGACTCCTTCGAGGACACCAGCCTCGAAACCGTGCTGTCGGGCCTCGGAGTCGGGCGACTCGTCGTCGTCGGCGCACAGACCGATGCGTGCATCCGCTCGACGCTGCACGGCGCGTTCGTCAGGGGGTACGACGCGACCCTTGTCAAAGACGCCCACACGACGGAGGACCAGACGGCATGGGGGGCGCCGCCGCCGGACAAGGTCATCGCGCACACGAACCTGTACTGGACTTACCAGACGGCGCCGGGGCGGACGGCCGGGACGGTCGAGACCAAGGATGTCGACTTCGGCGGCACGTCCTGACGGCCGAGTCGAGCTAGTGGCAGCCGCCGCCGGCTGTGACGTCTCCGGAGCCGACCTGGGCCATCTTCTTGATGCCGGTCGCCGGCGTGTAGAGGGAGATGCTGCCGCCGGCGTCGCCAAACCAAATACCGTGGGTATCGGTAACCGGGTGGCTGATGTTGCTCAACGACGGGACCGCGGACCCGGGAGCGGGAATGAGGATGGTGGCGGAATTGGCCGCGGTGATCAGGAGGAGCTGCGGGGTCTGGTACTTCCAAACCTGAAGGATGGGATGTCCGCCTCCGTCGGCGCCGGCGACGGTGAACTCGACATCCGTGCGCTTGTACCACGACACGCTCGCCCCCGTCTTGAGGTCCATTCGCATCAGCCGGCTGCCCGGGCCAGGACCGTGGCCGGTTAACGGATCCGCCGTGCCCCAGCCGCCGCCGCCGCTGATGTACTGCCAGAAATGCGTGGTGTCGATCGGCCGGACGGCCCCGTTGGATGGATCGAGCAGCCAGAGGCCGATCAATCCGGCCGGGCCGTTGGGCTGCGCCTCGAGGTACACGCCCTCGGCTTCATAGTCCATGGCGAGCCACGAGCTGTCCGTCGGGGGTGTCCCGGGATTGAAGGCATGATTGGCGCCCAAGGGCAAATCAACGACGTGAACCGGGCTGTTATCGACGGCCGGCAGGTCGGCGTAGGCATAGTGCTTCCCGTCGGGGGAGATGTCATCGCGCGGTACCGGCAGCCAGCGCTCGAACGCCTTGTCATAGCTCTTTGACAATGGGAACGACGAGCCGTGCGGCAGGCTGACGTTTGCCTTCGGGTCGGACTGGTAGCTGCCGGCCGGGAAGGTGACCCAGCCGGCATCGTTGTCGGTGACGACGGGTAACTTGCACGTCAGGCCCTGGGGCGCGGGCGTGCCCGCGGTGGAGGCGGGCGGGCTGGCGGATTCGGTTGCCGTCACGGTTGCGCTCGGCGACGCTGATGGAGACCTGGTCGCCGCGGTCTTCGGGGCCTGCGGTCCGCAGGCGCTGATAAGGGCGAGCAGGAGCACCGCCGAAACGCGAAGACCCCTCTTCACGGTCGGTTCGTATCGTAGGGGATGAGCCCCCACCCTGACCCTCCCCGAGAGGGGGAGGGAGAAGGTGAAGGGAGTTTTGTTATTTAGGCTGGGCCCAGAGGAGTGCCCATGGGTGCGTCACGCCTGTGATCTCGGCGACCGCTCCATTGATCGGATCGATCTGCCATAGCTTGCTTTCGCCTTGCTCGGCGACGTAGAGCCACTTTCCGTCGGAGCTCAGGCGCATGGTGTCGGGTTGCCATGGGTCGAGGTAGCGGGCGCGAACCTTGAGCGTCGCGGTATCGATGGCGACGACGCCGCGATCCGCGAAGCTGAAGAGCGTCCGACCGTCGGGTGACAGGGCAGCCCCGCCGATTTGCGGTCCCTTCGCTTCGGCGTTGGTGATCAAGCCGGCGAAGAGGTCGCCGGTGTGACCGAGAGCGACGGGCGCGGTCCGTACGATCTTGGGCGGTTGGCCGGTTGTCATCACCGCCACCGTCCCGAGGGCGGCATTGGCGGCGTAGACGGATCCTCCGTCGGGGCTGACCGCCAGCGCCCAGTGGAACTGCTTCTCCATATCGTTCGCAGCCGTGGATGGCAGATCGACGCACCAGGCGATGGGTGAATGATCGAGGGGGAGGGCGTGGATGAATGGCCCGGCCTGGCGAATATAGACCGTGTAGACATAGTTCCCCGCCGGGTCGGCGGCGCTGTCGCCGCGGATGCCGTTCATCGGTTCGTTGGGCTCGCGCTTGTCAACGACAACCTGAGGCATGAGCGACCCCGCGCCGACGTCGTAGAGCCGCACCTGGTAGTGATTGGGATCCCCCATCTTCTGAATCAGGTACAGGCTCTGGCCGTCGTTGCTGAGCGCGTCGAAGACGAAGTCACCGTTGACGTGGATGGCTTTGAACGAGTCGGTCAATGCGCTCGAACCCACGAGGAAGTTGGTGGTGATGGAGGCGCCCCCACCCTGGCCTTCCCCAGAGGGGGAGGGGGAATTCTTGGTCAGCGCGAGCCACTGGCCGTTTGGCGACAGCCCGCCCGTCGGGCCCTGGAAGGCGAGGTTCGGAAGGGTGTAGCCGCCCGGGATGGCGGTCTGGGCGATCGTTCGGCCCGATGCCGGGTCGATCGCCTTCAGTTGAGCGCTGCCAGGCAGCTGGCTGACGATGTAGTAACGCGACCAGTCGGAAGCCGGGGTGCCGATCGGCAACTCGCGCACCACGGTGCCCGTGCCCGAATCGAGCACCTTGACCGTTTCGCCGCCACTCGAATATCCAGCCTCGAGGAAGATCAGGTATCCAGACGCGGCCGGGTGGGTGGCGCTCGCGCGGCCGCAGGCGGCCAGGATGGAAACGGTAAGAATCAGCAGCGCGATCAGGCGACGGCTCATGATGGCACCTCCGACTCTCATACCGTCGTCAGGCGCGGCTGGTTCCCGTCCTTAGTGTTGGAACCAGGGGCGGAACGGCGCCGAAGCCGGAGGAGAGGCAGCGGGCTGGGCTGGCAGCGTGTAGTAGGGGAGAATCGGTGCGGGCGGACCGGCGGGAGGCGATGCCGGCGTCGCTCGCCGCCACCACGACGGGCGGACCGGATTGGCCAGGGCGGCCAGGGCCGCGAGGTGATCGCGGAAGCCAATTCCGAAGGCGGTCGGTGTGCCGTCGTAGTTGCTGATCAAGGCGGGCCCATTGGCGCAGTCCCAGGTGTCCCACGTCCAGCCAAGGTATGAAATTCCGTGGGCGTCGGCCCAGGGCATGTACTGGTCGATGTAGCCATGCGCGCAGTCGTTCTCGCCGAGCTCACCCGTGACCACCGGCACCTGGGTTGCCAGCGGGGCGACGGTGCTGTTCCAGCACGACGGATCGCAGAGATTGAAGTTGTAGTTGTGGAAGGAGGCGACCAGCGCGTGCGCCGAGTCGGTCGGCTCGTTGGCCAGCCAACCGCTGAGGTCGTTGGACCAGGCGAGCCCGCCGATCATGATGGGCTGGGTGGCGCCCGCTGCGCGCACCGCATTGACCAGCGCCTGCATGCCTGCGGTGGTCCAGCCGGGCGCGTTGCAGCCGTTCAGCCAGCACGACCACGTGATGTCGTGCGGCTCGTTGTAGAGATCGAAGAGCACCGCCGGGTCGGCCTTGAAGAAGGATGCCACCGACGTCCAGAAGGCGGGGGAGTGGTCGGCATCAGGCATCAGCTGCTGGCCGGTTGACGGCGTCGTCCCGGGCGCGTTCCAATGGAGATCGAGGATGGCGTAGATCCGGTATTGGTGGAGCAGGTTGACGTAGGACTGAATGGCCGTCCGATAGGTGGCGCCGGCGTAAGCGGGATTGACGCCGTTGATGTCGAGCCAGCAGTCCTCGTTGAGCGGGACTCGGACCGCGTTGATGTGCCAGGAGGCCATGGACGCGACGGAGGTCGCGTCGTCAGGACCGTCGAAGATGCCCCATCCCTGGATGCAGGCGTACTCCGTGCCGGAGCGATTGACGCCGAGCAGCCGAGTGGTCAGCCCGTTGCCGTCAACGAGCTGATTGCCGGAGACGCCAATCGATAGCGGCGTGGCCGCGAAGCCGGTGGCGGCGGGCATGGTTGTCGCGATGACCGCTGAGGCCAGGACAAGCAGAACGAGGCGTGCCCTCCCACTACCCATAAGATCAGTTAGGCACGCCCCCGGGTCAAAGGCAACGCGAGGCCAGTAACCAGCCGGTTACAGAGTCAGTTCGAGGCTCGGCCCAGGCGTTCGCGGAAGTAGGCGATCGTCTTGACGAGGCCCGCATCGAGCGACGTTTTCGGTTCCCAGCCGAGGAGCTTGCGGGCGCGGGTCAGATCGGGGCGGCGCTGTTTTGGATCGTCTTCTGGGAGGGCCTTGAAGACGATCTCACTCGAGCTCCCGCTCAGGTCGCGGATCCGGTTGGCGAGCTGGAGCATCGTGACTTCGTCGTCGGTCCCGAGGTTGACGGGCTCGGCGTAGTCCGTCGCCAGCAGGCGAACGATACCTTCGATGAGGTCGTCGACGAAGCACAGGCTGCGGGTCTGCGAGCCGTCGCCATAGACGGTGATCGGCTGGTTTTGCAGCGCCTGCATGAGGAAGTTCGGCACGGCGCGACCGTCGTTGAGCCTCATCCGAGGACCGTGGGTATTAAAGACGCGAACGATGCGCGTCTTCATGCCGTGCGTGCGGTGGTAGGCCATCGTGAAAGCCTCGCCGGCGCGCTTTGCCTCGTCGTAGACGGCGCGCGGGCCGACCGGATTGACGTTGCCCCAGTAGGTCTCGGGCTGCGGATGGACCTGGGGATCGCCATAGACCTCGGAGGTGGAGGCAAGGAAGAAGGTTGCGCCCTTGGCACGCGCCAGCCCGAGCATGTTATGGGTGCCGAGGGTGCCGACCTTGAGGGTCGCGATCGGGTGATCGGCATAATCGATCGGCGAGGCCGGTGAGGCGAAATGCATGACGGCGTCGACCGGGCCCTCGAGATAGAGCGGCTCGCTGACATTGTGCTGAATTGACGCAAAGGATTTGTTTGCGGAGAGATGCGAGATGTTTGTCGCCGAGCCCGTCACCAGGTTGTCGACGCAGAGGACCTTCCAGCCCTCGGCCAGCATTCGTTCGCAGAGGTGAGACCCGAGGAAGCCTGCCCCGCCGGTGACGACCGCCCGGGGCGACCCCCCACCCTGACCCTCCCCCGCAAGGGGGGAGGGGAATGGGTCTCGCAAGCTATGAGCGGCCGACGCCGCGGTAGACGAAGCCGCGATCGCGCATCGTCTTCGGATCAAAAATGTTGCGGCCGTCGACAATCACGGGACGGCGCATGAGACCCTTGATGCGATCGAGGTCGAGCTGGCGAAACTCGTCCCATTCGGTCACGATCAGTAACGCATCGGCGCCCGACGCCACGGCGTAAGGGTCCTTGCAGTACTGGATCGAGTTCATCTGCGCCTTGAGCACCGGCATCGCCTTGGGGTCGTAGGCGCGAACCTCCGCACCCTTTACGAGAAGGTTCTCGATGACGTCGATCGATGGCGCCTCCCGGACGTCGTCCGTGTTTGGCTTGTACGAAAGTCCGAGCAAACCGATCACCTGGCCACGTAATCCGCCCAGCACTTCGCGCAGCTTCTCCACAACGAGCGTGCGCTGATCCAGATTGATTTCCATCACGGCGTCGAGCAGCTCGGGGTGATAGCCCATCGTCTCGGCCATCCGGGCGAGCGCCTTGACGTCTTTGGGGAAGCACGACCCGCCGTAGCCGATGCCCGCGTCGAGAAAGAGCGGACCGATCCGGCGGTCCATGCCCATACCCTCGGAGACCACCTTGACGTCGGCGTCGACGCGCTCGCAGATGCGGGCCATCTCATTGATAAAGGAGATACGGGTGGCAAGGAAGGCGTTCGAGGCGTACTTGATCATCTCGGCGGTATGGAGATCTGTGATCAGGATCTTCGTGTCGAGCATGCTGTAGAGCGCGGCCACCGCCCGAGCGGCTCCCTCATCATGCGAGCCGAAAACCAGCCGGTCCGGATGCATGAAGTCGTAAATGGCGCTGCCCTCGCGAAGAAATTCGGGGTTGGAGACCACGTGGAAGGGGATTTCGTCGCGGAGGTTCTCGCCGACGATCCGGGCGACGATATTTCCAGTTCCGATCGGCACGGTGCTCTTGTTGACGATCGTGACCGTCTTCTTCATCGAGCCCGCGATGCCCTTGGCCGCCTGCTTGACGTAAACGAGATCCGCCTCGCCCCGGCGGCCCGGCGGCGTGCCGACCGCGATGAACACGAAATCGGCGGTCGGGATGCCGGCGTTGTAGTCGCTGGTGAAAACCAGCCCGCCACCCTTGAGGGTTTCGGTCATCAGGTCCGCGAGTCCCGGCTCGTAGATCGTCGGCTCGCCGGAGCGGAGCCGCGCCACTTTCGCCTCGTCGATATCGACGCCGACGACCTGGTGCCCCAGTTTCGCGAGGCAGACCGCCGTGGTCAATCCAACGTAGCCGGTGCCGATCACCGCGATGGCGCTCATCTCTTGGAGAGTGTAACGAAGGGAGTTCGCAAACCCCCCACCGCGATCCTCCCCCACAAGGGGGGAGGAGATTGGCGGCAGCGGAAAGGGCCAGAGTTCTGGGAGTTCTACCAGAACAACTACAAAGGGTCTCGCGGAGGGCGTGATTCCCTCGTAAGAAATCCATGGCCCTTCCCCCAACGGGCTGCACACGTTTGCTGGCGCCGCGAAAAGATACAAGATCGAGGAGAGGTCGGCGTTTTTTCGTCATGGGCAAGCTCCGGATCCGCCACCTCCTGGTGGCGGGGGGCGCGGGCTTCCTGGGATCCGCCTTCGTGCGAGATCGGCTCCGCGCCGACCCTGAGATCCTGATCACCGTCCTGGACGCCGTCCGCCGGCCGGGTGCCGAGGCGGACCTGGCCGACCTTGCCGATGACCGGCGGTTCAAGCTGGTCAGGGGCGAGGTCCAGGATCGGGCCCTGGTCGACCAGCTGGCGGAGGCGGTCGACGCCATCGCCAACTTTGCCAGCGACGAGTTCACTGAGGGTGGCGCGCCCGACGGCCCGGCACTCGCCCGTTCGGATGTCGAGGGAACGGCGGTGCTGCTCGAGGCAGCACACAAATTCCAGCAGCAGCGATTCCTGCTGGTCAGCACCAGCGAGGTCTACGGGCCGCTCCGGTCGGCGCCCAGCCGTGAGGAGGACCGGATCGCTCCACGCAGCCTGGCGGCCGGGGTCAGGGCCGCTGCCGAGGGGCTGGCCCTCGCCTACCACGCGAGTTATGGCGTCCCGGTCCTGATCACGCGCAGCGCGTCAGCCTACGGCCCACGTCAGCCGGTCAACCAGCTGGTTGCGAGCTTGATCACGAGCGCGCTGGCCGGCCAGTGCGTCTTCGTCGATGGCCATGGCTCCGCGACACGCGACTACCTGCATGTCGATGACCAGGTGGCGGGTATCGCGCGCGTGCTGTGGAAGGGTGAGCCGGGCAACGTCTACAACCTCGGAGCCGGGGTCCAGATCAGTGGCGGCCAGCTTGCCGACACGATCCTTGAAGTCTGCGGCACGCCCTCCGCACGCAAGCGCCTCACGAAGGAGGGGCCGGACTGGTCTTACGCGATCGACACTCGAAGGATGCGGCCGCTGGGCTGGGACCCGCAGGTCAGGTTCGCCGACGGGATCCGCCTGACCGTGGAGTGGTACCGGAGGAACGAGGCGTGGTGGCGATCGCGCGACACCGCGATTGCCTCCTAGAGAACCCCCGTCCCGCTGACGCCGGCTAGGCCTGCTGCTGCTCCTCGTCTAACGGCGTCGAAGGGTATCCGCCACGGTGGACGATCTCGGCGATCTCGTGCACGAGCCTGGCGTATTCCTCGGCCCCCACGGCCGGGTGTGTCTTGGCCACAAACCCTTCGCGCTTGCACAGGGCATCGATTCGTTGCAAGGTCTTCGGATCCTCCGCTTCGCCGATGATCAGCAGGTCGTAGTCATTCCCCAGCACGTTGAGCATGGTCTGGATCTTTCCGCCGACCAGCTGCATCTGCTTGCTCAACCTCGACCACTCCATTTCGTAGATTCCCGGCTCGCGTTCGGTCGGGAGGATGCCAATGGGGCTGGGGCGAAGCCGGACGAGCGTCACGAATTGCATGATTCCTACCTCAGGGAGCGCGATGAAACACGCAAAAATCTACACCCTGGGCCGGGAAATATCCAGCAATCTCGGGTTCCGCAGAAGCGGCCAAAGGGCGACGGCGGCGTCGGAGCCTAGAAGATGGCCAGGTCGACCGCCGAAATCCAGTAGGGGTAGGGAGGGACGGGAAGCGTCGCCCTGTTGGGGGTGAAGGTGTGCAGCCCGCCGTACAGATCCATGATCCAGCCCTCGCTCGGCTGTGCGCCCGAGTCATCAAGCCGGACGGCGCGAGCGACATCCTGGTGGGGCCAGAAGGGGCCGGGATGGGCGATGGGCGGCTCGGATCCGAACGGATGGACCCCACCCCAGGCGTCGAGCGTGACGCCGCCGATGGTCGTCAGGCCGATGTCGAAATCGATGTCGCGCGCGAGGTCATTGCCGGGCCAGTAGGCCGTGGCCATGGCCGGTGGCATGGCGCCATTGCCGATCGCGAACGGATGCAGCCCGCCCCATCCATCCAGCACGTAGCCGCCGCTGCCATCCGGGAGGATCACCATCTTCCTGGCGATCTTCCAGCCGGGCCAGTACGGGCCGCCGTGGATTGCGGCCGCGCCGCCGAAGGGATGGATGCCGCCCCAGCCGTCGAGCACATAGCCCGGCGCGGTCTGACTGTTCGCCGTGGGCATCAGCTTGATGTCAACGGCGATGTCGAAACCGAAGCGTGGCCAATCGTTGACCGCCGGCGCGTTGCCAACCGGGTGCACGCCCCCGAGCCCATCCAGGACGTAAGCGCCGGGAACTTGCTGCGTCGGGATCAGCGCTAAGGCGCGCGCGATCTTCCACCCCGGCCAGGACGGGCTGGCTCCGAGTGGCTGACACCCGTTAGGGTGCACGCCGCCGTAGGCATCCAGCGTGTAGAGGCCCCAGAAGGCGTAGTTGTAGCCGGTCAGTGGCACGGCATGCTGGTATTCGGAGCCAGTGGGACCGTAGGTAAGCGCGATCGTGCCGTCCTGCCTCCCGCTCTGGTTTGGCGTGAATCCGATGTCAACCGTGCACGATTGGCCGGGCGCGATGGTAGCGCTCATCGGCCACCCCGTCCCTGAACAGATCAGGTTCGCTGAGTAGAACTCATTGAAGCCGCCGATCGTCCCCGGCATGACGGTGAAAGTCTCCGTGCCGGTTCCGTTGTTGACGATCGTCAGCTGCTGGGTGCCGGTCTGACCCTGGACCCACACAAGACTGGCCGGTGAGGTCGAGAGGCTGTAGCTGGCGGCCGCAGCCGTCGTCGGAGTCGGCAGCAGCAGAAAGGCCGCCGCGACAACCCCGATGAGGACCCTTCCCCTCCCCATGGGGCGATGCTAAATCAACACAGCGTCGCTTTCAAGACTCCGGAAGCGCAAAAAAGGGGCGCCCCCGCAGGGCGCCCCTGGCGAACGTCGAGTCTCGGCTAGGCGGCGCGGACGTGGTTCGCCCGCGGACCCTTCTGGCTCTGTTCGATGTCGAAGCTGACGGCCTCGCCACCGCGCAGGCTGTCGAAGTTGAGCGAAGTGTCCACGCCACTCTGATGGAAGAAGTATTCCTTGCCATCATCGGCGGCGATGAACCCAAATCCGCGGTCGGACACGATTTTCTTTACGGTGCCTTTTGGCATTGCCCGTTCTCCTCCTCTCGAACACCGAATTGAACGCATCGGCCCTGTTCGAGAGAGAAGAATGCCGGCCGCACGCGAGATCACCCGAAGGCCGGGCGAACGTGCGTACTTTAGCACACTGGTCAGAACGGGGGGAAGGGCCTCCCTATCTGGGGGAGGGCAGGGTGGAGGCCAGAATGCTAGATTCGGGCGCGAGAGTGAAGTCAGGGAGGGAATCATGAGCTGGTACAGCCTGTTGAAGTTCGTTCACGTCCTGCTGGCGATTACGGCGGTCGGGAGCAACATCACCTATGCAGTCTGGACTGGCCGAGGCGCGATGGAGCCCCAACACCTCTCCTTCGCCCTCCGGGGAATCAGGTTCCTCGATCAACGGGTGGCGAACCCCGCCTACGGACTGCTGCTGGTGACCGGCCTGATCCTCGTCGTGGTCGGAAAGTGGGGGCTCCGGGGTTGGATCATTGCCGCCCTGATCCTCTTCGTCATCCTGATCGTCGTCGCCGTCGGCTTCTACTCGCGAGTGGCGAATCGGCAGATCCAGGTGCTCGAGACGGCGGGGGAGTCCGCGCCGGCCTACCAGCAGCTTGCCGGACAGGCGCGGCTCTACGGCATCATCAGCGCCGTGATCGCGCTCGTCATCGTGTTCATGATGGTCGTCAAGCCGTTCCCCTAGCCGCGCGGGCCGATTGTTTGAACCGGTTGGACGCTGGGTATCACTGAGGGTGCATCCATTCGGGGTGCGCTCGCCGTGGGCCCCGCTCGAACAGGCCTCGACAGCGCGAGGCAGTACGTTCGGGAAAGGAGGT